>Ga0160444_100457_pt1 | contig 19130 bp, 20 predicted proteins | sample HID1972K_E1MG_FD_108232 | JGI IMG/M metagenome (GOLD analysis project Ga0160444, IMG submission 108232) | Enriched pill bug-associated microbial communities from UW Madison campus, WI, USA - HID1972K_E1 MG | ecosystem: Host-associated > Arthropoda: Insects > Digestive system > Unclassified ... | reverse complement strand
GGGGCTGGGGGTGGTCAGCGAGCAGCCGGTGGAGCGGCTGTACCGGGAGATCCGGGCGCTGCGCATCTACGAGGGCGCCACCGAGGTGCAGCAGCTCATCATCGCCCGCGAGTTGCTCAAGGAGCATGCGTGAACGGCATCTTCCAGCGCGAGCGGATGATCCGCTTCTCCGACTGCGATCCGGCCGGCATCGTCTTCTACCCGCAGTACTTCGTGATGCTCAACGGGCTGATCGAGGACTGGGTGAGCGAAGGGCTCGGCGTCGGCTACCACCAACTGATCGGCCAGCGCCGCACCGGCCTGCCCACGGTGCGGCTGGAGGCCGACTTCCGCGGCATCAGCCGCATGGGCGACCGCGTCGTGCTGTCGCTGCAGGTCGAGCGCCTGGGCGGGCGCTCGCTCACGCTGGCGCTGCGCTGCACCGGCGCGGACGGCGAACCGCGCATGGCGATGCGCCAGGTGCTGGTGACCACCTCGCTGGACACCCACAAGGCGATCGACATTCCCGCCGACATGCGCGAAGCCATCGCGCGCATGGGGGCCGCATCATGAAGGAACAGGACATGCAAGTACTTCTTCCCGCGGGCTGGCCCCGCCCCAAGGGCTATGCCAACGGCGTCGCCGTGCGCGGCCGGCAGGTGTTCATCGCCGGCATGATCGGCTGGGACGCGCAGGGCGTGTTCCACAGCGACGACTTCGCCGCCCAGGCGCGCCAGGCGCTGCAGCACATCGTGGACGTACTGCGCGAGGCCGGCGGCAGGCCGGAGCACATCGTGCGCATGACCTGGTACGTGACCGACAAGCGCGAGTACCTCGCGGCCGGCCGCGAGGTGGGCCAGGCCTTCCGCGAGATCATCGGCAGCTACAACGCGGCGATGACCGCGGTGGAAGTGAAGGCGCTGATCGAGGACCGCGCCAAGGTGGAGATCGAGGCGACGGCGGTCATTCCCGACTGAGCGCCGATGCGGCGGCCGCTGCTTCGGCGCCTTGAAGCGCGATGATTCGAGGCGTAGACTGGACCGGCACCCCGCGCACGGGGCAAGGAGGTCGCCATGTACAAGCGCATTCTCGTTGCAACCGATGGCTCCGAACTGTCCGCGAAGGCAGTGGCGGCCGCCACCGATCTGGCCTTGCTGGCCCAGGCCGAACTGGTCGGGGTCCACGTCGTGCACCGCCAGGCCCACAGCTATTTCGAAGGTGCGACCGTCATGAGCATCGAGGAAACCGAGGCTGCGCAGCGGCGGTCGGATGAGGCCGGCCAGCGCATGATCGACGCCTTCCGCAAGGCCGCGCTGGACAAAGGCGTGCGCGGCGTGCAGGCCGTGGTCGTGACATCCAACCAGGTGGCCGAGGCCATCATCGAGGTCGCCAAGACCCACGAATGCGATCTCATCGTGATGGCTTCGCACGGGCGCAGGAGTCTGGCGCGATTGCTGATGGGCAGCGAGACCCTCAATGTGCTGACCCACTCCCACGTTCCGGTGCTGACGCTGCGCTGAGCGCATGCCTTGCGGCCGCGCAGGCCCGGCACCCGATCAGAGCGCCCGCACGATCCGCTGTCCCTGCGCGCGAGGACTCGTCATCATGGAGGCCGCACATTCGATGAAGGAAGACCCATGAGCGACAAGAAAGCGATCCTGGTGATCGGCGCGGGTGACGCCACCGGCGGCGCCATCGCGCGGCGTTTCGCGCGCGAAGGCTACATCGCCTGCGTGACGCGGCGGCAGGCCGACAGGCTCGCGCCCCTGGTGGCGCAGATCGAGGCCGAGGGTGGCCAGGCGCATGCCTTCGGCAGTGACGCGCGCAAGGAGGAGGAGATGGTCGCACTGGTCGAGCGCATCGAGCGCGAGATCGCGCCGATCGAGGTGGCGGTGTTCAACATCGGCGCCAACGTGCGCTTCGGCATCACCGAGACCACCGCGCGCATGTACTACAAGGTCTGGGAGATGGCCTGCTTCGGCGGCTTCCTGATGGGGCGCGAGGTCGCCAAGGCGATGCTGCCGCGCGGGCACGGCACGATCCTGTTCACCGGCGCCACCGCCAGCCTGCGCGGGCGCGAGGGCTTCGCCGCCTTCGCCGGCGCCAAGCATGCGCTGCGCGCGCTGGCGCAGAGCATGGCGCGCGAGCTGTGGCCCCAGGGCATCCACGTGGCGCATCCGGTGATCGACGGCGCGATCGACACCGAGTTCATCCGTACCACCTTCCCGGAACGCTACGCGCTGAAAGCGCAGGAGGGCATCCTCGACCCCGACAGCATCGCCGAGGCCTACTGGCAGATCCACGTGCAGCCGCGCAACGCATGGACGCACGAGACGGAGCTGCGGCCCTGGACGGAAAGCTGGTAGTCAGGAAAAGAAGGCCCGCCGCAGCTCGGCCGCGCACAGCGCCACGGCCACGTTGGCCTCGTCGAGCACGCGTCCCATGGGGACGAAGCCGTGGATCTGCCGCTCGAAGCACACGTAGCTGCAGCGGTTGCCGGCCTGGTCCAGGCGATCGGCGTACTGCAGGCCCTCGTCGCGCAGCGGATCGAAGCCGGCGGTCAACACCAGCGCGGGCGGCAGGCCGGCGAGGTCTTCGCACAGCAGTGGCGAGGCGCGCCAGTCCAGGTCCTGCGCCGGCTCGGCGATGTAGTGGTCGTGGTAGTAGGCGATGCTGTCGCTGGTCAGCAGGTAGCCCTGGCCGTTGCTGGCATGCGAAGGCGCGAGGCGGCGCATGTCGGTGGCCGGATAGATCAGCAGCTGGAATACCGGCGCCGGCTCGCCCGCGTCGCGCGCGGCGATGCACACCGCCGCCGCGAGGTTGCCGCCGGCGCTGTCGCCGCCGACCGCCAGGCGCGACGCGTCCAGCCCGAGCCGCGCGGCCTCGCGGCGCACCCAGGCGGTGGCGGCGATGCAGTCGTCCACCGCGGCGGGAAAGCGGTGCTCGGGCGCCAGCCGGTAGTCCACCGCGACCACCGCGCAGCCGGCGTCCAGCGCGAGCTGGCGGCACAGGGTGTCGTGGGTGTCCAGGTCGCCGATCACCCAGCCGCCGCCGTGGTAGTACACCAGCACCGGCAGCGGCGCGCCGCCTTCCACCGGCCGGTACAGGCGCAGCGGGATCGGGCCGAGCGGGCCTTCGGCCTGCAGTGCCTGCACCTGCGCGATCGGGGGCGGCTCGGGCTGCGTGACGCTGCGCCGGTCGCGGTAGAAGCTGCGCGCCTCGGCCGGCGTCAGCGTGTGGGTGGGCGGAACGCCGCGCTGTTCCATGAGGTCGAGCAGCGCGCGGGCTTGAGGGTGGAGCATCTGTTCTCCTGCAGGTCGGTCGATGGACGCCTCGACTCTAGCGCCGTGCGCGGCCGCCGGCTTGTCCTGCCGGCGACGGGCCTGCCGACCTCACTCCATCGCCATCTGCGTCTCGCGCCGCCGCCGGGCCACGCGCACCGCGTCCACCCACAGCCCGAGGTTGAAGGGCTTGCCGGTCGCCGCGTTGTACGCGGCGGTGATGCGCTGCAGGGGATAGATGCGCACGTCGTCGACGAGTTCGGCGCGCGAGACGATGGCCTGGCGGTACAGGTCCAGGCGCTCCACCTGCACCGTGTGCTCGGTGGGCCGGCCATGGAAGTCGATGTACTGGATGCGGATGCGCGGCTGCTCGTCCACGACCACATGGTCTTCGTCCTCGCCGTCGTCCAGGTCGCCCCATTGCGTGGCCTGGCGGCTCTTGCTGCCCAGGCCGCCGCGCACGGTGGGGATCTCCAGCGGCACATGGCCCGAGCGCACGCGCGCGGCCACGATGCGCCGGTGCGCCTGGCGGCGGGCGCGCAGGCGCTCGATGATGCGATAGGCCACGGCGACACCCAGCAGCAGGACCGTGCCCCAGACCATCGCGGATTGCCAGATCGAGAGTTCGATGTTCATGCCGCCCCGGATTTTTTCGATAAATCTTTTGTTTTCAGATTCGAATTGTCTGGCGGCGGCGCAGGTGATGTCAACGGCCTCGGGGCCGTGCGGCTCACTCGTCGAGGCTGTCGTGCGTGGCGGCGCTGCCGCGGCGCCAGTAGCCCGAGGCGCGGATCCATTTCGGGTTGGCCTTGCAATCGGCCACCAGATGGGTGCGCAGGGCCTTGGCCGCCGAGGATTCGCAGGCGATCCACGCATGGAACTCGCCGTGCGGCAGCGGCGTGCGGCGCAGGGCGGCCAGCAGCGGCGGTTCGCCGCCGGCCGGGGCTTCATCGCGATGGACCCAGACCAGTTGCAGGTCGGCGGCGGTTTCGAAGTCGATCCGGTCGGCGGGGCCGTCCACTTCCGCCAGCACCAGGGCGCGGGCGCCGGCCGGCAGCTCGCGCAGGCGGCGATGGATGGCGGGCAGCGCGGTGTCGTCGCCGATCAGCAGGTGCCAGTCGAAATCCGTGGGTACGAGGAAGGAGCCGCGCGGGCCGCCGACGCCGATCAGGTCGCCGGGCTCGGCCTGCTCGGCCCAGGCGGTGGCGGGGCCGGCCTCGTGCAGCGCGAAGTCGATCTCCAGCGTGCCGGCGTCCGGGTCATGGCGGCGCGGCGTGTAGTCGCGCGCCACCGGCTTGCGGCCCTCAGGCCACACCGGGCCGTCGGGGCCGGCCGTGGGCAGCACCAGCTTGCCGGTTTCGGGGTCGGGAAAGAACAGCTTGGCATGGTCGTCGAAACCGGGGCTGGTGAAGCCGGCCAGCTCGGGGCCGCCGAGCGTGATGCGGATCAGGTGCGGCGTCACGCGTTCGGTGCGCAGCACCGCGAGGCGCCGGAAGCGCAGTTCGTGGCGCACGCGCTGCGGCAGGCGGTGGGGGGCGGCGGGCGAAGCGGAAGAAAAGTCGGTCATCAGATGCGTTCCAGTTGCTGGGCGGCGTGGTCGAGCACGGCCGCGAAGGCATGGGCCTGTTCGTCGGTCAGCGGTTCGCGGCCGAGACGCAGGCGCATGGCGAGTTTCAGGTTCTCGACGGCCCGCGCGACCTGCGGCGGCCTTCCGGCACGCGGGCCGGCGCCGTCGACGCCGGCCTGCATGCGGGCCATCAATTCATCGGTGGTGTCTCGATGCGCGGCCAGGAAGTCCTGGCCGGCGGGGGTGGCGCGGTAGCGCTTGCGCCCGCCATGGTCGGGGGCGTCGACCGCCACGTGGCCCAGTTCCTCGAGCAGCGTGAGCGTGGGGTACACGACGCCGGGGCTGGGACAGTAGCGGCCGCTCAGGCGCTCCTCGATCGCCTTGATGAGCTCGTAGCCGTGCCGCGGCTGGTCGGCAATCAGCCGCAGCAGCACGAACCTGAGCCCGCCGCGGCCGAAGACGCGGTGGCTGCGTTCGCCGCGTTCGGGCGCGGCGGAGGAGTCTTTCATGGAGGCACTCTTTTTATATCGAGATATAAAAAGATATATCGAAATGAAAGACCCGGCGCGGCACAGGGTCGGCGCCCGCGCGGGGCGCCTGAGGTCCTCAGCGTTGCGGCATGTCCTTGGCCGAATATCCGAGGCTGACCGTGGCGTCCTCGGGGATGGGCGGCATGCTGGCATTCCAGGCCTCCCAGTCGGCGCGCATCGCCGCCAGGCGCTCGGGCTGGCGGGCGGCGTGGTTGGCGCGTTCGCGCTCGTCGGCCGGGATGTCGAACAGGTAGTCGTGGCCGTCCACGCGCAGGTACTTCCAGTCGCCGTCGCGCAGCGCGCGCTGGCCGCGGTGGTTCATGCGCCAGTGCATGGGGCGCGCGAAGCGGTGGCCGGCGTCGCGCAGCACCGGCAGCAGCGACGCGCCGTCCAGGGGGTATTGCGCGTCGGCGGCGACGCCGGCGGCGTCGAGCACGGTGGCGCTCCAGTCCATCGTCAGGCAGTGCTGCGCGCTCTCGCCGCCGGGGGCGATCACCGCCGGCCAGTGGGCGATCCACGGCACGCGGATGCCGCCCTCGGTGAGGTCCATCTTGCCGCCCACCAGGGGCCAGTTGTCGGAGAAGCGCTCGCCGCCGTTGTCGCTGGTGAACACGATCAGCGTGTCGTCGAGCTGGCCGTTCTTCTCCAGCGCCGCGACCAGTCGGCCGATGCCTTCGTCCATGTGGTGGATCATGCGGCGGTAGGTGTGGATGCTGCCGCCCGACAGGTCGAACAGGTTGTTCTTCACCAGCGGCGCCTTGCCGGCGTCGTCGCGCGTCTCCCAGGGCCAGTGCGGCGCCGTGTAGTGCAGGCTGAGGAAGAAGGGCGCGTCCTGCGCGGCCATGCGCTGCACGTAGTCCACGGCGCGCTGCGACAGCACGTCGGTGAGATAGCCCTCGTCGTGCCGCTCCTCCTCGCCGAACCACAGATCGTGCCGGCCGCTGGAGTCGCAGTGGGTGAAGTAGTCCACGCCGCCGGACAGGGGTCCGAAGAATTCCTCGTAGCCCGAGCGCAGCGGTCCGAAGGCCGGCGGGTAGCCCAGGTGCCACTTGCCGACGAGCGCGGTGCGCCAGCCTGCCGCGCGCAGCAGCGAGGGCACGGTGGGGTGCTCGGGCGGCAGGCCCAGCGTGCTGCTGCCGCGGCTCTTGCTGTTGATCGGCTCCTCGGCCGCGCCGCGCAGGCGGTACTGGTAGCGGCCGGTGATCAGCGCGAAGCGCGTGGGCGAGCACACCGGCGAGTTGGCGTAGCCCTGCGTGAACCGGATGCCGCGCGCGGCCAGGCGGTCGAGCACCGGCGAGACGGTGCCGAAGGCCGCGGGGCGGCCGCCGTAGCAGCCGAGGTCGGCATAGCCGAGGTCGTCGGCGACGATGAAGATGATGTTGGGGCGTGGCATGGAAGGTTCAGGGCTGGTAGCCGGACTTGCGCACCACCGGGGCCCATTGGGTGCGGAAGTCGCGCAGCATCTTTGTGGTTTCGGCCTGCGTGCTGGCCACCGGGATCATCTTGGCGGCCTCGAACTTGGCGCGGGTGTCCGGATCGAGCATCACCTCGCGGATGGCCTGCGAAAGCCGGGCGACCTTCGCCGGCGGCATGCCGGCCGGCGCGAAGAAGGCGTTCCAGCCGATGGCCACCAGGTCCAGCCCGGCTTCCTTGAAGGTGGGCACGTCGGGCGCGAAGGGCGAGCGCTTGGCGCCCGACATCGCCAGGATGCGGATCTTGCCGGCCTCGTGCTGCGGCAGGGCGACGTCGAAGGTGTCGAAGGCGATCGGCACCTGGCCGCCGATGAGGTCGGTGAGCAGCGGCGCGGAGCCGCGGTAGCCCACCACCTCGGCGCGCACCTGCGCCTTCTCGCCCGTCATCAGCCCGAAGAAGTGGGGCAGGCTGCCGGTGGCGGGCACGCCGAAGTTGGCCTTCTCGGGGTTGGCGCGCATCCAGGCCAGCAGGTGCGACAGCTCGCGCACCGGCACCGCGGTGGCGACCGAGAGCGCGAACTCGTAGTCGTTCACGTGCGAGACCGGCACGAAGTCGCGCTCCGGGTCGTAGCCGCTGTCCTTGAACACCAGCGGCGCGACCACGATCACCGCCGGGTTGGCGACCATCAGCACGTTCTGCCCGGCCGGCGTGGCCTTGACCTGCTGCGCCGCCAGGCGCCCGCCCGCGCCGGTCTTGTTCTCGACCGTGACCGGCACGCCGAGCTTCGCCTGCAGCTTGTCGCCGACGATGCGCGCCACGCGGTCGCTGGCGCCGCCGGGCGCGAAGCCGACCACGATGCGCAGCGGGCCGTCCAGCGGCTGGGCCGGTGCGCCAAGGGCGGTGAGTGAAAGCGTGAGTGCGGCGGCGAGGCGCCTCAGGATGATGGACAGCATGTTCTCTTCTCAGTCGTTCAGGGTGCGATGCATGAAACCCAGGGCCGCGCAGCAGGCCCGTTCGCAGGCACCCGCGGAACCGGCTCGGCCGGGCCGCAGGGGTGCGCCCCCTTGAGGGGGCTGAGGGCCGCGGCTCCAAGCCTGCCTGCGCAGGCTTGGACGGCCCCGAAGAGCAGCCGCCTCTGGCGGCCGCCCGACAGAGCCACACGCAGTGGGCGAGGCTGGGGGTGGGCTAGTCATTCGCTTGGAAATTGACTGCCTTCATGATCGCGCCCCAGCGCGCGGTGTCCTCCTGCAGGGTCTTGCGCAGCGCGTCGGGGCCGTCGCCGGCGGGGTACATGCCGTTCTGCAGCAGCTGCTGGCGCACGCTGCGCGCATTGACGGCGCGCATGAGCTCCGCGCGCAGGCGCTCGACCACGGGCTGCGGCGTGGCGCGCGGCGCGAAGTAGGCGAACCAGGCGGTGGCGACCACGTCCTTGTAGCCGCTCTCGACCAGGCTGGGCACGTCGGGCATCAGGGGCGAGCGCTTCTCGCCGCTGGTGGCCAGCACTTTCACGCGGCCGGTGCCCAGCATCTGCTGCGCGCCGCCCACGGTGTCGAAGTACACCGGCACGGTGCCGCCCATCAGGTCCTGCCGCGCGGGCGTGGAGCCGCGGTAGGGCACGTGCACCATCTTCAGGCCGGCGGCGCGGTTGAGCATCTCGCCCAGGAAGTGCGAGGGCGTGCCGGCGCCGTAGGAGCCGAAGCTCAGCCGCTCGCCCTGCGCCTTGGCCCAGGCGATGAACTCGGGCACCGTGCTGGCAGGCACCGACTGGTGCACCGTCAGCGCGAGCTCGAAGCGCGCCGCATTGAGGATCGGCTGGAAGTCGCCGATCGGGTCGTACGAGAGCCTGCTGTAGGCGTGCGGGAACATGGTCATCATGCTCGCGGTGCCCAGCAGCAGGGTGTGGCCGTCGGGCGCCGCGTTCTTCACCGCCTCGGCGGCGATGCGGCCGGCCGCGCCGGAGCGGTTGTCGATGATCAGCGGCCCGAGCGACCCGCGCACCTCCTGCGCGATGGCGCGGGTCAGCACGTCCTGCGTGCCGCCGGCGGGCACGCCGATCAGCACCTTGATCGGCTGGCCGGGCGTGAAGGCCCGGGCGAGCGGCGCGAGCGCGAGGCCGCCGAGGGCGGCCAGCGCCCGGCGGCGCGGCATGGGAAAGCGGGGCGTGAGGGGCATGGGGTTCGTCTCCTTGAAGCGGGCCGTGCGGGGCCCTGCAACCGGCCACTGTAGGCGGCGCACAATTGATTGTTCAAATCAACTGTTCCCCGGAATAACCCGATGGACGCCGCCCTCCCGCTCGCCCGCCCGCTCGACGACCTGCTGCTGTACCGCCTGAGCCGGCTGCTCGCCGTGGCCGGCAGCATGGTGATCAGGCTGTGCGAGGGGCGCTTCGGCATCACGCGGCGCGAATGGCGGCTGATCGCGACGCTGGCCAGCCGCGGTGAGCTCGGCTCCTCGCAACTGGCCGACTGCGCACAGCTCGACCGCGCCCGCACCTCCAAGGCGATCGGCTCGCTGGTGGCCAAGCGGCTGGTCTCGCGCAGCCATGCCGTGGGCGACCGGCGCCAGGTGGTGCTGCGGCTCACGGAGGCGGGCCGCGCGCTGTACGACGCGCTGTTTCCGCTGGTGGCGCAGATCAATGCCGAGCTGCTGGCCGCGCTCGATGCGCAGGGCGTGGCGCAGCTGGACGCGTCGCTCGCGCGCCTGCAGGCGCAGGCCGAGGCGATGGTGGCGAAGGCCGAGCTGCCCAAGGCGGACCGGCGCCGCAAGGGCGCGGCCGCTCAGCGCGCCGGCATGTCGGCCAGCGTGTAGACCAGCTCGCTGCGCGCCTCGGGCGGGATCGGCTTCATGCCTGCGTTCCAGGCCTCGTAGCGCGCGCGCATCGCGGCCAGCCGCGCGGGATCGCGCGGCGCGAGGTTGGCGCGCTCGCGCTCGTCGGCCGCGAGGTCGAACAGGTACTCGTGTTCCTCGATCGCGAGGTACTTCCAGCGGCCTTCGCGCATCGCGCGCTGCTGCCGATGCTTCATGCGCCAGAACAGCGCGCGCTCGTGCTCGCGCGACGGGTCGACCAGCAGCGGCGCCAGGTCCTCGCCGTCCATCGGATGGGCCGGGTCGGGCGCCACGCCGGCGGCGGCCAGCATCGTGCGCGTCCAGTCCATGGTGATCACCGGCTGCCGGCTCACGCCGCCGGCGCGCACCACGCGCGGCCAGCGCACGACGCAGGGCACGCGGATGCCGCCCTCGGTGAGATCCATCTTGCCGCCCACCAGGGGCCAGTTGTCGGAGAAGCGCTCGCCGCCGTTGTCGCTGGTGAACACGATCAGCGTATCCTCGCCCAGCCCGTGGCGGTCGAGCGCGTCGGCCACGGCGCCGATGCCTTCGTCCAGTTCGCGGATCATCTGCCGGTAGATCGGCACCGAGCCGCCGCCGAGGTGGCGGATGTCGGCATCGACCTCGGCGCTGGCGCGGCCGTCGCGCGTCTCCCAGGGCCAGTGCGGCGCGGTGTAGTGCAGGCTCAGCAGGAAGGGCTGGCGGTCCTGCGCGCGCCGGCCGATGTAGTCGACCGCGTGCTGCGTCAGCAGGTCGGTCATGTACTGGCCGTCGCGGCGCACCGGTTCGCCGTCCATCACCAGGTCGTGCCTGCCCATGCGGTCCACGTGGCTGAAGTAGCTCACGCCGCCCGACAGCGGGCCCATGTGGTGCTCGTAGCCGCTCAGCTGCGGGCCGAAGTGCGGCGGGTAGCCCAGGTGCCACTTGCCGACGAGCGCGGTGCGCCAGCCGGCCGCGCGCAGCAGCGAGGGCAGGGTGGGGTGCGCGGGCGGCAGGCCCACGTCGGGGCTGCCGCGGAAGCGCCCGGTCATCGGCTCCTCGGCCGCGCCGCGCAGCGCGTACTGGTAGCGCCCGGTCATCAGCGCGAAGCGCGTGGGCGAGCACACCGGCGAGTTCGCATAGGCCTGCGTGAAGCGCAGGCCCTCGGCGGCCAGCCGGTCCAGGCGCGGCGAGACCGGCTCGCGCCCGCCGTAGCAGCCCAGGTCGGCGTGGCCCAGGTCGTCGGCCAGGATGAAGACGAGGTTGGTCATCAATCCACCTTCATCCCGGTGGCCTTGACCACCTGGCCGTAACGCTCGCGGCTGGCGCGCAGGCGCTCGGCGGCCGCGGCGCCGGTCTCGCCCAGCGCCACCATGTCCAGGCTCGCCAGCCGCTCCTTCAGCGCCGGCGTGGCGAGCGCGGCGGCGAAGGCGCGCTGCAGCGCCTGCACCACCGGCTCGGGCGTGGCGGCCGGCACCATCGCCAGGTAGAGCACTTCGAAGCCCAGGTCCGGCAGGCCCTGCTCGGCCACCGTGGGCACCTGCGGCAGCAGCGGCGAGCGCTGGCGGCCGGTGACCGCCAGCGGCTGCACCTTGCCCGCCTGCACGTGCGGCAGCAGGCCCGGCGTGGCGATGATGGCCGCCTGGATCTCGCCCGACAGCAGCGCCATCACCGCCGGCGCGTTGCCCTTGTACGGCACGTGCGTGATCTTCGCGCCGGTGGCGGTGGCGAAGATGCCGGAGGCCAGGTGGCCCGGGCTGCCGTTGCCGGCCGAGCCGAAGGTGGGCGCGTCGTTCTTCGTGCGGGCGATGAACTCGGGCAGCGTCTTCGCGCCGACACCGGGGTGCACGCCGAACAGCAGGCCCGAGGAGCTGAAGACCATCAGCGGCTTCAGGTCGCCCGCCGCGAAGGGCATCGAGGCGTACAGGTGCGGGTTGATGGTGAAGGTGGTGTCGATGCTCAGCAGCACCGTGTAGCCGTCGGCCGGGCCCTTGGCCACCGCATCGGCGCCGATGTTGCCGCCGGCGCCGGGCCGGTTGTCGACCACGAAGGGCTGGCCCAGGTCCTTCTGCGCCGACTCGCCGAGTGCGCGGGCGAGGATGTCCAGCGGGCCGCCGGCTGGGAAGTTGACCACCAGCTTCACCGGCTTGGCCGGATAGGCGGATTGGGCCTGGGCAGGCAGGCCGGCGGCCAGCAGGGCAGCCGCGGCGGCTGACAGGGTGAGGCGGCGCAGCGCACCGGAGCGGGGCAGGGCGGGGGGCATCGAGTGTGTCTCCATCGGGATCGGGGAAAGCCTCACTCTAGGAAGCCGGGCACCGCGGCGCAACTGAAAGCTTTGACCATGAAGTATTCCACCTGGTTATATTTGAAGCCATCGTCTCCTTGAAGAAGCGGCACATGACATGAATTTCGGACGCCTGAAGCTGCGGCATCTGCAATGCCTCGTGATGGTCGCGCAGGAGCGCAACCTGGTGCGCGCCGCGCAGGCGCTGTCGCTCACCCAGCCGGCGGTGTCCAAGACCATCGCCGAGCTGGAGGACATCGTCGGCCGGCAGTTGCTGGTGCGGCGGCGCCACGGCGTCGACCTCACGCCGGCGGCCGAGGTGCTGCTGCGCCACGCGGTAATCACGCTGCGCAGCATCCGCGAGGGGCTGGACCTGGCCGGCGGGCAGCCCGAGCGCGATCAGCTCAGCGTGGTCATCGGCGCGCTGCCCAACGGTGCGATGCACGTGCTGCCGGCGGCCATCGCGCGCCTGTGCGAGGCCGAGCCCGCGCTGCGCGTGCGCGTGGCCAGCGGCACCAACGCGCAGCTGATGGCGCAGCTGCGCCAGGGCGAAGTCGACCTGGTCTTCGGCCGGCTGGCCGAGCCCTCCGACATGGTGGGACTGACTTTCGAGCACCTGTACAGCGAGCCGCTCGTGCTGGTGGTGCGCCCCGGCCATCCGCTGGCCGCGGCCCGGCGTCCAAGGCCGTCGGTGCTGGCGAGTCTGCCGCTGGTGGTGCCGCTGTCGGGCACGCTGATCCGGCGCACCATGGATGCCTTCCTGATCGCGCAGGGCTGTGCGCTGCCGCGGCGGCTGGTGGAGGCGACCGACGCCTTCTTCGCCTGCCATTTCCTCATGCGGACCGATGCCGTGTGGTTTGCGCCCTTCGGCGTGGTCGAGGGCTTTCTCGCGCAAGGCGTGCTGAGGAAGCTCGCCATCGACACCGGCAGCACGCAGGGGCCGGTGGGGCTGAGCATGCGGCGCGCGAGCCAGCCGGGCGAGGGCGCGCGCAGGCTGGTGGAAGCCATCCGCGCCACGCTGCGCGCGCGCTGAGCGGCCTCAGGCGGGCCGGGCCATGGGCTGCAGGGCCGAGCTGCCGTCGCCCTCGAAGCGCAGCCGCGGCAGGAACTGCGGGTACTCGCGCTGCATGTAGTCGATCAGCCCCTCGCGCACGCGGCAGCGCAGGTCCCAGGCCAGGCCCGAGGAGGCGGCGGTGCACAGCACGCGCAGCTGCATGGTGCGCTCGGTGGCGTCGGTCACGACCAGGTTGAAGAAGCGCTGGTCCCACTGCGGCGCGGCGCGCACGATGCGCTCGACCTCCTCGCGCAGCGGCGCCAGCGGCATGCCGTAGTCGACGAAGAAGAACACCGAGCCCATGATCTGGGCGCTGTTGCGCGTCCAGTTCTGGAACGGGGTCTCGATGAAGTACTGCAGCGGGATGATCAGCCGCCGCTCGTCCCAGATGCGCAGTACCACGTAGGTGCTGCCGATCTCCTCCACGCGGCCCCATTCGCCCTCGACGATGAGCACGTCGTCCAGCCGGATCGGCTGCGTCAGCGCGATCTGCAGGCCGGCGATCAGGTTGCCGAACACCGACTTGGCGGCCAGGCCGGCGACCAGGCCGACCACACCGGCCGAGGCCAGCAGGCTGGCGCCGAGCTGGCGCGCACCGGGGAAGGTCATCAGCATCATCGCCGCGCCGATCACCCCCGCGATGATCATCGCGGTGCGCGCGAGCACGCGCGTCTGCGTGTGGATGCGCCGCGCCTGCATGTTGTCTTCCACGTCCACCGGGTGGCGGTCCAGCACGCCCTGGGCGAAGCCGCCGATGATGCGCACCAGCAGCCAGGTGATGGCGGCGATCAGCAGCAGGCCGTTGAGGTGCCGCACGTTGTCGATCCAGCGCAGGTCTCCCGGCGCCGCCTGCCACACCGCCTGCAGCGCCAGCAGCGGCAGCACCAGGCCGGCCGGCGGACGGCTGGCCTTGACCACCGAATGCACGACCGGCGCGGGCCGCGAGAGCCGCAGCAGCACCAGGCCGCCGACGCGGTGCACCAGCAGCGCGACGGGCACCGCGATCAGCGCAGCCAGCCAGGTGCTGAACCAGGGGTGGGAGAGGATCATTTCCTTGGTCATCGATCAGTCGTCCTTGGTCGAAGTGGGTTGCAGGATGCGTGCCGCGTCGTCGCGCAGCTGCAGCGCGAGGCCGGCGGCCAGGTCGAGCCGGCGCAGCAGCCAGGGGCTGATGTCCTGCTCGAAGGGGTCGGGCAGCGGGATCGGCCCGGAGGCGGCGGTGACCGGCGCCTCCTCGTCGGCCCCGGCAGGCGGCTTGGCGAGCGCGGCCTCGATGCGCGCGGCGGTGTCGGCGATCGGCCTCTCGACCTCCTCGGGCGTGAGCCGGTCGCGCCGCAGCACCAGCATCGACTTCACGGCGCTGAGCTGCGCCAGGAGCTGGTAGCTGTGCGCCTGCAGGCGCTCCAGCGCGCCCAGCGGCGGCTGCACCGCGCGCGGCTCCGACAGCGCGCGCTGCGTGGCCTGCACCAGCGCCGAGAGGCTGTCGTAGGCCTCGCGCCGCGCCAGCCGCCATTCCAGCTCGGGGCGCGTGTCCACGGCGCGCAGCTGGCCCAGGCCCAGCGCCAGCCGCGCATGGCGCGCCTGCGCGGCCAGCGTGCGCGCCACCAGCGCCGGCACCTGCGTGCGCTCCCACGAGGGCAGCACGTAGCAGAAGGCCCAGGCCAGCGCGGCGCCGATCAGCGTGTCGGCCACGCGCTCGAACAGCGCGAAGGTCGGGCTCATGCCGGTGTTGAGCATGTGCGCCTGCACCAGGCCGAGCACGGTGGCGGCCACCGAGGTGATCAGGTAGCGGCGGATCGCGAAGCCGTGCGCGACCGCCTGCGCCACCGTCATCGCGGCCAGCAGGCCCAGCGCCGTCGGGTGGGCTGCGAGCAGCGCCACCGCGAGCACGCAGCCGAGCAAGGTGCCGGCCACGCGGCTGTTGCGCCGCTCCAGCGTCTGGGCCAGGCTGCCGCGCAGCACCACCACGATGGTCAGCAGGATCCAGTAGTCGTGCGAGCCCCAGGGCAGCGAGACGGCGACCAGGTAGCCGGCGGCGATCGCCAGCGCGGCGCGGATCGCGTGGCGCAGCGGCGGCGCGTCCCAGCGCCACAGCGCGAGGAAGGGGCGCAGCGACCAGTCGGTGGGGCTGACGAACATCTGCCAGCTCGCGCGCACCACGGCCAGGTCGGGCTGCGCCTCGCCGCGCATCAGGGCGGCCAGGCGCATCACCTCGTCGTTCACGTGGCCCAGGCGGCTGGCCAGCCCGCGCGCCAGGATGGCGGTGGAAGGGCCGGCCGGCTCGGCGGCGGCCGCGGCCTCCTGCTGCCGGCCGATGGCCGCCAGCACCGGGCGGCGGTCGGGGATGGCCGCGGGCCGGCGGGCCAGCAGCATCCAGTCGGCCAGGTGCGACACCTCGTCGGCCAGCTCGTGCAGCACGCGCCGCATCTCGGCCAGCGCCGCCGCATGGCCGGCGTGGCTGCGCAGGGTGTCGAGGTCGAGCTCGCTGGCCAGCAGGTGGTCGCGGATCTCCAGCACCGTCACCAGCATCCCGGCGAGCTTCTGGCGCTGCGGCGTGCGCGGCGACTCCAGCACGATGTCGCGCGTGGCCTGCAGCTGGTCGGCCAGCGCGGCCTGGTCGCGCAGCAGCTGGCCGAGCAGCGGGGCGTCGACCTCGCGCACGTCGCCGGAAGCGTCCTGCGCGGTGAACTGCTGCGCCTGCGTGCGCATCAGCGCGGCCACGGTCAGCAGCACGTCGGCCACCGCCTGCACGCGGTAGCGCCCGTTGAGCGCGAGGTTGGCCAGCGTGGCGTAGAACACGTACAGGCCGGCGCCGAGGCCGAAGTGCAGCGTGCGCTCGAGCGCTTCATACAGGTTCGCCGGTGCGGGCGTGGCCATGGAGAAGACCATCGAGAACATGACCGCGATGGCGATCGGAATGCCGCGCCGGCCCCAGGCCATCGCCAGGAAGGCCAGGAAGGTGGCCGGCACCAGCAGCAGACCCAGGCGCCAGGGCGCCGAGTGCAGCATCTGCACCGCGAAGAACAGCGGCAGCCCGATCAGCGGCGCCGGCAGCATCTGGCGGAACTTGCCGCGGCGCGGGCCGGGCAGATCGGGCGGGGCGGTGACGATCACGCCGGTGGCCGCCGCCGCGCCGGCCAGCGCGCCCAGCCACAGGTGCACGCCGCCCGAGATCAGCAGCAGCCCGAAGGCCACCGACAGCCCGTTGGTGACGTAGTGGCTCAGCGCGACGCGCAGCACCGCGCGCGTGCGCTGCGTGAGCGCGCGCGGTGCCTGGATCACCGGGCGGTGGGGTCGGCCGGAGCCGCCGGGTCGCGCTGCACGCGCGTGAGCTTGCGGGGGGCGGGCGCGGCGGGCGCCGGTGCGGCTGCGTCGTCGGCGGCCGGCGCGTCCTCGGCCAGCTGCGCCGTCGATCGCGCGTAAGTGTCCTGCTCCTGCCGGTTCGGATCGACCGCGCGGATGCGGTCGCTGGCGCGCAGCTTGTCGTCCACGCCGGCGAACTTCGAATACTTGGCCAGCAGCGGCACCAGTTGGCCGTAGATGCGCGGGTTGCCGGCCAGGCATTCGCGCTGCTCGAGGAAGTCCGACTCGCCGGTGAAGTTGCCGATGAGGCCGCCGGCCTCGGTCACCAGCAGCGAGCCCGCGGCGGCGTCCCAGATGTTCAGGCCGGTCTCGAAGAAGGCGTCGGTGAAGCCCGCGGCCACGTAGGCCAGGTCCAGCGCGGCGGCGCCGGGGCGGCGCAGGCCGGCGGCGCGCGGCATCAGGTCGGCCATGATGGCCAGGTACTGCTTGAAGTTGTCGCCGGTGCGGAACGGAAAGCCCGTGGAGATCAGGCATTCGGTGAGCTGCGTGCGCTTGGACACGCGGATGCGCCGCTCGTTCATGTAGGCGCCGCGGCCCTTGGTGGCCGTGAACAGGTCGTTGCGCGAAGGGTCGTAGATCACGGCCTGCTCGACCTTGCCCTTGACCGCCAGCGCGATCGACACGCAGTAGACCGGAAAGCCGTGGATGAAGTTGGTGGTGCCGTCCAGCGGGTCGATGATCCAGACGTAGTCGGAATCCTTCGCGCCGTGCATGCTGCCCGATTCCTCGGCCAGGATGCCGTGGCCGGGGTAGGCGGTGAGCAGTGTCTCGATGATCACGCGTTCGCTCGCGTGGTCGACCTCGGTCACGAAATCGTTCACCTGCTTCTGCGAGATGCGCACGGCTTCGACGTCGAGCGCCGCGCGATTGATGATGGCGCCGGCGGCGCGGGCGGCCTTGATGGCCACGTTGAGCATGGGATGCAGGTTGGACGACATGGATTGTGCGAAGAACGGCGGGTGCGAGCCCGGGTGAGACGGCGGCCCGGCGATGCGGACGGCGCAAAGACGTGATTTTACCGGGTGCCGCCGTGTCGCCTGGATTCATTACAATGAGAACTATTCTCATTCATTGCATCCTTCCCGTGCAAGCCCAAGCCCTCTACCTGGACCACCATGGCTGGCTCGAATCGTGGCTGCGCCGCCAGCTCGGCTGCGCGCACCAGGCCGCCGACCTGTCGCAGGACACCTTCGAGCAGGTGCTGCGTGCCTCCACCTCCGCGCAGCTGCCGGCGCTGCGCGAGCCGCGCGCCTACCTGACGGTCATCGCCAAGCGGGTGCTGTTCAACTTCTGGCGTCGGCGCGACCTGGAGCAGGCCTATCTGGACGCGCTGGCGGTCTGGTCCGACGAGGCCGCGCCCTCGGCGCAGGAGCGGGTGGCGGTGCTGCAGACGCTGGAGCGCATCGACGCGGCGCTCGACGGCCTGTCGCCGAAGGTGCGCCGGGTGTTCCTGCTCAACCAGCTCGAGGACATGAGCTACCGCGAGATCGCCGAGGCGCTCGGCATGCCGGTCATCAGCGTGCGCCGCGCGATGGCGCGCGCCATCGCGGCCTGCTGCACCGCCGCCGACTGACATGGCGGCAAAACAGGCGTCGGCCGCGCTGCATGCCGCCATCGACTGGATGGTGGTGCTGCGCTCCGGCGAGGCGAGCGCCGAGGACCAGGCGCGGCACCGCGCCTGGCTGGCCGCCGACCGCGCCCACGTCGAGGCCTGGGCCGAGGTCCAGGGCGCCGTGCGCCGCTCGGTGGAACCGCTGGTGCAGGAAGCCGGCAGCGCGGCCGGTGCGGCCATGCAGGGGGCGCTGCTGCGCCCCGCGCGCCGCCGGGCGCTGCGCAACATCGCGGCCTGGGCCGGGCTGGCGGCCGGCGCGGGCTGGCTGATCGAGCGCCAGTGGCCGGTGGCCACGATGCTGGCCGACGCGCGCACCGGCACGGCCGAGCGGCGCGAGATCGTGCTGGACGACGGCAGCCGGCTGATGCTCAACGCCCGCTCCGCGGTCGACATCGACCTGGGCGCGGCGACGCGCACCGTGCACCTGCACGCGGGCGAACTGATCGCCACCGTCGCGGCCGATGCCGCGCGGCCCTTCGTCGTGCGCACGGCCGAGGGCGAGGTGCAGGCGCTGGGCACGCGCTTCCTGGTCCGGCAGGAGGAAGGGCGCACGACGGCGATGGTGCTGTCGCACAGCGTGCGCCTGCGCACGCGCCGTGGCGCCACCCGGACGCTGGCGGAAGGGCAGGTGGCCCGCTTCGATGCCTCGGCCATCGAGGATGCGCAGCCTGCCCGGCCCGGCCTGGCGGACTGGGAGCGCGGCATGCTGGTGGCCGACGACCGCCCGCTGGCCGAAGTCATCGCGGCGCTGCGCCCCTACCGCGAAGGCTTCATCCGCCTGTCGCCCGAGGCGGCGCGCCTGCGCGTGCTGGGCGCCTTCCCGCTGGACGATGCCGACCGCGTGCTGGATTCGCTGGCGCAGACCCTGCCGATCCGCGTCACGCGTTACGGCGGATGGCTGGTGGTGGTCGAGGGGCCGGGCGGGTGATGCGTTTTTCTTGCGGCCGGTGATCACTTTTGCCGGACTTGTTGCACAGGCAGTTGGAACGCCTTTTCACAAGAACCCGCCGCACACCATGACCCATCGACCGTTTTTCGCCTCGTCACTCGCCCCGGCCCTGGCGGCCGCCGCACTCGGCCTCGCCAGCCTGCCGGCAGCGGCGCAGCAGCCGCCCGCCGCCGCAGCCCGCCAGGCCTGGTCCATCCCGGCGGGCCCGCTGGGCGGCACGCTGCTGCAGATCGCGCAGCGCAGCGGGCAGAGCATCTCGGTGCCGCCCGATCTGGTGCGCGGGCTGAATGCGC
>Ga0160444_100456_pt1 | contig 19205 bp, 16 predicted proteins | sample HID1972K_E1MG_FD_108232 | JGI IMG/M metagenome (GOLD analysis project Ga0160444, IMG submission 108232) | Enriched pill bug-associated microbial communities from UW Madison campus, WI, USA - HID1972K_E1 MG | ecosystem: Host-associated > Arthropoda: Insects > Digestive system > Unclassified ... | reverse complement strand
GCTCGCCTGTCAGTGCATCCGTCAGGCACTGGAAAACGCCCACCTGAGCGCCGCCGATATTCAGTCCGTCGCCTGCTGTTCCATGCGCGAAGGGATCGTGCTGTATGACCGCAACGGCGACGCCATTTGGGCCTGTGCCAACGTCGACGCGCGCGCCAGCCGCGAAGTCTCTGAGCTGAAAGAAATCCACAATTACCGTTTTGAATCCGAAGTGTATGACGTCTCCGGTCAGACGCTGGCGCTTTCCGCGATGCCGCGCCTGTTATGGCTCGCCCATCATCGCCCGGATATTTATCGCAGTGCCGCCACCATTACTATGATCAGCGACTGGCTGGCGGCGAAGCTTTCTGGCGAGCTGGCGGTCGATCCGTCTAACGCGGGTACCACCGGGATGCTCGATTTATTCAGCCGCGACTGGCGTCCGGCGCTGCTGGACATGGCCGGGCTGCGAGCCGACATTCTCTCCCCGGTGAAAGAAACTGGCAGCGTGCTGGGGGCCGTCACTAAACAGGCGGCGCAACAGTGCGGCCTGCGCATCGGCACGCCTGTGGTCATGGGCGGTGGCGACGTTCAACTGGGCTGTTTAGGATTAGGCGTGGTACGCCCCGGCCAAACCGCGATACTTGGCGGTACGTTTTGGCAGCAGGTGGTCAATCTGCCGGAGGTGCGCACCGACCCGGAAATGAACATTCGCGTTAATCCGCACGTGATTCCCGGCATGGTGCAGGCCGAGTCGATTAGCTTTTTCACCGGGCTGACGATGCGCTGGTTCCGTGACGCGTTTTGTGCCGAAGAAAAGCTGATTGCTGAACGGCTCGGGACCGACACCTACGCCCTGCTGGAAGAGATGGCCAGCCGCGTACCGGCGGGCTCCCACGGCGTAATGCCGATCTTCTCCGATGCGATGCATTTTAAACAGTGGTATCACGCCGCGCCGTCGTTTATTAACCTCTCCATCGATCCAGAAAAATGCAATAAAGCCACGCTGTTCAGGGCGTTAGAAGAAAATGCGTCGATAGTGTCGGCCTGCAACCTGGCGCAGATTTCGCAATTTTCCGGCGTCACTTTTGACAGCCTGGTCTTCGCGGGCGGCGGCTCTAAAGGCGCGTTATGGAGCCAGATTTTAAGCGATGTCACCGGGCTGCCAGTACGTGTGCCGGAGGTCAAAGAAGCCACCGCGCTGGGCTGCGCGATTGCCGCCGGAGCCGGTGCGGGATTGTACCCCGACATGGCGAGCGCGGGCGAAAAGCTGGTCAGCTGGAGCCGGGTCTTTACCCCGAACCGCGCCCATCGCGAGTTGTACGACGGCATGAAAGAAAAATGGCAGGCGGTGTATGCCGACCAACTGGGCCTGGTCGACAGCGGTTTGACCACCTCAATGTGGCAGGCGCCTGGACTTGGGAAACGCGCGCCAACCTCGCCCTAAAAAGGAGCCGCGATTTCGCGCCAGTGCACTTCGCAATCACTGGTGCCGCAGAACAGAAGATGACGCTGCCCATCGCGGGTTAACCCGCCGGGGAAAATCACATCGCGCAAGTCATCGCGCTTGCTTTCTCCTGGCTGAAAATCGTCTCTGCTACAGATAATGCGCAGGGGCGTGGTGTGACCGCTCATCACGTTAAAACGGAAGGAGGCCGCGTAGTAATGACGGTTTCCGGATGCATCAAAACAGGCCACGTGGCCCAGCACGCCGACCCATTGTTGATTGAGAACGTGCGCTTCGTTGACCCCGCACCAGCTGTCATCATCAAGCTGAAGCAGCAACCTGCCCTGCTCAAAACAGGATGGTTTCAACTCGCTCAGGCTGTTAAGGATAAGCCAGCCAATTTTGCCGCGCCCGCCGACCACGCCCTGTGGCCGGGTGAACATCAGGATCCGTTTATCAGGTAGCTGTAGCAGGCGAATATCTTTCATGCCCCACGGTCCAACGGCGAGGGGGCGAAGCGTAAAAATTGAATCGCCCTGCCAGAACTGCGTTCGCCATCGCCATCCGTCGTGTTCAGGATTGGCGCTAATTTCCACGCCGCCAAACACCCAGCCGTTGTCGATTCGACAGAGAAACGGGTCCTGCAAATTGAACGCTGGCGCGTCTTCCGCCAGCCTCGCTGTGCCCTGACCATCCCAGTGAAAAAACCGCACCTGTGCGTTTTCACTGTCCCGGGCTTCGACCCGGGCGGCAATAAAATGCTGTTCATCTTCGCGAAACGGCGCGGTCGGGTTGTAGACATCACACCCCGGTACGCCGATGAACGTGACCTTACCGCTGGCCTCCGATTGTCTTCGCAGGCAGTACTCGCGATAAAGCGCATCGGTGGTGGGCAGGATCATTTACACGCGTTCCAGATGCTGCCACAGAGCGGCCATCGGCAGGGTTGCCAGCGCGATGCTTTCGTCTGCCGCGCCGTACCAGACATACAGCGTCTGCTCCCGGATTAATGCGCCGCAGGTGAACACCACGTTGCCGAAAAAGCCTTCCCGTTCGTACGGGGCGACAGGTTCCAGCAGCGGAATGGCGGATTTGGCGAGGATCTGCGTCGGATCGTTGGCATCCAGTAGCAGCGCCCCCAGGCAGTAGCGCTGCTGGGCATCAACGCCGTGGTAGATTTCCAGCCAGCCGCGATCGGTTTTCAGCAACGGCGCGCCGCCACCGGATTTCCGGACGTCCCATGCGTCACCGGAACGCCCCAGCAAATGCCGATGGTTGCCCCAGTGCAGCATGTCCGGCGATTCACAGATCCAGATTTCAGGGTGACCAAAATGGCTCGGTGCCGGGCGGGTCAGGGCCATAAATTTGCCATTAATACGCTCCGGGAAGAAGCACACATCGCGGTTATCCGGGCAGAAAATCAGCCCTTTCTTTTCCACGCTGACAAAATCACGTGTCACCGCAAGTGCGGTGGAAATCCCCAACGGCGACACCGCAGAGTAATTGATATACCAGGCGTCGCCGATGCGGGTAATGCGCGCATCTTCACAACCAAACTGTTCGTACTGGGTATCCGGCGTAATGAACGCCTGTTCATCTACGGTGAAATTCACGCCGTCGCGGCTACGGGCCAGACGTAAATGTGACATTGAGGTGAGCCATAAAACGGCCGGGTCGCTTTTCAGCCCAATGGTGCGTGGGTCGCTGAAGTCGTAACGCTCATCTGCCCTGTTGAACGTTTTTTCCGAGGTTACCCACGCCCCACCCTGCAAGCTGAGAAGCGGAACCACGATGTTGTCAGCCGTATCACTCAGGATACTTTCCGCTACCCGGACCAGCAGTATGATTTCACCGTTAACCTCAGCGGCCCCGGCGTTAAAGACGCAATCCACGCGCCGACCAGGCTGGGAGGGTTTGACATCTGCTGGGGTGATGAGCGGATTTTTACTGTGCCTTTCCATGAAAACTCCTTTTAATTACACACTGATTTTTACCCAGCCATTCGGCATCGACTCCATAAAGCGTCTCCGCCGGGATCTCGTGCCAGGGATTCCTGACCGGCTCGCCAAAGTTAATCGCCACCCAAACCTGCTCCTGCGCGCCTTCACGCAGAAAATGGATGGCGTTGTTCTCTTGCGCCAGCAGTCGGTATGTCCCCTGTCGTAGCGCCAGAGAAGAGGCGCGGATCGCCAGCAAACGCTGGTATTGATGCCAAAGCGACGAGGGGTTTTGTTGCTGCGCGCTGATATTGACGGTGTCGGCATCACCACACACGGGCATCCACGGCGCGACCGTTGAGAAACCGCCATTTGGCAGGCTTTCCCAGGCCAGTGGCGCACGCGACGCATCCCGCGAATGGCTGATGGCCTGTTGCAGCGCATCGTGGTGAGAAGCCCCTTCGGCAAGCGCCGAGCGGAACCAGGACTTGCCCTGCACGTCATGAATATCGGCTTCGGTAAGAGGGGCATAATTGGATAACCCGGCTTCTTCACCCTGATAAATAAAGGGCACGCCTTCCGCCGTGAGTTGCAGCGCCGCCACCGCTGCCGCGCGGTCGGTATCATGTGCATGCTCACCAAAGCGGCCAATCATGCGCGGCATATCGTGGCTGGAGAAAAACAGCGTCGGTGGGCCGCTCAGCTGTTCGCGCATCGCCTGCAGCTGAGTGAAGATTTCCGTGGCATCAAACGTTTTCTGGCTACCCAGATTAAAGTTGAATACGACGTCCATCAGGTCTTCGCGCTGGTAGCGTTGCAGGACATCCAACGATTCGCTGCCGATTTCGCCAATCAGAAAATAGTCGCCGCGTTGGCGAATATAACGGCACAGACGCTGGAGCGTTTTCTCGATCCCCGGCTGATTGATATCGTGAAGGTGTTCCTGCTCGCCCTCCGTCTCCGGGTTATCAACGCCTGGCCCATCAGTGGACAGAAAGTTGATCACGTCAAAGCGGAAACCGTCCACGCCCTGGGCGCGCCAGAAATCCACGATCTGATAGATTTCGTTTTCAACCTGCGGATTACGCCAGTTGAGGTCGACCTGCTCAGGCGCAAATTTATGGTAGTAGTATTCGCCGGTATCCGGCTCTGCCGCCCAGGCGCTGCCTGAGAAAAAGGACTGCCAGTTGTTCGGCTGCGCGGAAAAAATGAAATAATCGCGGTAACGACTGGCGGGATTATTCCACGCGTCGAGAAACCACGGATGCTGCGACGAAACGTGATTGAGCACCAGGTCGATGACCACGCGGATCCCCCGTTGGTGGCAGGCCTCCACGACGCTGGTGAAATCGGCCAGTTGCCCAAAGCGAGGATCGACCGCGCAGAAATCGCTGATATCGTAGCCATTATCGACCAGCGGCGACGGGTAGAATGGCGTTATCCACACCCCGCCAACGCCCAGTTCAACCAGGTAATCAAGTTTTGTCAGCAGCCCGGCGAAATCCCCCAGACCGTCTCCATTTCCGTCACAAAACGACGGCAGATACACCTGATAAAACACGGTGCCTCGCCACCAGCGCTGAGTCTTCAATTACTGCTCCTTATTTCAGTGACAACGACATGCCCTGGAGGAAATATTTACGGAACAGGATGAAGAGCATGACCACGGGTAGCATCTGTAGCACGGACCCGGCCAGTACCGGGCCGAGATAGACGCCATAGGATTTACTGAAGGTCGAGAGCAGGACCGAAAACGGCATTTTATCGACGTCACGCATCACGATAAGCGGCCAGAGAAAGTTGTCCCAGGAACTCGAAAAGGTGAACAGCGCCACGATGGCAAGGATCGCTTTGTTCAGCGGCATCATCACATGGCGCAAGATTCCCCACAGGCTGGCGCGGTCCAGTTTCGCGGCATAAATGTAGTCATTCGGCGTGCCTTTAAAACTTTGCGAGACCATGAAGATCCCCCATGCACCCATGGCATACGGCAGGATCATCGCGCTGTAGCTGTTGATCAGACCCAACTCACGCATCAGCACAAACTGCGGAATGATGAACATAAATGCCGGGAACACCATCTGGGCTATCAGCAGATTTTTAAACACGCCTTTGCCGAAGAAATCGGTCTTCGCCACCGCATAGCCCACCAGCACCGAACTCAGCGTCACGGTGAGGGTGATGGTCAGCGAGATAAACAGCGAGTTGCCCAGCGTGCGGAAAAACGGCTTATTGGCACGCTGGCTGTTATCCAACAGGAAGCTGTAGTTTTCCAGCGTCCAGTGGCCGGAGAACAGTGACTCGGTGTAGATCTGCGCGGTCGGCTTCAGTGAGGAGAGCACCATCCAGATAAAGGGATACAGCCAGCTCAGCGCCAGTAATAGCATCACGGCATGAACAATCAGGCTTTGAGGCGTTAATTTTTGCATTCACACAATCTCGATATTTTTTTCGCAAAGGCGTCTGAACAACCAGATAGTCAGGAAACTGCACGCCGCAACGATGATCGACATCATCGCCGCCCAGCTCGGTTTCATCTGCTGGAAAGCCACTTCATACATCACCACCATTGGGCTGGTGGTGCTGTTCAATGGCCCGCCGCCGGTTATCAGATACGGCTCGGTGAAAATGCTGAACGCGACGGTTATCGCCAGCACCATCACCATCACGATTTGCGGATTCATCATCGGGACGGTTATCGACCACACCAGGCGAAAGCGCCCGGTTTTATCCAGCACGGCGGCGCTGTAGATATCTTTCGGAATTGCCTGCATGCCGGAATAGAGAATAAGCCCGTAGTAGCCGACAAATTTCCAGGTCACGATCAGCGCAATGGACAACATCGCGCAGTCAGGGCTGGTAAACCACGGCACGGTGATACCAAACATCTCGCGCAGGAAGGCGTTAACCGGCCCGTATTCGCTGAACATTTTGGAAAAAACTATCGAATAAGCGACACCAGACGAGATATTGGCTAACAAAAAACTCAACGCAATAAACGCTTTGCCATAACGTATTTTCTTCAAACCGGCAGCAAACAGCATTGAGGCAATAAATACGATGGGGATGTAATAAAGCAAAAAACGAAACACGTTGAGCATCGAACGCCAGAACAATTTATCCTGAATAACGCCAATAAAATTCCCCAGCCCGATGAATTTAGGCGTTCCGATAAATTGCCATTGGGTGACACTCAGTACCAGCAACCAAATTAAAGGATAAAACCAGAAGACTGCGGAATATCCTATCCACAAAGAGGCCAAAAAGCCTCCGGTGCGTGCGTCGCTACGTCCCATTATTTTTTACCGTTGCAGTATTTGATTAATTTCCGTGCCCGACTGCTCCAGCGCGCTGGCAGGTTCTTTCTGATTAAAAATCACTTCTTCCAGCATTTGCGTCATGCTGCGCTGTATTTCGGTGGTTTTGGTGGTCGCCATCGGTGGCAATGCCACGTCGACATACGCCGCAATCTGTTTTTCAATCGGGTTGCTGTCGAAATACGACACAAACAACGGGTTACTCATCAGGTCAGAACGGGCGGGTGGCATCCCTGTGGTTTCCAGCCAGAGCCGGTCGTTTTCGACTTTGCTGAACACCCATTGCATAAAGGCCCAGGCCTCGGCTTTATGTTTGCTGGTGCTGAAAATCACCAGCCCTTTACTGTCGCCGAAGGTATACGGATGGGGAGACCCCGTTTCGGTCAACATTGGGCCAATCTCTATCGATTTCAGCACGTCTGGATACTGCTTACGGTAACGGGCGATATCCCACGGCCCGCGTGCAGAGGCCAGTACCAGTCCGCTGGCTAAGGGGTCATCGGCCGAGGTGAAGTCGTAACTGCTCCAGCCCTGCTGAAAAACATGGCCCATAAACGTTAATACTTTCTGGCCATCAGCGGTGTTCATGCTGGCCTGATTGCCGTTGAGATAAGGCTTGCCCTGACTCTGTGCGTAGAACAGCGGAATGAGATCAAACCAGCGTTCCCACCAGTTTTTCCCGGCGGTCAGTTGCATGACATACCCATTCTTATCCGCTTTGCGAAGCTTCGCCAGGTGATGAAGATCGTCATAGGTCCGCGGGGCATGGTCGTAGCCATACTGCTTGAGTAAATCACTCCGCCACCACCAGACAATCGGGTTAACGTAGAGTGGCAGGACGCTTTGGTGACCGTTTATTTTCCAGGCGGGCATAATGGATGACATCTTTCTGCCGTCGATCAATGTATCGAACCCTGGCATTGTCGCTAAATCTTCCACCATCCCTTGTTCAGTGAGTTGGCTGGCGAAGCCAATAAATATATTGCTGGAAATATCTGGCTCAGTGCCTGAAGCCAGCGCATTCATTATCGCTTCTTCTGAGCTGCTGGCCGCAGGAATTGGGGTAAATGCAATGGGTGTATGACTGGGGTCCTGATTCCACTCTTTGACTATTTTGCTCCAGAAGGCTTCTTCATTTTCATTGGGCGCAACCCACATTTTTATAGTAGGTCGAGCATTCGTATTTTCTATTTTTTCATCCGGACCACAGCCGATAAGGGTTGTCGTAATAAAGACAGCCATAATCCATTTAATGAATGAGCATATATTCATGACACCCTCGTAATTAATACCGTTATTTTAATTTTTCACACAAAGATATTGAACGGTGAGGAGAGTAGCACCGGTTATTTTTGTTTAACGTTAAACTCATCACAAAACTTGTTGTGCTTCCCGCTAATATTAACCGCAGTAAAATAACTAAAATATATAATAATCGAATGGGTACGCGGCAAATATAATCATGGCAAATACAATAAACACTAAAAATAAAATAACCATAAAATCATTGGCAAAATTATTAGGGGTTTCACATACCACGGTCTCTAATGCCTGGAATAATCCAGAGAAACTCTCCCGCGAATTGCGGGAGCATATCCTTAACTACGCCCAAAAAAAGGGATTTCAGGGTCCGGATAAACTCGCGCGGGCACTGCGTATCGGGCGGGCCAATGCGGTCGGGGTTATTTTTAACGACGCAATGAGCTATGTCTTTGTTGATACGCACGACATCAACCTGATGCGTGGCATCGCCAGCGCCTGTGAAAAAGAGGGTCTGAATCTGGTGCTGATCCCCCTGAATCATCAACCGGGAAAGGCCTTTTCTCCCGTCACGGCGCTGGTGGATGGTTACATCCTGAATGCCACCTATCAGCACGACGCGATCATTCAGCAAACACTGGCACGAACGTTGCCCATCGTGACGCTCGATTTCGCTTTACCACAGTACAGCAGCGTCTCTATCGATAATGCCCGCGCAATGCAGGATGTCAGCGAATATCTGCTGGCGAAGGGCCATCGGGATTTCGGCATTATTGCCTTTCCCTCCCGCAAAGGCGCTGAGGGTTTGCAGCCCTTAACGGCGCCCATTTCGGGTGATAACGCAGTAATGCTCACCCGGGTTAATGCCTGCCATAAAACCCTGGCGGCCCATGACCAGAGCACACAGTGTTGGCTGTATCAGACAGAACATGATGAAGACCATGGCGCACTGGCCGCCGAAGCACTGTTACAGAAATACCCACAGATTACGGCGCTGATTTGCCTTTCCGACCGATTTGCGGCCGGTGCCGTTCGTTACTGCACCCAAAACAACCTATTGATCCCGCAGCAGGTCGCCATTACAGGGTTCGATAACACCACGGCAGAGAGTCAGGGCATTGGCCTGACAACCATCTCACAGGATGCAATGAAAAAAGGCCAGCTCGCGCTGGAACTGTTGTTGAGCGACGGCCCGGTGGCCCATGTTGAGCTTGAACACCAGTTCATTATCCGTGAGTCGGCGTAACGCTAAAGGGAATTTATGAACGAATTAACCTGTTTTAAAGCCTATGACATTCGCGGTGAAGTCGGTATTTCGCTCAACGAGGAGAGTGTCTTTCGCATTGGCCGCGCCTACGCCCAGTGGCTAAAACCCCGACGGGTGGTGGTCGGAGGCGATGCCCGTTTGACCTCACCGCTGTTCAAGGAGGCCCTCAGCCGTGGATTAGTGGCCAGCGGCGTTGACGTCATTGATATCGGGATGTGCGGCACCGAGGAAGTCTATTTTGCTACCCAGTATTTGCAGGCCGATGGCGGAATACAAATCACCGCCAGTCATAACCCGGCCCAATATAACGGCATGAAACTGGTGCGCGAACAGGCCATCCCTGTGCATGGCGAAAATGGGTTACTGGAGATTAAACGTCTCGCCGAAATCGGGGATTTTCCGCCCGCCCCACACCCCGGCAGTGTCAGCCAGGTGGATTGCCGCCCAGCCTGGACTGAACACCTGATGGGCTACCTGCAACACGCGCCATCACGCCCGTTACGCATCGTGGTCAATTCCGGACACGGCGCGGCAGGCCCGGCGCTTGATGCTCTCGATGCGGCATTAACCGCCCGAGGTATTCCCGTCGATTTTATCCGTCTCTGTCATCAACCCGATGGCGCGTTCCCGGCTGGCGTTCCGAACCCCATGCTTGCCGAAAACCGCCAGCAGACGCAGAAAGCGGTTATCCGTTATCAGGCCGATTTTGGCGTGGCCTGGGATGGGGATTTCGATCGCTGCTTTTTCTTCGATGAGTGCGGCGAATTTATTGAAAGTTACTATCTGGTCGGGCTGTTTGCCCGCGAGTTTCTGCGGCATCAGCCTGCGCAGACCATCCTGCTCGATCCACGCCTGACCTGGAATACCCTCGACAGCATTCATGACGCCGGAGGCCGGGCCATTATCTCCCGCACCGGTCACGCTTTTATCAAAGCGCGCATGCGCCAGGAGGACGCTCTGTATGGCGGCGAGATGAGTGGGCATCACTATTTTCGCGCCTTCGGCTACTGCGACAGCGGCATGATCCCGCTGGTAGTGATGCTGCAAATCCTCGACGGCACTCCCCTGCCTTTTTCACATCTGATCCGTGAGGCACAGGCCCGCTATCCGGTGTCCGGGGAAATTAACCTCGATGTTGCCCAACCCGAAGCTCTGTTGCAGCGCGTGGCTGAACATTATGTCAGCCAGGGCGGCGGCCGGGACGATACCGACGGTGTGAGTATCGATTTTCCTCAGTGGCGCTTTAACCTGCGCGCCTCCAATACCGAGCCCCTGCTGCGGCTCAACGTCGAGAGCCGAAACAGCCCTGACCTGCTCAAAAATAAAACCGATGAACTGCTCGCTCTTATTGCGTCTTATCATTCTCAGGAAAGAAATCATGTCGGCACTCACGCTTTGTAATATCCATAAAAAATACGATAAAACCACCATCATCGAAAACCTGTCATTAGAGATAGCGTCCGGCGAATTTATTGTGCTGGTCGGCCCGTCAGGATGCGGGAAGTCAACGCTACTGCGGATTATTGCCGGGCTGGAAACGCCTGATGGCGGCACCCTCAAAATGGGTGGGCAAGACGTGACCCATCTGGCTGCGGGCAGACGCAGTCTGTCGATGGTATTTCAGTCCTATGCGCTTTATCCGCATATGACCGTGCGCGAAAACCTGGCCTTTGGCCTGAAGAACATGAAAACCGCCGCCGAGGAAATCGACAAGCGCATTGCGCAGGCCGCCACTATGCTGAAGCTTGATGAGATGCTGGATCGTCTGCCACAAAACCTCTCTGGCGGGCAGCGCCAGCGCGTGGCGATCGGCCGCTCTATCGTCCAGCAGCCTGAGCTTTTCCTGTTTGACGAACCGCTTTCAAACCTGGATGCGTCGCTGCGTGTCGAGATGCGCCAGGAGTTACAGGAACTTCATCATCAGCTACGTAACACCATGATTTACGTGACGCACGATCAGGTGGAAGCCATGACGCTCGCCGACCGAATCGTGGTGCTGTACAAAGGAAAAATTGAGCAGGTGGGCACCCCGCTTGAGCTGTATAACCGGCCCGCGAATTTGTTCGTCGCCGCGTTTATCGGCACCCCGAAAATTAACGTGTTGCCCGCAAAATGGCAGCAAAATGGCGTCCTGCTCAGCAGCAATCATTTTATTCCGCTTAAAGCCCGGCCTGCCGGGTTAAGCGACGGGGACAGTCTGTTTATTGCGGTGCGTCCGGAACATCTGCGGCCCGGTAATGAGGGTGAGATTAAACTGAACGTCACCACCAAACTCTGCGAACTGCAAGGCGATTCAACGCTAGTGTGGTGCAAACTCGGCGAGCAGAATCTTTGCCTGAAATCGTTCAGGCAGCTGAGCTATCCGCCGCGCAGTGAGAGGACGGTCAGTATGGATGAAGCCTGCCTGCATTTTTTTGATGGCTTAGGAAAACGCATTCCCGCCTGACGACCTCTGAAGGGCGAACAAAATAGTCGGCCACTTTGTATCGCAATGTATCTCTCCTTGGGTGGGATACACGCGCATGCAAAATTCGCGATTTTGAACACAAGCCCTATACATCCTGATGATGAAATAGCTCCGTCAACTCAAATACTTTATGGAGCTATTATCATGTTTAACAAACTGACTCTGTCCTCACTGGTTGCTGCGCTGTCGCTCAGCACCGTCGCCGCCTGCCAGGCCGAGGCGACCACTTTCGACTTCAGTCATCAACAACATATTACGGCGGGTGTACTGAACGTCGGGTATGTCGATATCGGCCCTAAAAACGGTCAGCCGGTTATTCTGCTGCATGGCTGGCCTTACGATGCCCACAGCTTTGCCGATGTCGCCCCCGAACTGGCTCGCCAGGGTTATCGGGTGATCGTCCCGGATCTGCGCGGTTTTGGCACCACCCGCTTTATCTCGGCAGATACGCCACGTAACGGGCAACCGTCTGCGCTGGCGAAAGATGTGGTCGACCTGATGGATAAGCTGAACATCAAACAGGCCGTACTGGCAGGCTACGACTGGGGCGCACGTACCGCAGATATTGTTGCCGCGCTGTGGCCTGAACGGGTCAAAGCCCTGGTGTCGGTCAGTGGCTATCTGATCAGTAGCCAGCAGATTGGCGAAAAACCGCTGCCGCCGAAAGCGGAACAGCAGTGGTGGTATCAGTTCTACTTTGCAACGCCACGCGGCGCGGCTGGCTATGCGCAGAACACTCACGATTTCGCGAAACTCATCTGGCAGCAGGCCTCACCGGGCTGGAAATTCAGCGATGCCACCTTTGATGTCAGCGCTAAATCGCTGGAAAACCCGGACCATGTCGCCGTCACGCTCAGCAATTACCGCTGGCGTCAGGGGCTGGAAAAAGGCGAAGCGAAATATCATGTCTATGAGCAAAAACTGGCCGCACTGCCCGCCATCAGCGTCCCGACCATTACCATCGAAGGCGATGAAAATGGCGCTCCGCATCCTGACCCGAAAGCCTACGCCTCAAAATTTACCGGAAAATATCAGCATCTGACGTTTACGGGCCATATCGGTCATAACCCACCGCAGGAAGACCCGCAGGAATTTGCCAAGGCGGTGGTGGATGCCGATGCGCTGGCACGTTAAAAGCAGCTATGCTTTTTTCCAGACGTCATTTCATTGTCAGGAGCTACGGGTGGATCATATTGACACGATTCTGGTGGTCGACGATGACCGCGATATTCGCGAACTGGTTGTCGACTACCTGATCAAATCCGGCTATCGCGCCACCGGAGCGGCGAACGGTAAAGAGATGCGCGCCATCCTGGATAAGCAGCATATCGATCTGGCAGTGTTAGATGTGATGATGCCCGGAGACGACGGCCTGACCCTGTGCCGTCAGCTTCGCAGCGGCGAATACAAGGACTTGCCGATTCTGATGCTTACCGCTCGCAGCGATGATACTGACCGAATTATCGGTCTGGAAATGGGCGCCGATGATTACGTCGTCAAACCCTTTGTCGCACGTGAACTGCTGGCGCGGATTAAAGCGATCCTGCGCCGTTTTCGCACTTTGCCCCCCAATTTACAGGTGAGCGAAGCCGGGCGTGTGTTAGCGTTTGGCGACTGGGTACTGGATACCTCAACCCGTCAGTTGCTGGACAACGACGGCACGCTGGTTGCCCTGAGCGGCGCGGAATACCGGCTTCTGCGGGTGTTTCTCGATCATCCCCAGCGGGTGCTGACCCGAGATCAGCTCTTGAATCTGACGCAGGGGCGGGATGCGGAACTGTTTGAACGCTCTATCGATTTGCTCATCAGCCGCGTACGTCAGCGTCTGAATGACGACGCACGTACTCCGGCGTACATCAAAACGGTTCGTAGCGAAGGTTATGTCTTGTCGATGCCGGTCACGATAAAAGAGCGGCGCGAATGACGCTGTGGCCGCAGTCATTGCTCGCGCGGCTGAGCCTGGTCGTGCTCGCGGGACTCCTGCTCGCGAACGCGCTGAGCCTGTCGCTGGTGATGCTTGAGAGAACGAGCAGTGTGCGTAACTTGATGCTCGGCAATCTGGAATATGACGTTGCGACTAGCGTGGCTATCCTTGACCGTCTGCCTGCGGAAGAACGCGCGGCCTGGCTGCCGAGGCTGGCGCGTGGCAATTATCATTATCTGCTTGGCAGCGGGGAGCCGGGCGAAGCCCCCACGGATAGACGTTCTCAGGATGCGATTCGGTCGCTAACAGAGACGTTAGCAGGGCAATACCCGCTGCATTTCACCGCCGTTTCTGGCCCGATTTCACACATTCAGGCGCACATTACTCTGCACGATGGCGCGCCGTTAACGCTTGATCTTATTCCTCATATGCCCCCTGTCGCCCGTTGGTTGCCAGTGGTGATACTGATTCAGCTCACGCTGGTACTGCTTTGTGCCTGGCTGGCAGTACGCATGGTGATTCGCCCTTTCACCCGCTTCACCCATGCGGTAGATAACCTGCAACCCGCCTCGGGTGAGGTGCGAGATTTACCGGAACAGGGGCCGAAAGAGGTGCAGCAGGCCGCACGCGCCTTTAACGCGATGCAGAACCGAGTCCAGAGCCACCTGAAAGAACGAGCGCAGATTCTCGCGGCCATTTCTCATGATCTGCAAACGCCGATAACGCGCATGAAACTGCGTGTCGAAATGGCCGACGACGAGATATTAGGTGAAAAGCTGATACAGGATCTCAACAGCATGACGCAACTGGTGCGCGAGGGCATCGCCTACGCGCGTTCATCCGACAGGCTGGAAGAGCCGCGCCAGCGCATTGCGCTTCCGGCCTTCCTCGATAGCCTCACCTGTGACTATTCCGATGTGGGTCAGGCGGTAGCATTTACCCGGGAGGTCACGTCATTGATCCTCTCCACCCGTCCGCAGGCGCTGCGCCGGGTGATGACCAACCTCATCGACAATGCGCTTAAATATGGCGGCAACGCAGAGGTCAAACTGATGCATCCCACCGCGCAAAAGGTGCACATTACCGTCTGCGATAACGGAGAAGGCATTCCCGAAACAGAACTCGAAGGGGTGCTGCAACCGTTTTATCGGATTGAAAACTCACGCAACCGCACCACAGGTGGCACCGGGCTGGGGCTGGCAATCGCCGCACAACTGGTTGCGCAGTTAGGCGGCCAACTGAGCCTGCAAAATCGCACGCAAGGCGGCCTGCAGGTCACCATCACGCTACCACTCAACTAAGAATCGGTCGGGAATTTGACCCCTATCACAATCGCCGCATGCCCCCTTTTCCCTTTTACGCCGTGAGCGCTAGATTAGTAACTCATCCGACCACATAACAATAATTTTACATTTGGAAGCGCGATTATGAGCCACTACCCGTCGTTATTCGCCCCGCTTGATCTGGGTTTTACCACGCTGAAAAACCGCGTCCTGATGGGCTCGATGCACACCGGGCTGGAAGAACGCCCGGACGGAACCGAACGGCTGGCGGCCTTTTATGCCGAGCGCGCCCGTCATGGCGTGGCGCTGATTGTGACCGGCGGCGTGGCCCCTGCCCTTTCCGGCGTGGGAATGGAAGGCGGCGCGGTGCTTAACGATGCAAACCAGCTGGCCCATCATCGCCCCGTGACCGATGCGGTGCATCAGGCTGGCGGTAAAATCGCGCTGCAAATTCTCCATACCGGGCGCTACAGCTATCAGCCGCGTCCGGTCGCGCCGTCAGCGTTGCAGGCCCCGATCAACCGTTTTATACCTCACGCGCTAACGCATGACGAAATCCTGGTGCTGATTGACGACTTCGCGCAATGTGCGCTGTTGGCGCGGGAAGCCGGTTATGACGGCGTGGAAGTGATGGGTTCGGAAGGCTATTTAATTAACGAATTTCTTGCCGCCCGCACCAACCAACGTGACGACCAGTGGGGCGGAGACTGGACGCGACGCATGCGCTTTGCTGTGGAAGTGGTGCGTGCCGTGCGCGAACGCGTGGGCGAGGAATTCATCATCATCTATCGCCTGTCGATGCTCGATTTAGTGGAAGGCGGCGGTAATTTTGACGAAACCGTCGAGCTGGCGCAGGCCATCGAAACAGCTGGCGCGACGATCATCAATACCGGGATCGGCTGGCATGAAGCGCGGATCCCGACCATTGCTACGCCGGTTCCGCGCGGGGCATTCACTTGGGTGACGCGCAAGCTGAAAGGCAAGGTGACGATCCCGCTTATCACCACCAACCGCATTAACGATCCGCAGGTCGCAGAAGACATCCTCAGCCGTGGAGATGCCGATATGGTGTCGATGGCGCGGCCATTCCTTGCCGATGCCGAACTGCTTTCGAAAGCGCAAAGTGGCCGGGCAGATGAGATCAACACCTGTATCGGCTGCAATCAGGCCTGCCTCGATCAGATTTTTGTCGGCAAAGTGACGTCCTGCCTCGTGAATCCGCGCGCCTGCCATGAAACGCGGATGCCGATTGTCGCGGCGGTAACGAAAAAGAACCTGGCCGTCGTCGGGGCCGGTCCAGCCGGTCTGGCGTTTGCGGTTAACGCCGCCGCGCGCGGGCATCAGGTCACCTTGTTTGACGCCGCGGGGGAAATCGGCGGCCAGTTCAACATTGCCAAGCAGATCCCCGGCAAAGAGGAGTTTTACGAAACGCTGCGCTATTACCGCCGGATGATCGCGCTGCATGGCGTGAAACTGGAACTTAACCGCTTTGTCGGCGCAGAAGATCTCGCCGACTTCGACGAAACCATTCTCGCGACCGGTATTGAACCGCGTATGCCTGCTATCGCAGGCGTTGATCATCCTAAAGTGCTGAACTATCTCGACGTGCTGCGGGACAAAACGCCCGTAGGGAAGCGCGTGGCGATTATCGGCTGCGGCGGTATCGGCTTTGATACGGCGATGTATTTAAGCCAGCCCGGCGAAGCCACCAGCCAGAATATCGCCGAGTTCTGCGTGGAATGGGGAATCGACACCAGCCTGCAGCTTCACGGCGGGTTACGTCCGGAAGGGCCGCTGCTGCATAAAAGCCCGCGTCAGATTGTGATGCTGCAACGTAAGGCCAGTAAACCTGGCGAAGGGCTCGGCAAAACCACCGGCTGGATCCATCGCACTACCCTGCTCGCCCGCGGCGTGAAAATGTTCCCGGCGGTAAGCTATGAGAAGATCGACGATAACGGACTGCATGTGACGATTGGCGGTGAACCGCAGCTGCTGGCGGTGGATCATGTGATTCTCTGTGCCGGACAAGAGCCGCGCCGCGAACTGGCTGAGGCATTACGCGCGTCAGGAAAACCGCTGCATTTAATCGGCGGCTGCGATGTGGCGATGGAGCTGGATGCGCGCCGGGCTATCGCTCAGGGCACGAAGCTGGCGCTGGAGATTTAGTGCGGGTCGCTGATATTTCTTCTGTAAAGGTGTCAGTCGATAAACATTGCGGGCGAAATGCCGAAGCGCTTCGCCAGCTTTTTCGCGTGCTCCAGCGTCAGCTTGCGTTTGCCGTTGAGGACACGCGAAACCATCGATTTGCTGCCGATTTCAGGGAAATCAGAGAGGGTAAGATTATGCTGGTTCATCAGCGTATGAAGAACGGCAACACCCACTGGTATGGCGTTCTGCAAGGCAATGAATTCTGCGAATTCAGGTGCAATCGCTTCATAGGCGGTAATATTGCGGCAAACCATGTCGAGAAGCGGGTTGGTTGGATCATTCAACAGAAGATATTCAACAAATTCGATAGCTTCATCATGTTGTTGAGCGTTCTGTATACCGGCTATAAAAGGGGCCGCAGAGGTAAGCGCCTCGCCGGCTTTCAAAATATCTGCAATCACCATTTCCGTTTCCCCTTCATCCGATATCTGGCAGTGAAAACATCATATTAACGATGGGTAAGCAGATGCCGAATATAGAATTTTTGACTGTCAAAGAAAATCAATGCAATCAATCGTAGCTCGTTGTGGCCGAGATTGATCACGTAATGTTTATCAACATACTTGAAGTTATCCAGTGAAGGTACCGAGGCTTTCAATGCCTCCGGCGTTTTAAAATACCCTTTGGCCACTGTCATTCCCAACGTCGCTAATTCAAGCCTGTGTTCAGGAAATCTCTTCGCCGCATCCTTTAACGCTTTTTGTGTTATCACATGCATTCTTCATCATATCCGTTGACGAATTGAGCAAAGAGTAACCACAAGTTGCCATAATGGCAACTTGTGGTTGCCTAAAAGATGCGCCTAACGTAAGCCTGCGGGTGGGTGGGTTACCAGCGAATTTGCAGAAAGTCGCGAGAGAATTTGAGGTTTTGCGAGAGTGCTTCAGGAAAAACCCGACAGCCGTGCGGCTATCGGGCTATAGGTGTGTCGCGTCTAGCGATTACGCCCTAATTTCACCGCTTTGAGCACCACAAACTTCTGATTAGTGGCGACGGTAGTGCAGTTGCCAAAAATCTTCTTCAGTTTATGGAAATAGTCGAGGTGACGGTTGGCCACAATCACCAGCTCGCCGTTGATTTTCAGACAACGACGCGCGTGGTGGAACATTTCCCAGGCGATGTTATCGGTCAGCGCGTGCTGCTGGTGGAACGGCGGGTTGCACAGAATTGCGTTGAAGCGGAACGGCTCGACGCCCGACAGCGCGTTGTTGATCATGAACTCGCAGCGGTCCAACGCTTCCGGCATGTTGCTTTCGACGTTCAAACGGCTTGAAGAAACCGCCATCGGCGATTCATCGACAAACACGACGTTTGCCAGCGGATTACGCTCCAGCAGACTCAGGCCAACGACACCGTTACCGCAGCCGAGGTCGACGATTTCGCCTTCCAGATCTTTCGGCAAATGCTCCATAAAGAAGCGCGCGCCGATGTCCAGCCCGGTACGGGAGAAGACATTCGCGTGGTTATGAATGGTCCAGTTGGTGCCTTCCAACGGCCAGCTGAGTACCTGCGGGACGTCCGCCAGCGCTGGCGCGCTGAAGGTGCAGTTAATCAGACGCGCTTTCTTCCACGCCAGGGTGGTGGTGGTCGGGCCGAGGATTTTTTCGAACAACTCCAGCGTGGAGTTGTGTACGTCACGCGCCTTCGCCCCGCCGATAATACGGGTTTCCGGGGTCACCACTTCGCGCAATGCACGCAGTTGCTGTTCCAGCAGTGCCAGCGTTTTTGGGATTTTAATCAGCACAACGGCCGGCGCCGGCGGGTATTCCCCGGTGCTGTCGCGGAACGTGACGCTGTTTTCTGCGATATCGTTGTGGCGCAGGTTTTCGCGGGTCGCGAGCTCGCTTAAGTACGAGTCGCCGATGCTGTACGGCTGGTGCGCCGCCAGCGCACAGGCCAGCGCGCCGAAGGTATCGTTAAAGACGAGAACCGGGCCGCTGATGTCGGTGCCGTCCAACTGTTGCAGCAGATACTCGTCTGCCGCTTCCCACGCTTGCAGTGGGCTAACGTCGTCCGTTTCCGGGAAACGTTTTAGTGTCAGTGAACGAAAACCGTTGTCTGATTGGCTCATCGGCCCTCCTGGATGGTAAAATTCGGAGATATCCCCTGATTGGGG
>Ga0160444_100454_pt1 | contig 19234 bp, 14 predicted proteins | sample HID1972K_E1MG_FD_108232 | JGI IMG/M metagenome (GOLD analysis project Ga0160444, IMG submission 108232) | Enriched pill bug-associated microbial communities from UW Madison campus, WI, USA - HID1972K_E1 MG | ecosystem: Host-associated > Arthropoda: Insects > Digestive system > Unclassified ... | reverse complement strand
TGCACGTGCACCGCATCGGTCGTACCGCGCGTGCCGGGCAGAGCGGGCTGGCGATCAGCTTCTGTGCGCCGGATGAAGGCCAGCGTGCCGCCGCGCTGGAAGAGATGCTGAATATGAAGGTGCACTGGCAACAGGCACCGACCAGCGTCACCATCACCCCGCTGGAAGCCACCATGGCGACGCTGTGCATCGATGGCGGTAAAAAAGCCAAAATGCGGCCGGGCGATATTCTTGGGGCATTGACCGGGGATATGGGTCTCGACGGTGCGGATATCGGCAAAATCGATATTCACCCGATCCACGCCTTTGTAGCAGTGAAACAGAGCGTGGCCCGCCATGCCTGGAAACAACTCCAGCAGGGCAAAATCAAAGGCAAGTCCGTGAAGGTACGGTTGCTGAAATAATTCGCAGTTCTGCTAAATCTTGTATTTATGTTTACCGGGCCTGGACAATTGCTTTGATTCCTGGCCCGGCGAACTTCTTCTATGACGCTGCATTTCGCAGAGCAGGAAGTTGACCTCTACAACGCTCACTCCCCACTCACGATTATTGGCTTTTCAGAGCCTGAAATGTAATGGCATTATGCTTCGATCGGGGCACGCCAGTCATCTGCACCGGAAGTTCCCGCCGTGGTGTGCTCCCAGTTAATCTTACGGTAAGCCAGAGAGACGCGAACCAACTGCGTAAACTCCGCCTTGGTGGCGTCCTGGCAATGCGGCATTTTACAGTCGATATCGATAATAGTCGCATCTTCCAGTTTGGTGGTGAAGAAGTGCTCCTGCTTACCTTCAATGGAGGTGCGGTACCACTTCAGTTCTACCGTTGGCAGCATTTCACCTGATGCTAATGCGTTGTACAGCAACGGTACGGCTTTATTATACGCCACGGTAAAACGGAAAGGTTTATGGGCACGCTGGCCTGCGGGCTGACCCGATTGCGGGTCGGTTGGCACGGTGACAATATGCTCGAATTCCTGAACCAGCATTTCGTCTTCATGGCCTTGCACATAGATATTACCTACAGATTCAGCCGTAAATGCGCTGGCGGTAATATTGCCCTGAGTTTTTCCTGTGATGGAAATATACGCGGGAGTTGGCATATTAGGTATCCTTCCTTTTAAGCTTTGTTTGATATGGAGCAATTTATGCGGACTAGTATCTTGCTCCGTTTGCTCTGCAGTCAGACCTGAAATCTGATAATGCCGGGGCACTATAAAGCGTTTTCTTAAGGTGTCCAAGTTACACGGAAAACATGAATATCCTTTTTTTGTACTTACGGTTTTTAAAATTATAATATCTGCAAAAATAGATTTTTATTCTGGAGTTTGGGACCACGTCACAAGATAAGGTTTCATTAATACATTGGTGAGTTATTAAGTGATCTTCTAACTGTTTGTTTTTGAATGGTTAATTTGAATGGTGGTAATTTATTTTCGTGATCGCTGAAAAATGATTACCCGACCATGAAAAGAAGGTTCCCAATGTTTACGCAAAATAGGCGCGCTGGACTCTAATTCAGAAGTTTGTGAGGGTATGTTAACTGGCATTACTGTTGGGATAAGAATGCCTTCGTGCGGTGATGGTCCGGAATCGGATAGTATTGTGGCGTTATTCATTTATTATTAGGGGTTGAAGTAAAACTTCACGTTATCTGAAAGCGTATTCTTGTATCTGATACAGGAATGCTAATGCCAATCCCTTATTGATACAAAAAAGGACGACTTATGAGTAAGAGTAATCAGAGTAGTGTTGCTCCGAAAGAAAGGATAAATATCAAATATGTACCCAATACTGGCGACCAGGTCGCAGAAATTGAATTACCTCTAAATTTATTGGTAGTGGGCGATCTTAAAGGCGTTCGAGAAGATACCCCTATTGAAGAGCGTCAGGTTGTATCCATTAATAAAAGCAATTTCAACGCTGTGATGAACGAAGCCAATATCAGCCTGGCGTTCAATGTCTCTAACCACCTGGACGGCGACGGCAAAGAAGAGATGCCCATCACTCTAGCCGTTAATTCTCTTGATGACTTTTCCCCGGATAACGTGGCGAAGAAAGTGCCAGAACTAAAAAAAATCCTCGAACTGCGCGAAGCGTTGGTGGCCCTGAAAGGGCCGCTGGGCAATATTCCTGCGTTCCGTTCGCGTCTGCAGGATTTGTTAGGTAATGAAGCGTTGCGTGAGCAGTTGCTCAAAGAGTTGGACATGCTTAATCAAAAATAATTGTGCGTGATAAAGGGAATTCAACGTATGTCTTTACAAGAAGATTCAATTTTCGTTCAGGGGCAGGCCAGCCCAACGTATCTCCTCGACGAGATAATGTCTCAAACCCGTCTGATGCCGGGCAACGACGGTTACGACGTGGCGAAGCAGGGCGTTGCGGCCTTTATTGCCAGCATTCTTGATACTGGCGTCAACGAAGAGCCCATCAATAAGATTCTGGTTGACCGAATGATCGTTGAGCTGGACAAAAAGCTCAGCGTGCAGATGGATGAAATCCTTCACGCGCCGGTCTTCCGTGAAATCGAATCATCATGGCGCTCGCTGAAGCTGCTGGTTGAGCGCACAGATTTCCGTGAAAACATCAAAATTAACATCATGCACGCGACGAAAGCCGAGCTGCTGGAAGACTTTGAATTTTCACCTGAAATCATCCAGTCCGGCTTCTACAAGCACGTTTACTCCTCCGGTTACGGCCAGTTTGGTGGCGAGCCAACGGCGGCCATCATTGGGAATTACGCCTTTAGCAATACCTCACCGGACATGAAGCTATTGCAGTATGTCAGCGCAGTCGGGGCCATGGCGCATTCACCGTTCCTGTCCAGCGTTGCACCCGATTTCTTCGGCATTGAGAGCTTTACCGAGCTCCCAGCTATCAAGGATATGCGCTCGGTTTTTGAAGGCCCGGTGCACACTAAGTGGCGAGCTTTGCGTGAGTCAGAAGACTCCCGTTACCTGGGGTTAACCACGCCGCGCTTCCTGCTGCGGTTACCGTATTCCACGGTTGAAAACCCGATCAAAAACTTCAATTATTACGAAGATGTCAGCAAGAACCATGACCATTTCTTGTGGGGCAACACCGCCTTCTTGCTTGCTTCGTGCTTGACAGACAGCTTCGCCAAATACCGCTGGTGCCCGAATATCATCGGTCCACAAAGTGGCGGCGCAGTGCACGATCTGCCGGTCCATCTCTATGAAGCCATGGGACAGATTCAGGCCAAAATCCCCACGGAAGTGCTGATCACCGACCGCCGCGAGTTTGAACTCGCCGAAGAGGGATTTATCACGTTGACGATGCGCAAAGGCAGTGACAACGCGGCATTCTTCTCGGCCAACTCAGTGCAGAAACCTAAGGTCTTTCCCAATACCCGAGAAGGGAAAATGGCGGAAACCAACTACAAGCTGGGCACCCAGTTGCCGTATATGTTCATCATCAACCGCCTGGCACACTACATCAAAGTATTGCAGCGTGAGCAGATTGGCTCCTGGAAAGAGCGTCAGGATCTGGAACGTGAGTTGAACAACTGGCTGAAGCAATACATCGCCGACCAGGAAAACCCGCCGACAGATGTTCGCAGCCGTCGTCCTTTACGCTCCGCGCAAATTCAGGTGCTGGAAGTTGAAGGGGATCCGGGGTGGTATCAAGTGGCGATGCAGGTTCGTCCACACTTCAAATACATGGGGGCGAGCTTCGAGTTGTCATTGGTTGGCCGCCTGGATAAGGAATAACAAGGTATGGCTGCGCTACTTAACTGGGCGAGAGGGAGTTCTGCCAGCTTGTTTGAGCGCATACAGGGGGAGGGACGACCTTCCTCCCGTAGCCGCCTTTCCGGGTTGATAGGCTCTATCCAGCAGCATTTAAATGAAGTTCTGAACTCGCGGCCCGGAGGGTGCCAGAGCGCTATCGGTCTTGGCGTAGTTGATTTCAACGATGCGACGGCAACCACCTCCGATTTCAGAACCAGCATTGAACGGGCTATTAAAGAGTGCATTGAGGGTTTTGAACCGCGCATTTCCGCCGTTACGGTTGAGTCGTTAATCAGCGATGCGGACCCGCTACTGCTCAGCTTCCATATCAGCGCCTGCGTTGATTTCGACAATATTGGTGATGTGGTCGAATTTAATATCCAGTTGGACAACAACCGTCGTTACTGCTTTAGCCAGGATGTCTAATGTCGTTCGAAAAATATTTCAGGGATGAGCTGGATTACCTCCGGCAACTAGGGCGTGATGCAGCCATCGAGCGGCCTCATCTCGCCGCTTTTTTATCTGAGCAGGGTTCAGATCCGGACGTTGAGCGTCTGCTGGAAGGCTTTGCTTTTTTAACGGGCAACCTGCGTGAGAAAATTGATGACCAGTTCCCGGAACTAACCCACGGCTTATTAAACATGCTGTGGCCAAACTATTTACGGCCCATTCCCAGCATGACGATTATCGAATATACGCCGGACGACAACGTGGTTACCCAGGCCACGCTGATAAACCGTGGTATTAAGGTGCTGAGCGTGCCGGTCGTTCCACACGAAGATACGGATGTTCACGGGCCGCAGTGTACCTTCAGGCTGTGCCGCGATCTCTGGCTGTTCCCGATGGCTATCAGGAATATTTCGGCCAACAACAGCAATGAGCATGGAATACTGCGCGTCGATTTTGCCTCGAAAGCTGAACTGAATATGCAGGAGCTGCAGTTGGGCAAACTGCGCTTTTATTTGAGCGAAGATTATTACACCAGCACCCAGCTTTATTTCTGGATCAGCCATTACTTCGAACGAGCAGAATTAGTCGTGAATGGCGCCATTATCCCAATGCCCGACTTTGATTTTACGCCCGTGGGCTTTGCGCGTGAAGACGCGCTATTGCCGTACACCAAAAACGCCTATATGGGCTATCGCATCCTTCAGGAGTATTTTTGCTTTCCGGAAGGCTTCCTCTTCTTTGATGTGACGGGTGTCGTTGATTTACCACCACAGCTTAATGCCAGTGAATTTACGCTGAATTTCTATTTCTCGCAGGCGCTGCCGCCTGAGATAAAAGTCCGTTCGACCACGCTACGCCTGAACTGCACGCCTGCGGTGAACCTCTTCGAGCATGACAGTGAAGCCATTTTGCTGGACGGAACCCAAGCAGAATACCCACTGCGCGTCAGTTATCTCAATGCGGATCACTTCGATATTTTCTCCGTGGATAGCGTAGACAGCTGGCTGGATGAAACCGGCGGCATGCCGGGGCTCTCACGCGGGCGGGGGAGGTCATTTACCTCTTTTGAAAGTTTCCATCATCAGGTTGAACATACCCAGTCACGGGACGCGCTCTACTATCGATTGCGGGTCAAGAACGCGTTGTTCCATAAAGGATTTGATCACTTTATTTCCTTCGTACGCAGCGACGAATCCAGAGTGATGATGAAGGGCGAAAACATCTCTATTGGTCTGACGTGTACCAACCGTGAATTGCCTTTGCTGCTTCGGGTGGGGGATATCAACCAGATAACAAAAGGCAGCCCATCGTTTGCTACTTTTCGCAATATTACCCGGCCCTCGGTGCCGCTCTACCCAGTGGTGGACGGCAGCCTGCACTGGTCGCTGCTCTCCAATATGTCTCTGAATTACATGTCGTTGCTGGATAAAGATGCCCTGAAGCAGATTTTGCATACTTATGACTTTCCGAGTATGCACAACCGGCAGTCTGCCAGGGCTTCACAACGGAGGCTGGACGCCATTAAGCGCATCGAAACACAACCCATTGACCGCCTGTTCCGTGGTCTGCCCGTCAGGGGATTACAGACCACGTTGTGGCTGGAGCAAAGTGCATTCAACTCGGAGGGGGAACTTTATCTCTTCAGCACAGTGTTGGCGCATTTCTTCTCACTCTACGCCAGCGTCAATGCGTTCCATCTCTTAAAAGTTACCAATCTTGATAATCAGGAAAGTTACGAATGGCCAGTACAAACGGGGCAGCATGCACTGATGTAGGGCTGGAGCAGGGGACTCCGCTCGCCGCGGGGCTGGATGTAACACGTTACAACTTCTTTCAGTTGGTCGAGCTTCTCCACCAATTGGCGGTAGCGTGGGAAAAACCCTCCCATGCTCAAGACCCGGGGCAGGAGGCGATTCGTTTTAAATCCTCCGCGAGCCTGGCTTTCCCCACTCGCGACATCATTGCGTTGCACACCTCGGCGCGTAACCAGTTTGAGTTGGAGGTCTCGTTCCTTGGGCTGCATGGCAGCCAGTCGCCGCTGCCGGGATATTACCTGGACTCGCTGGCCTGGGAGGATGCGCAAAACGAAAACCGGCTGACGGATTTCATGAACGTATTCAACCACCGCCTGCTGACGCTGCTGCATCAGATCTGGCGCAAGTACCGCTACTACATTTGCTTCGACAATGGAAACGACCCCTTCTCCCAGCGGATGTTTGCCTTGGTGGGGCTGGGTAGCACGGCAATCCGCAACAAGTTGCAAATTAACCACGAAAAAATGCTCGCCTATGCTGGCCTGTTGGCAAGCCCGGGACGCGCTCCGGAGGTGATTTGCAGTCTGGTTTCCCACTGCTTCAACCTCGAGGATGTCACGCTTCACAGCTGGCAGTTGCGCAAGGTCAGCATTGCCCCGGAACAGCAGAACCGGTTGGGTAGCAGGGTGCGGGTGCGTGGTAATAAGTATCAGGAAAAGTCGGTGATGGGCGTCAATTTCTCTATCGGTGCCAGGGTGGCAGACCGTAGCGGCAAGTTCCTACTGTGCATTAACAAACTGACCCGCGAGCAGTTTTTATCGTTTTTACCTGATGGAGCCAACTATGCGCCGTTGGTGATGTTCGTGGCTTTCATTATGCGTGACCAGTTTGCGTGGGATTTACGTCTGGGGCTGGCAGAAAAGCAGGTGAGCGGCATGGTGCTGGGCACAGAGCAGAACAACCTGCTGGGATGGACCAGTTTTCTGGGACAGCCCGAAGCGAAGCCGCACGTCACCATTAGCGTGATGGAATAACAATAAGGATTCAGTAACTCATGGATAAACAGCAGCCAACGCTGTCATTACGGGTCATCAACAGCGACAAACTGGAAAGCGGTAAGCAGGCAAGCCATTTGTTTCACTTACAGGGCGGCACGGTTGGGAGCGACGTCAGCCATCCCTGGTCGATTCAGGATCAGAGCGGCAGCGTCCATGCCTCGGCGTTCGCCATAGAATGGCGCGACGGCGCTTTCTGCCTGCGGGTATTAAACGATGCGATCACCATTAACCAGTCCGTGCTGACGGTGAAATCAGGTTTTGTGCTACTGCAACAGGGAGATGAAATCGCCCTTAGCACCCTAACGTTCAAATGTCATATCGCGTATTCAGACGCCGGGGCGGTCGACCCGCTCACCGTATCGCCGGAGTCTCTGGTATCCAACTATAACAACCCACTGGAAGCGATGATGGAAGGCGGGGAGTCGCGTGTCGTTGGCAGCCAGCAGGAAGCCCGTCTGGCTTCTACCGTGGTTAACGGATTCAGCAGCGACCCCCTGAGGGTGCTGGAAACCGAAAGCCTGACCACCCAGAACAACTTCACGGCGAGTTCGGATATCGACCAACTCCTGCATCAGGATCGGTACCGCAGCCCACTTGCTGCCTCCCCGCTCTCGGATAGCAGCACAGCGATGGAACAGGAGTATGTCGATCTCCCCCATATCACGCCATACCGTGCGGCCCAGAACAGCGAACCGGACCATAAACTCGCTCCGCTTCATGTGGCAATTACTCCATTGATGCGCGGGTTTGATGCGCAGTTGCCGATCCGTAATAGCCAGGATGCAAATGACTTCCTGGAAGAAGCTGGCAAAACGCTCAAGGCGACAATTGAAGGGCTACTTGCCCTTCAGCGTAGCCAGCACGGCCTGCGGGACAAACATCTGCGGCCGCTGGAAGACAATCCGCTGCGGCTGAATATGGACTACGACACCACGCTAAGCCTGCTGTTTGCAGATGGCAAAAGTCCGGTTCACCTGGCGGCCCCTGCAGCGGTAGCAGAGAGCCTACACAATCTACGGTTGCACCATCAGGCTAATCAGCAGGCCATCACTCAGGCGCTTAACACCATGCTGGAGGCATTCTCGCCGGAGCGTTTACTGACGCGCTTTACCCACTATCTACGCAGCAACGAACGCCAGGAACGAGACTCTGCCTGGGCGTGGGAAATGTACAAAAACTACTACCAGGAGTTGTCCTCCAGCCGCCAGCAGGGGTTTGAAAAACTGTTTGGCGAAGTCTACGCCCAGGCCTATGACCAGGCTCTGCGTCAGGGGATGAAAGACAGCGAATGATAAAACACACCAGAAACTACCGCCTGCTTTCGGTGCTGTGCCTGGCGTTATTACTGACGGGGTGCAGTGCATGGAAAGCGGCAAAAAAAGTCGGCGAAGTGATTATGGATCCGGATGTCCCTGTTGGGGTGCCAGCCGAACAACCTTCCACCGTGAGAATGGTGTTGCTGGCCGAACCTGACACCAATCCGAATACAGAGGGGGAGGCCACATCCGTTGAATTCGCCGTCATCTACCTGAGCGAAGACTCGAAGCTGCTTGCGGCGGATCACGACCAGCTCACCCCCGACACGCTGGAGAAGATCCTCGGCAAAAACTACCTTGACCACCAGGAATACACCCTTCTGGCGGACCAGTACAAAGCACTGTCCCCCATCACGCTTGAAGAGAAAACCCGCTACATCGGCGTGGTGGCCTGGTTTGCCGATGCGGAACACAGCGAGTGGAAGAAGGCTATAAAAATCAAAAGCATCGGGCAGCACTACCAGATTTTGATCCACATCAGGGCTAACGAGATCGAGCTAAGGGAAGAGGAAGAATAAGTATGCCAACGAAAAACAGGGTGATCTGGCGCGAAGGGTTGTTTATCAAACCCCAGCACTTTCAGCAACAGCAGCGGCACAATGACTATCAGCTGCATCAGCGTTTCACCACGATAAACAGCTATGGCTACGGTTTCCACTCGCTGGCCATCAACCAGGAGTTGTTAAAACTCGGACGCATTGGGGTGAGTGCCGCCAGCGGCAGCATGCCCGACGGCTCCATTTTTGAGATGCCTTATCAGGACAACTGTCCGAAACCGTTGGACGTGCTTAACTGTAACGACACCGCCAGCCGGGATATCTACCTGGCGCTGCCGATGCTCAACGACACCATCAACGAAGTCGTCGGCCAGCAGGGACAGACTCAGAGCACTATTCGCTACCGCGAGCATCTTGATGATGTACGGGATCTGCATACTGACGGGGGCGATGTCAGTCAATTAGTGCTGGCGCAACTTACCCCGCGTCTGATGCAGGGGTCCGAAGATCTCAGTGCGTACTCCGCGCTGCCGTTGTGCCGTATCAAAGAAAAACGCCCGGACGGCGCGTTGATCCTGGATGAAGAATTTATTCCGACCTGCACTACGCTCAATGTCTCCGTCTCGCTCAAAAGCTTTATGGATGAAGTGGAGGGGACCTTGGTCGAGCGGGCCCGTCTGCTGGCTAAACGCATCGGCTCCCCAGGTCAGCAGGGCATTGCCGATGTCGCCGAATTTATGATGCTGCAGGTCTTTAACCGAATGCAACCGCTGTTTACCCATCTGGGGCATCAGACGGTTCTACATCCACAGCATTTCTATTGCCAATTGGTGCAGACTTGCGGTGAGCTGCGAACCTTTACCGATGAGGCGCGCATAGCGGGAGTCTTCCCGGTTTATAACCACGATAATCTCACCGATACCTTCCAGCCGCTGTTCCAGGCGCTGCGCCAGGTGCTGAGCACTGTCCTGACGCCGCGAGCGGTGTCCATCCAGCTGCATATGCAAGCGCATGGTATTCGCGTGGCGACGATCAACGACCGGGATCTCCTGCGCAGCGCCGATTTCGTGCTCGCTGTGCGAGCGCAGATCCCGCAAGAGCAGCTCCGCCGTCAGTTTGTGCAGCAAACTAAAATCACTACGCTTGAGAAAATCCGTGAGCTGGTCAGCGTGCAGCTCCCCGGAGTGCCGTTGGTGGCGCTTTCTGCGGCCCCACGCCAGCTGCCTTACCACTCTGGCTACACCTATTTCATGCTCGACAGGCAGAGTGCAGCCTGGAAAGAGATCCAGCAAAGCAACGCTATCGCTTTCCACGTCTCAGGCGAGTTCCCTGAACTGGACATGCAGTTTTGGGCCATCAGGAGTAGCTAATGAAAACGGATGCGGTCACTCACGACGTGCTGTTTGCGGCCCCGGATACGGTTGCCTCATACCGGCAATACCAACTACCGCTGCGTGGCGAAAGCCTGAATGCGATGGTCGATGCCGCCACGCCGTTGCTTGGCATGGTGTTGCGCCTTAAAGAGATGGAAAACCAGCCGTTGCCGGACAAGCTCTATCAGCAGGTGGTGGCAGATATTCGTGCCACCGAACAGTTCCTGCAAACCAAAGGCTACGAGCCGGGGGCCATCGTCTCGTTTCGCTATGTGCTCTGTACCTTTATTGATGAAACCGCACTGGGCCACGGCTGGAACTCGCAGAACGACTGGCTGCAGCAATCGCTGCTGGTGCATTTCCACAACGAAACCTGGGGTGGCGAGAAAGTCTACGTCCTGCTGGAGCGCTTAATGGGGGAGCCGAAGCGCTACCAGGATCTGCTGGAATTTATGTACCTCTGTTTCTGCCTGGGTTACCGCGGGCGCTACAAAGTAGCCCTGCGAAACAGCGATGAATTTGAACGCCTGTTTAGTCGTCTGCACCACCAACTCCACCAGCTGCGGGGAGATGCGCCTGCCACCGTGCTGCACCAAAAGCCGGGACGTTTAGGTGGGCACTACCAACTGATCAGGCGGCTGTCCATCAAACATGTTCTGTGGGGCGGGGTGGGGCTGCTGGTGGTGATTTACCTGTTTTACGCCCTCAATCTGCATGCCCAGAGCCAGGATATATTGCAGCAACTCAACAACTTATTGAGCAAGGAAAGCCCAAAATGATCCAGATTGATTTGCCTATTCTGGTAAACCGCCTGCACCCGATTGCCCGCCATGCGCTGGAGGCCGCTGCGGCCCATTGTGTAAGTCAGCAGGAAGCGGAAATTACCGTCTCTCAGGTATTCCGCCAGATGATCGCCACCCCGTTGAGCGACGTGCGACTGATACTGAATCATGCCGGGGTTGAGCTCGACGAGTTGCAGGATTTGCTTGATCAGCGCATCGCCTGCTACCAGGCAGTGACGCAGGCGTACCCGAGTTTTTCACCCCTGCTGGTGGAATGGCTGCAGGACAGTTGGCTACTGGCGTCTACAGAGATGGAACACGGTCAGCTGCGCAGCGGCGTAATGCTCCTGACACTACTGCTCAGCCCGTTGCGCTATTTGACACCTGGCGCAAACCGCGCGCTGTCACCCGTAAACCGCGAACTGCTGCGGCAGAACTTTGCGCAGTGGACCAGCGATTCCGCCGAAATCCCTCCGTCTGAAATCGGGAACGGTACCGCTCCGGTTGCATTGGGCGGCGAAAGCCAACTGGCACGTTACGCCAGTAACATGACCGAACAGGCCCGTAGCGGCAAGCTCGACCCGGTGCTGTGCCGCGACACGGAAATCGACCTGATGATCGATATTCTCTGCCGTCGCCGCAAAAACAACCCAATTGTCGTTGGGGAGGCGGGAGTAGGGAAAAGTGCATTAATTGAAGGACTGGCGCTGCGCATTGTGGCGGACGCGGTGCCGCAGAAATTGCAGAACTGCGAGCTGATGACGCTGGATTTGGGGGCGCTACAGGCCGGTGCGGCAGTGAAAGGCGAATTCGAAAAACGCTTCAAAGGCATCATGGCCGAAATCGCGCAGTCCGCCACGCCGATCATTTTGTTTATCGATGAAGCTCACACTCTCATAGGCGCGGGCAACCAGCAGGGTGGGCTGGACATCTCCAACTTATTAAAGCCCGCCCTGGCCCGTGGCGAGCTGAAAACTATCGCCGCCACGACCTGGGGCGAATACAAAAAGTACTTTGAAAAAGACGCCGCGCTTTCACGCCGCTTCCAGTTGGTCAAAGTCTCTGAACCGAGCGCGGAAGAGGCGACGATCATCATGCGCGGCCTGCGTACTCTCTATGAACAGGCGCACGGCGTACTGATAGATGACGAAGCGCTCCAGGCTTCCGCCGTGTTAAGTGACCGCTATCTGTCTGGCCGCCAGTTACCGGATAAAGCTATTGATGTGCTGGATACTGCGTCGGCGCGTGTAGCCATTAACTTGACCTCTGCACCTCGCCAGGTTTCTGCGTTGCAAACGCAGTTGCATCAGCAGGCGATGGAAATCCAGATCCTCGAGCGGGAGCAGCGGCTGAATCTCGGTTGCCCGGACGAGCGTTTAATTGAACTATGCCAGCAGCGAGAAGCCATTGAGCTGCAACTTGCTGAATTGAAGTCCAGTTGGGAAACCCAGCAGCGCCTGGTGCAGCAAATTATCGATCTCAGGTCGCAGTTACTGACGCAGGAAGAGAGCGCCAGCGACGAACAGACAGCCAGACTGGCGGAGATGGGCATCGATCTGGAAGCGTTGCAACAGCACCAGATGCTCGTTTCGCCGCATGTGGATAAACACCAGATTGCGGCGGTGATTGCCGAGTGGACGGGCGTGCCGCTGAATCGTCTTTCACAAAGCGAACTGACGGTGGTCACGGAATTGCCGGACTATCTGGGTCAGCAGATCAAAGGCCAGAGCACGGCTATCCATTGTCTGCATCAACACTTGCTCACCGCACGGGCAGACCTGCGTCGGCCTGGCCGCCCGATGGGGGCTTTCCTGTTGGTTGGGCCAAGCGGCGTGGGAAAAACCGAAACGGTGCTGCAAATCGCCGACCTGCTGTACGGCGGCCGCCAGTACCTCACCACCATCAATATGTCGGAATTCCAGGAAAAACACACCGTTTCGCGCCTCATTGGCTCGCCGCCCGGCTACGTCGGCTACGGTGAAGGGGGCGTGCTGACGGAGGCTATTCGCCAGAAGCCTTATTCCGTGGTGCTATTGGATGAAGTGGAAAAGGCGCACCCGGACGTACTGAACTTGTTCTACCAGGCTTTCGACAAAGGTGAACTGGCAGACGGCGAAGGCCGGATTATCGACTGCAAAAATGTGGTGTTTTTCCTCACCTCCAATCTGGGCTACCAGACCATCGTTGATAACGCTGCGCAGCCGGAGCAAATCAACGCGTTGCTGTACCCGGAACTGGCTGCCTTCTTCAAACCCGCCTTGCTGGCCCGTATGGAAGTGGTGCCGTATCTGCCGCTGGATCGGACCACGCTGCAAACCATTATCCATGGCAAGCTGAACCGACTGGATAACCTGTTGCGTCAGCGTTTCAACGCCGAAGTGGTGATTGACCCCCAGGTCATCGACGAGATCCTGCTGCGCGCCACGCGCACGGAAAACGGTGCCCGAATGCTGGAGTCGATTATCGACGGTGCCTTGCTGCCTCCAGTCTCTTTACTGTTGCTGCAAAAGATGGCTGCGGGTTCAGCGATTTGCTGCATCAGGCTGTCAGTTGAGGGGAATGTGTTTACCGCACAGGTTGAGGAGGCGGCATGAGGCAGCGCCTTAAAAGCGTGCTGGCGTTACTGGATGAAAACTCCATCGAGAAGCTGATCTACCGTTTTTTGGCGATAAAACACCACCGGCTGCGTTTCAGCACCCTGATGGTGGCGATGTTCAATGCCAACGAAAGACGGTTGGATTGCTATCTCCATCCCAATGAAGACAGCTACGAAACGGTGAACCTGAACATCAACATCGACGACATCAGCCACCCGCTGGTGCAGGTGCTGCGCAACGGTTCGCCGTTGGTCTGGGACTCATTGCAGCAGGGCGTACGCATTGAAGATAGCATTTTTCGCGAACTGGTTCAGGAGATGCCTGTGGGATGCGGGATGTACGCCTTGCCGCTGTTTGATCTACACGGACGAGCCTGTGGGGTCATTGCGATCATCGCCGAACGGATCGCCCGCTTTACGGACCCCGACGGTATTTTTGGCGTTTACTGCTACGTCTTCCAGCATCGCCTGATCAAATTGCAAGAATCTGAGCAGCTCCGTATACAACTTAGCCAGATTCGCGCCTTGTTTGCCTCCCAGCAGCTGCGCGAAAAGCAAATGGATGAACTACTTGCCACGCTTAATGAGGCTGAGGAATTCAGTACCTTGCCAGGACTTTCCCACGACTACAGCAAAATTGATGACCTGCCCGAAGCGGTCGAAGCTTTTGAAATCGCCATCCTGACCCAGCGCATTCGCGTTTACGGAAAAGACAAAAACCGCATTGCGGAAAGCTTGGGGATTGCGCCTCGTACCCTGGCTTACAAGTTGACGAAATACAGGTGTGAAGTATGAGCACATGGCTATTGATTACCGCATTGATTGCCCATGTTGGGCACTGGCTTCCGACAGCGGAACAGGGGGTATCTCTGGATCCTGAACGGGAGATGACCGTCACGCAGAAACTGGCGAAGGTGACGCGCTGTCGTGAGGAAACGTCGCCACTGGTGCGGCTGGAGTGTTACGACCAGGCACTCTCCACTGCCACGGAAATCGCCATTAACCAGACCAGTAGCGGCCCGGCCTGGCATAAAGCGATGGAGCAGGAAAAAGGGCGCACCCGTCACTCAACCGCTTTTCTGGTGACGCAGGGTGCTGGCAATAACCCCACTGTTGTGATCACTACCCCCGCGATGGGTATTCCGCCGCCACGGCCAGTGCTGATGTTTAGCTGCATTGACAACATTACGCGCTTGCAAATCGCTATCACCACGCAGCCTAAAGACGGCTCGGTGAGAATCGCTGCCGACAACGACCATTTCGCTGCCCAGTGGTTTTTACGTGAAAACGGCTACCTCTTGGAGTCCAGTCGGGGGCTGGCTGGCATCGACGAAATCAAACGTCTGATGCCCGCAAAAACGCTGACTATCGATAGCGTGGAGGGGGGATTTCCTCGTCTGACGTTTAATATTGAGCAGTTGTCGGAGGTTGTGAAACCTCTGCGCAACGCCTGCCACTGGTAAGGTTTATGGATATCTCGTCGCAACATCCCTGGCACGCATTACTCCTAACGCCGCTCACCTCGGAGCAGGTTGCACTGGCGCTGGCGGATGACGATCCGGAATGGGAATACCTCGATGGCCAGATGGTGAAACTGGGGTCCCTGGCGCACAGCACTCTGGACCTGGACGACATACAGCGGCGGCTTATCGCGCTGTTGGTGCATAAAAGCAAAGACTTCCGCCTAATGGTCCACCTACTGCGCACCCTGCAACATGGCGGAGAACCGGAGCAACTGCTGCTGGCGATCTCACTATTGAGTGCGTGGATAGAGCATTTCTGGACTCACGCAGCCCCCGCCAACGTCATGCACAAACGCCGTTTTGCCCAGCAAATTCTCAAGCGGTTCGATAGCGCCAGTACCAGCTTCAGCCAGAAAGCGGATGTCATCCAGCGGGATCTCGCCCAGAGCTTGCTGGCGCATCTGGCACAGCTCTGGCATGCCCATGAGCCCGTTCTGGCAAAAGAGGTTGACGCGTTGCGCAACCATTATGCGCGACTACCGGAGAAAGTGGTGGAAGCTGAACCTCGTGGCGAAGAACGTCCGCTGATGGGCGAAGCAGCGAATGTGGCAGCACCTGTTATCCGCAGCCTGACGGTGGATAACGCTAATGAAAAAGCATGGCGTCACAGCATTTTAAAAATGGCCGACATCCTCTGCCAGCTCCATCCGGATGTGGCGATGGGTTACCGTCTGCGCCGCTATGCCGTATGGGGAACCATCATTGCACTACCAATGGCACAAAGCGACGGACGCACCCCGCTTGCGGCTGTCTCCAGCGATCGCATTGCAGACTATTTCGCCCGTCTGCCTTATGCCGATTTGCCGCTTTGGCTGCAGGTGGAACAGAGCCTCACGCTTGCGCCTTACTGGCTGGATGGCCATGCGCTTTCCGCCCGCATTGCCGTACAGCTGGGGTACGTCGCGGTGGCACAGGCTATCCAGGAAGAACTCACTGTTTTTCTGACCAGGTTGCCCGGCCTGAGCACGCTGCACTTCGCTGACATGACACCGTTCCTCGCCCCAGAGACGGCGGCCTGGCTGCAACAGCACAAAGGCGAGGCACAGGACAACAGCACGCTCGAACAGGACGAAATCTGGCACTGCTATCAGCAGCAGGGGCTAGAGGCGGCGCTACAACGGCTGGAATGCCAGCCACAAAACGAACCCAGATCGCGCTTTTACAACCAGCTCATGGGGGCGCAACTGTTGGAAAAAGCAGGCTTAACGGCACTTGCCCGTCAGCAGTATCACAGCCTGATGCTGGTGGGGGAACAGTTGCAGCTCAGGGAATGGGAACCCGCATTGATGACGTTACTGACAGAAAAACAACGGCAGTTAACACCGTGATAACCAGGGAACAGGAGTAGTACACATGAAATTGCCGTCTTTTATTCGCATCGTGAAACCCGCGCTTCCACGCTTTAAAGCGTCGATCCCGCTGGTGATGTTTCTGCTGGCCTGCGGCACGCTTGCCTGGGTCTGGATCTACGGCCCCCAGTGGAAAGTCGCTGAATACCATCCTTTAGAGACGCTGCTCAGCCGCTGGCTGGTGACTGCCTTACTCGTGCTACTGGGCGTCTGCTGGTTGACCGTGAAATTTATGGCCCGTGTGCAGCATCTGGAAAAGCTTCAGCTGCAGCTGACAAAGCACCATGACGACCCGATAAGTGCGGACGTGGCACAGCAAAACCATTACCTCAGCCGTTGGAAGCACCAACTTCAACGTCAGCTCGGCACCCCGTCGTACCTGTATCGCTTGCCCTGGTACATGGTGATTGGCGGCAGTAAAAGCGGCAAAACGACGTTTATTCGTGAAGGCTATAAGCTCAATGACATTACGGCACAGGATCAAAGCCGTATGGAGAGCGCCGAAGAGTTACGGGTGCGCTGCTGGCTGGGTGAGCAGGCGGTTATCATTGACCCGGCAGGGGAGTGTATCGAGCAGCCGCTGTGTGATGTCCCGGACAAAGCCCTGCTCAATCGCTGCCTGTGGAAGAGCCTTCTGGAGTGGCTGCTGACGGAGCGTGCTCGCCAGCCGCTCAACGGCATCATTCTGACTGTCGATCTGCACCAGTTACTGACCGCAAATAAAATCCAGCGCGAGACGTACATCTCTGACATTCACCTGCGCCTGCTGGAGGTGCAACTCAGCCTGCACATCCAGGTACCCCTGTACGTAGTGTTCACCAAAATGGATCTGCTCTATGGCTTTGGTGCGATGTACCAGACGCTGACCAAAACCCAGCGCGATGCGATACTGGGCGTCACGTTCAGCATGGATGCCTCCGCCTGGCGTGAAGAGTTACGCCAGTTCTGGCAACAGTGGATCACTCAGCTCAACAACGCGATGCCGGACATGATGCTGCAAAGCGTCGAGGCCGGGCAGCGCAGCCAGCTCTTCAGTTTTACCCGCCAGATGCAGGGGTTATACGATGCGGTGCTACAACTGCTGGAAGGGATCTTGTACAGCGGTGACCACAGCCACCCGCTTCTGCGCGGTGTGTACCTGACGTCCTCGCAGCAGCGCGGGCAAATGGACGATGTGTTTACCCAGTCTGCTGCCGTGCAATATCACCTGGCACCGCAAGCCTTTCCGACCTGGCCGGTGGCAGATACCTCGCCTTATTTCTCCAGAAGTTTGTTCAGCAAAGTCCTGTTGGCGGAACCCAATCTCGCCACGGAAAATAGCCTGTGGTTGCAGCGTTCGCAAAAGCGCATGCTGATTTGCTCCGGCGTTGGCATGCTCGTGGCGGTGACCCTGTGGGGCTACTGGCAGTATTACTACCAGCGCAATTACCACGCCGGGCAGGAGGTCTTAAGCCAGGCGAAAAACTTCCTCTCGGTGGATATGCCCGCAGGGGAAGATCGCTACGGCAATCTACAACTCCCGCTGCTCAACCCGGTGCGTGACGCAACGCTGGCTTATGGCGACTACAGGGAACGTAGCCTGTTCGCGGACATGGGGCTGTATCAGGGTAACGATGTTGGCCCGTATGTGGAAAACACCTATCTGCAACTGCTGCAACAGCGCTTTGTGCCGGCCCTCATGAGCGGCCTGCTTGAACAGCTCAATGCCGCCCCTTCGGGTAGCGAGCAGAAGCTCGAAATCCTGCGCATCATGCGCATGCTGGAAGACGGCGGCGGACGCAACATCCCGTGGGTGGAGCAGTACATGAGCACGCTGTGGAGCCAGAAATTCAATGGCCAGCGGGCGCTGCAGCAGCAACTGATGAGCCACCTGGACTACGCCCTGAAACACACGGACTGGCATCAGTCCCGTGAGCTGGGGGACCAATACGCCATCAAGAGCTTTGTACCGTATGCCGACCCCATCCATGCTGCCCAGCGCGAGCTGAGCAAACTGTCAATTTATCAGCGCGTTTACCAGAACCTGCGAATTAAAGCCCAAGAGTCACTGCCGCCCGCGCTGAACCTGCGCGACCAGATTGGTGCAGGGTTTGACGATGTGTTTGTGCCCAATGATGAACAGTTGCTGACGGTGCCGACATTCCTTACGCGCAAAGGGCTGCAAAACTACTTCGTGAAGCAAAACGATCAGTTTATTGAACTGACCGTGATGGACAGTTGGGTGCTGAACCTGACCAAAAACGTTGAATACAGCGAGGCTGACCGCCAGGAGATCCAGCGACAGGTCACCGAACAGTACATCGGTGACTACAATGCCACCTGGCGGGCCGCCATGAACAACCTGTCAGTAGGCGAGTTTGAGGATCTGCAACAGGCCATCAACGCCATTGAGCAGGTGATCAGCGGTGAACAGCCGTTCCGTCGCGCGTTACAGACGCTCAGTGACAACACGCGTTTACCCGCCGTTCCTGACACGCTGGCCGGGAAAGAGCGGGAGAAATTCCTTTCGCAACCCGACTACGCCTTACTGCTGCGTATTAACCGCGAGTTCGACCCCGAAACCAGCGTGCTCGTAGAAAACGGCGACAAAGGCAGCGTGCTGCAAAGTGTTTACCAGAAGCTGACTGAACTGCACCGCTATCTGCTGGCTATTCAGAACTCGCCGGTGCCGGGCAAAGCGGCATTGAAGGCCGTTCAGCTGCGGCTCGACCAGAATAACAGCGACCCGATCTTTGAAGTTCAGCAACTGGCGAAGAACCTGCCGGAGCCGCTGAATCGTTGGGTTGGGGAT
>Ga0160444_100451_pt1 | contig 19299 bp, 17 predicted proteins | sample HID1972K_E1MG_FD_108232 | JGI IMG/M metagenome (GOLD analysis project Ga0160444, IMG submission 108232) | Enriched pill bug-associated microbial communities from UW Madison campus, WI, USA - HID1972K_E1 MG | ecosystem: Host-associated > Arthropoda: Insects > Digestive system > Unclassified ... | reverse complement strand
TCACCACCCGCAAGACCATGCAGGTGGCGCAGAAGCTGTACGAAGGCGTGGCGATCGGCGAGGAAGGCACCGTCGGCCTGATCTCGTACATGCGTACCGACTCGGTCAACCTGTCCCAGGACGCGCTGGCCGAGATCCGCGACGTGATCGCGCGCGATTACGGCATCGGGTCGCTGCCGGACCAGCCGAACACCTACCAGACCAAGTCCAAGAACGCCCAGGAAGCGCACGAAGCGGTGCGCCCGACCTCCGCGCTGCGCACCCCGGCACAGGTCGCCCGCTACCTGACCGACGACGAGCGCAGGCTGTACGAGCTGATCTGGAAGCGTGCGGTCGCGTGCCAGATGATCCCGGCCACGCTCAACACCGTCAGCGTCGACCTGTCCGCCGGCAGCGAGCACGTGTTCCGCGCCAGCGGCACCACCGTGGTGGTGCCCGGCTTCCTGGCCGTGTACGAGGAAGGCAAGGACACCCGAAGCGCCGAGGACGACGACGAAGGCCGCAAGCTGCCGGCGATGAAGCCCGGCGACCGCGTGCCGCTGGACCGCATCCTGGCCGAACAGCACTTCACCCAGCCGCCGCCGCGCTTCACCGAAGCGGCGCTGGTCAAGGCGCTGGAAGAATATGGCATCGGCCGGCCGTCGACCTACGCGTCGATCATCCAGACCCTGCTGTTCCGCAAGTACGTGGAAATGGAAGGCCGCAGCTTCCGTCCGTCCGACGTCGGCCGCGCGGTGTCCAAGTTCCTGTCCAGCCACTTCACCCAGTACGTGGATTACGACTTCACCGCGCGCCTGGAAGATGAGCTGGATGCGGTGTCGCGCGGCGAGGAGGACTGGATTCCGTTGATGGCCCGTTTCTGGGAACCGTTCAACAAGCTGGTCGAAGAGAAGAAGGAATCGGTGGACCGCGCCGAAGCCAGTGGTGCGCGCGAGCTTGGTACCGACCCGAAGACCGGCAAGCCGGTAAGCGTGCGCCTGGGCCGTTTCGGGCCGTACGCGGCGATCGGCAGCACCGCCGAGGACGCCGAGGAGAAGCCGAAGTTCGCCTCGCTGCGCCCCGGCCAGTCGATGCACACCATTTCGCTGGAGGATGCGCTGGAGCTGTTCCTGATGCCGCGCGCCCTGGGCGAGGACAAGGGCGAGGACGTCAGCGTCGGCATCGGCCGTTTCGGTCCGTTCGCCAGGCGCGGCAGCACTTACGCCTCGCTCAAGAAGGAAGACGACCCGTACACCATCGACCTGGCGCGTGCGGTGTTCCTGATCGAAGAAAAGGAAGAGATCGCGCGCAACCGGATCATCAAGGAATTCGAGGGCAGCGAGATCCAGGTATTGAATGGCCGCTTCGGCCCGTACCTGAGCGACGGCAAGATGAACGGCAAGATCCCCAAGGACCGCGAGCCGGCCTCGCTGACCCTGGCCGAAGTCCAGCAGTTCATGGAAGAAACCGGCAAGCCGGTGCGCAAGGGCTTCGGAGCGAAAAAGGCGGTCAAGAAGGCGGCGGTCAAGAAAGTCGCCGTGAAGAAGACTGCAGTGAAGAAGGCTGCGGTGAAAAAGGCCACGAAGAAGGTGGCGAAAAAAGCGGCGAAGAAGGCCGTGAAGAAGGTCGCGAAGTAGAGCCGGGCGCTGCCCGGTTGCCCGCCCGACGCTACGGATCGATTGCCGCGATGAAAGAACTGACACTGCCCACCGCCGTTTCCACCCTGCGGGCGGGCGGCGTCATCGCCTATCCCACCGAGGCGGTATGGGGGCTGGGCTGCGATCCCTCCCAGCATCTGGCGGTGCAGTCGCTGCTGCGGCTCAAGCAGCGTCCTGAAGCCAAGGGCATGATCCTGGTCGCGGCCGACCTCGAGCAGCTGCAGGGCTGGGCGCGGCTGCATGACCTTCCGCAGGAGCGGCAGCGCGCGGTGCTGGCCAGCTGGCCCGGGGCCAACACCTGGATCCTGCCGGCAGGGCCACGTGCGCCAAGCTGGGTGACCGGCGAACACAGCGGAGTGGCGGTGCGCATCAGCGCGCATCCGCTGGTGGCGGGCCTGTGCAGGGCGTGGGGCGGTCCGCTTGTATCCACCAGCGCCAACCTCGCCGGCGAGCCACCCGCGCGGACCCGCGAGGAACTGGATCCGCGCCTGCTCGCCCTGCTGGATGGCCTGGTTCCCGGTGAAACCGGCGGGCTCGCGCAGCCGACGCCGATCCGCGACGCCCTCAGCGGCGACGTGCTGCGCTCCTGAGCCACCCCGGCGCGCAATGCCGGGCGCGACTGGCGCCGGGCATGCCGATGCCGCACGATGGGCCATGGACCCGCGCCTGCCCCTGCTGCTTGCCCTGCTGCCGCTGCCGGCGCTGGCCTCGCCCGTCACTCCGCTTCCGGCGTCCACCGACAGCGTCCGCGTCTACCGCTGCGTTGGCAGCAATGGCGCGGTGACCCTGCAGGACACCGCCTGCGCGCGCGGCCACCAGGAGATCCTGCAGATGCAGCGCCCGCAGGACCCGCCACCGCGACGTGCCGCCAGTGATGACGCCGCCACCAGCGCGACGCCATCCCGGCAGGCACCGCGCGAGGTCCGGCACGTGTACATCGCCCCGCCACGGCCGATGTACGAATGCGTCACCGACGACGGCCACCGCTATGTCAGCGACAGCAACGAGGGCAATCCGCGCTGGGTCTCGTTGTGGACCACCGCGTGGCTTCCCGGCGCGCATCGGCCATGGCGGGGTGGCCACGCGCTGCCGCCGGTGCGCCCGGAAGCCTCGCCCACGCACGGTCCCGGCCCGGGTCCCGGGCAGCGCCCGCCTCCCGCGGCAGGGGTCGGGCTCAGCGTTCCGGCAGGCAACATCCTGGTGCGCGATACCTGCCATGCGCTGCCGCCACAGGAAGCCTGCGCACGCCTGCGCGACCAGCGCTGGGAGCTGGACCGCCGCTACAACAGCGCCCTGCAGGGCGAGCGCGACGCGATCACCCGCGAACAGCGCGGCATCGACGCGCGGTTGCAGCAGGATTGCGGAGGACGCTGAGGCGCCCGCTACAATCCACAGGATGAACCGTCGCAGCCTGATCCTGCTGGCACTGCTCCTGGCCCCGCCCGCCTTCGCCGATGACGGGGTGGTGTTCCGCTGCACCGACGCCAACGGCAAGGTGACCGTGCAGGATGGCCCCTGTCCCTCCGGCAGCGCGCAGATCATCCAGCGCCGCGGCGCGTCGGCCACCTCGACGGTTTCCACCGCGCTGGGCAGCGAAGGCCCCGCGCCGGCTCCCGGCATCCTGGACAGCAGTCTGCTGCCAACACTGCAGGCCGGCATGCCGCCGCAGGAGGGTGATACCGGGATCCTCGACAGCAATGTGGTGCGCGAACGCGCCCGGGCCGCCGCCGAAGACGCGCCCCCGAAACCACCACTGCCGGAGATCCACAGCTGCGTCGGCAACGAGGGCAGTCATTACCTGCACGAGTACGGGCCGGCGCCACCGCGCTGCGCGCCGCTGGCGATCACCGGGCTGGGCGGCAGCTTTGCTCCGGGCAATGCCGCCAGCTGCGAAGTGGTGCGTGACAGCTGCACCGCGCTGCCCGAAGACCAACGCTGTGGGGCCTGGCAACAGCGCTTCCGCGATGCGCGCGGCCGTGAACGGTTTTCTTCGCCCGAGAACCAGGCCGCGGCGAGCGCCGATCGCGAGCGGCTGCAGGCCGTGCTGGGTGCCAGCGACTGCGCGGTGCCGGATTGATCGGCAGCCGGCACGTAGCGCCCCGCCCTGCCCGGCGGCGCACGGCAATCAGAATCCGTAGCGCAGGAAACCGCCGTCCACCGCGATGCATTCGCCGGTGATGTAGCTCGACGCCGGCAGGCACAGGAAGCCAACCGCTGATGCCACTTCCTCGGGTTCACCGATGCGGCGCATCGGAGTGCGGTCGATCACCTGTTCGTAGTAATCCGGGTCCGACAACGGACCGGAGGTGCGCCGCGTGCGGATATACCAGGGCGCCACCGAGTTGACCCGGATACCGTCTTCGGCCCACTCCACGGCAAGGTTGCGCGTCATCTGGTGCATGGCCGCCTTGGTCATGCCGTACACCGCGCCACTGCGCACGTGGGTCAACCCGGATACGCTGCCGACGTTGACGATCGCCGAAGCCGCATGGCGGGTCAGCAGCGGATGCGCGTAGCGCGACAGCTCGAAGGCGGAGAACAGGTTGGTCTCGAAGATGTTGCGCCACTCATCCTCGGTGTAGTCGATCGCAGGCCGGGTGATGTTGCCGCCGGCATTGTTGACCAGCAGATGCAGGCCGTCGGCATGGTCCTCGACCCAGTCCAGGATCTGGCGGCGGTCCTCGTCGTCGGAGACATCGGCGGCCAGCGCATGGATGGCCTGGTCCGGCCAGGTCTCGGCCAGTTCGTCGCGGGCGATTTCCAATGCGTCGATGTCGCGGCCGACGATCATCAGGTCGGCCCCGAAACCGAGCAGCTCGCGGGCGATCGCCAGGCCGATGCCGGCGCTGGCGCCGGTGATGAGCGCGGTCTGTCCATCCAGCCGCCAACGCTGCGCAGTCACGTAAGGGTCTCCATGGCGGGCCACCGCCGTCGAATCAGCACCAAGGATAGCGCCAAGCGACCGTCACGGCCGATGCGGGGCGGCGGTGACACACTGCGCCTACCGCCATCGCCGGAGACGTTCGATGAAGCGCATCGCCATCCTCATCTTCGCGGCCCTGCCGCTGCTGGCCGCCTGCCAGCGTCCAGCCCCTCCGTCGCAGGACAAACCCCCGGAGCCCCGGGCCGCCAGCGAAACAGGGGACGGAGGGAATTAATTCGAATTAATCCCCTCCGTCCCCTTTTTCAAAAGCCGCAGAAGCAGTAGGCCAGCGCCTTGACCGGCGTGCCCCTGCCCTGTTCGCGCGCGGCGTTTTCCACGAAACGCAGCTGGGTATCCACCTCCGGCATCGTGCGCGCCAGCAGCAGGCGCGCAACGCCCGATTCGGCCAGCATCCAGCCACCGGCACGGCTGCCGGCGAAGCCGCCGAGGAACTGCGCGAACGGGCTGGCGGCCTTTTCGATGTAACGCACGCGGTACGCGTCCGCCGCGCCCAACCGGGCACGACCGGCAGCGTCGGCCACAGCATCCTTGAGGCCACCGAACGCGTCCACCAGGCCACGTTCCTTGGCCTGCGCGCCGGACCACACGCGGCCACGGGCCACTGCATCGACCGCCTCCACCGGCTTGCTGCGGGCTTCCGCCACGCGGCCGGTGAAATCGGCGTATCCCTTGTCGATCACCGACTGGATCACCCGGCCCACCGCCGGATCCAGCGGCCTGGTCATGTCGAAGGCACCGGCGAAGCGGGTGGTGCCCACGCCATCGGTGTGCACGCCGATCCTGTCCAGCGCGCGCGCCACGTTCGGCACCATGCCGAAGATGCCGATCGAACCGGTGATGGTCGACGCATCGGCATAGATGCGATCGGCGTTCATGCTGATCCAGTAACCGCCCGACGCCGCAAGGTCGCCCATCGACACCACCACCGGCTTGCCGGCGGCCTGCAGGGCGACCACTTCGCGACGGATCTGCTCGGAGGCGAACACCTCGCCACCGGGCGAATCCACGCGCAGCACCACCGCCTTGACGTTGTCGTCGTCGCGCGCTTCGCGCAGCAGCGCCGAGGTCGACTCGCCACCGATGCGCCCCGCCGGCAGGTCACCGCCGCTGATCTCGCCGGCGGCCACCACCACCGCCACCTGCGGACGGGTGTCCACCGGATTGCGGCGTGCATCGAGCATCGCCATGTAGGGCGCCAGCGCAACGCTGCGGAAACCGCCGTCGGCATCGGCGTCGGCCACGCCGCGCTCGATCATCAGGGTGTCGAATTCCTCGCGCGTCTTCAGCGCGGTCACCAGCTTCTGCTGCAGCGCGAAGCGGGCGAGGTCGCCACCGGCGGCGGCCACGCCTTCGGGCAGAGTATCGATACCGGCTGCCAGCTGCGCCGGATCCAGCCGGCGCGCCCTGGCGATGTCACCGAGGTAGCGCTGCCAGACATCGTTCATCCAGTACAGGTCCGCTTCCTTGGCCTGCGGCGAGGCGGCGTCGAGCACGTACGGCTCGGCGGCCGACTTGTACTCGCCGACCTTGAACAGATGCACGTCCACGCCCAGCTTGTCCTGCAGGCCGGTGCGGAAATACTGGCGATAGCGGCCGAGGCCTTCCAGCAGCACCGCGCCCATCGGATCCAGGTAGACCTCGTCGGCCTGCGCGGCGAGCAGGTACTGCGACTGGCCCATGCTCTCGCTGAAGGCCACCAATTGCTTGCCCGAGGCGCGCAGCGCCTGCAGCGACGCGGCCACCTCGCGCAGCGAAGCGAAACCGGACGGTTGCAGCTTGTCCAGTTCCAGCACCACGCGCTCGATCCTGCGGTCCTCGCGCGCCGCATCGATCACCCGGATCAGGTCGCGCAGCTGGATTTCCTCCGCCCGGCTGTCGCCCATCGCCCTGGCGAACGCGCGGCTCACCGGATCGGCGCTGAACTGTTCGACCAGGCGACCTTCCGGTGCGATCACCAGCGTGGTGCGGTCCTGCAACACCTTGCTGGAACCGGCCCCCATCCCCGCGGCCACCACCAGGGCAACCAGGATGAAGAAGAGGAGGCCGAAGAACAGCAGGTTGAGGATCAACCGGCGGGTGAAATTCATCACATCCCACAGCCCGACGAAGAACGCGGCGACGGGATTGCGGCGTGCCGGAGGCAGCGGTGGCACGTTTTGGTTCATGGATCGCTCCGGTTGGCGTGTTGCCGTGGAATCAGCGGGATCAGCATAGCGGGTGCGCTGGTGCGCGGCATCGGACACAAGTCAGGGCGCACGCATGACGCCGCCCTCACAGCGTCAGCGTTCAGGGAGGTGCGGCGCGTCCGATGCGCACGCTGCTGTGGTTCAGCCGCCAGCCCATCAGGATCGCGGCCGCGGTCAGCCCGACGATCAGGCCGATCCACATGCCCTGCGGACCCATGCCGAGTCCCAGGCCAAGGCCGGCACCCAGCGGCATGCCCAGCCCCCAGTACGCGAACATCGCGATGAACATCGGCACGCGGGTGTCCTTCAGGCCGCGCAACGCACCGGCCGACAGCACCTGCACGCCATCCGGGAACTGGAACGCGGCCGCATACAGCAGCAGGGTCGACGCCAGCCCGGCCACCGCCAGATCATTGGTGTACACACCGACGATGGCGTCGTGGCCGAACAGCAGCACCAGTGCCGACAATGCCTGCGTGCCCATGATGATGGCGTAGCCGGCCCATGCCGCGCGGCGCACGCCGAACCCATCGCCGCGACCCACCGAATGGCCGACCCGCACGGTGGTTGCTTCGGCCACGCCCATGGGGATCATGAAGCACAGCTGCGCGACGTTGATGGCGATCTGGTGGGCGGCCGCTTCGTTGGCCCCGAGCCGGCCGATCAACAAGGCGGTGACGATGAACAGCCCGCCTTCCATCAGCACGGTGATGCCGATCGGCAGGCCGGTGCGCAGCAGATCCCATATCGCGCCCCAGCGCGGGCCCTCGAACCGGGCGAACAGTTCCAGATGCCGGAAGCGCCGGGTCCGCCACAGGTAGCCGGCGAAACACAGTGCCTGCAGCCACATCATGATCGCCGAGGCGATACCCAGCCCTTCGGCGCCCAGTTCCGGAAAGCCCAGCCTGCCGTTGGCCAGCACGTAGCCCAGCGGCGCCAGCACCAGCAGGCCACCGAAACCGATCAGCATGGTCGGCAGCGTCCAGTGCATGCCTTCGCTGAGGTAGCGCATGCAGAAGTAGAGGGTCAGCGCCGGGCCGCCCCAGCGCACCGCGTGCAGGAACGCGGTCGCGCCCGGCACGATGTCCGGCGCGATGCCGAATGCGGGCAGCAACGGCGGCACCACGCTCAGGAACGCGAACATGATCAGGCCCAGGCCGAAGGCCAGCCACAGGGCCTGGCGGAACAGCGCGCCGATCTCGCGCTCGCGGCCCGCGCCATGCAGCTGCGATACCGAAGCGGTCAGCGAGATCAGGGTACCGATCGGGATCAGCATCGGCAGCCACAGCAACGCGGTACCGATGGTGACGGCGGCCAGCGTATGGGTGCCGTGGTGGCCGGCGATCACGTTGTCGACGAAGGAGATCAGGCCGGTGGAGACATGGCCGAGCACGAGTGGCAGGGCGAGCAGACCGGTGGCGCGCACTTCCTGGCTGAAGCGCGGCGTGGAGGAACGAATGGACATGGTGCAGCAGGACGACAACTACGGCTGCGCGCGAAGGGCACAGGCACCGGGTTGCGGAGCGCCATCTTACCCGACGCGGGGGCGGGAACCGCTGTGCAGAACAATCGTCCGGTCAGCGCTCGCCCCGGTGGGCCACCGCCGCCCGGTTGGAACCTTCACTTTCCGGCCTGCCGTGCCAGCCAGGCATCGCGCTGGGCGGGCGCCACCGCGAGGAAGGCCGTGCGTACCGCATCGCGCTCCTGCGGAGGGGTGCGCTGGGCGACCAGCGCCAGCTGCGCGACCTGGGCAGGCGAAAGCTGCCGCAGCACGGCCAGGGTCCGTGCATGCTGGTCCTCCGGGACGAATCCGAACATACCCTGCAGGCGACCGAAGTACTCGCCCAGCAATGGCCCCAGCCGCCATCCATCGCGGAACGCCTGGTCCTGGGCATTGAACTGGTCGCGCAGTTCCTGCTGCCTGGCCGGTGGCAGGGCCGCGAACCGCGCCGCCGCCTCGCGCACACGCTGGCGCTCGCCATCGTTCATCGCACGCCATGCCGCGTGCTGCGCGCGACGTTCGCGCTGCTGCTCCGAGCTGAGCTGCTCCCAGCCGGGCGTGGGCGGGACGCGACCGGCGACGGCGGCGTCGGCCGGCGCGCCGGGCGGTACCAGCGTGCGATCCGGCGCAGCGAATGCCAGTCCGCTGGCCAGCACCAACCCGATGGCAGAGACGACCCTACTCATCGGCAGCCGCCGTTTCCAGGCGGGTGGCCAACGGCTCGGGGCGGACCGGCCTGGGCTGCGATTCGTCGACCGGCAGCGGACCACCGGCGGCGAACCAGGCATGCAGGTCGGCATCGGCGAGCAGCGGGAAATCGGCGTCGGCAAGCATCGCCGCATCGTCGGCGGCCATCGGATCGGTGCTTGCCGCGGCGACCTTCGGTGCCTTCGACTGCAACATCTCCACCGTGACCGGGCCGGCATCACCCACCGCGCCCTCCGGCACCGGAGCCGATACGTCCTGCACGCGGTCCTGCCAGTGGCGCCAGCCGAGCAGGGCCATCAGCAGCACCAGCACCGTGCCGACCAGGATCAGCGGCCCGCGCCAGCGACGGGGACGCGCCGGACGGCGGCGCGGCGGCGCGCCTTCACGGCTGTCTGCCTGCGGTGCACGCCAGCCCGGCGCACCCGGCCCGGACATTGCCGCCACCGGCTGCTGCAGTTCCTTCAGGCGCTGCGCCGGCAGGTCGCGGATGCGCTGCTGCACCTGCTCGGCGAGCTCCCGCCAGCCCAGCGCGTCCGGCTGTCCGCCGGCGTCGCGCGGGCAGGCCTCGGCCAGCCAGTGCTGGTAGCCATTCACATCGGTATCGAGCAGGCGCGCGGCGGTGTCTTCATCGAGGCCGGCGCCGATCCGCAGCAGCAGGGCCAGTCGCACCAGCGGCGACAGATCGCCAAGGTGGGCCAGCGCGCCCTCCCAGTGTCCGCCGGGCGTGTTGCGCAGCGCCTGGCGGGCCGCCAGCAGGGTCCAGAAGCGCGGCGGCCATTGCGCCATCGGCAGGTCGCTGGCGACCGCCGCGAACGCACGCATCACTGCCACCAGCGCCTGCTCGGCCCGGGCAGGGTCGCCGGTCTGCAGCTCGGCCACCACCAGCGCCCGGCGTTCGACACCGCGAAGAAAAGCAGACAGCGCACCGGCTGACGTAGAGGAAACAGAGGCAGGCGCGGCCGTCATCGGGTACTCCAGGAATTCACGCGGAATGATAGCCGCTAGCAATTCCCGTCGCCGAGGGCTTGCGCAGGCATCCCCGATCATGCTGCACGTTGTGCACAGCACCAGCGGCAACCCGCCCTGACACGGCTGGATGACATCAATCTGCGCTTTTCAACGGCATTTCACATCCATCTTGTTGATTTTAAAAAAGAATAAGATGTGGCGAATTTTTGACCATCAGAACATCGATATTGTCGGCATCAGCTTTTGCCGCGTTCAACCTGCGCTAACGCACAGACTTATCCACAAAAAATGTGGATAACCCTGAATCTCCAATGGACTCGGATATTTAGCTCATGTTCAAGCGGCGTGCACCGACCGGTCACCGCCCTGAACAGGCCTCCCGGCGGCGGCGGACAGGTCGCTACACTGGCGCCATGCCTGCCCGCCCCGCCACTCTCCGCGTCGCCCTGCCGCTCCCCCTGCCCCAGCTTTTCGACTACCTCGCGCCGGACGGCCAGGCGCCGGAAACGGTGGTCGGCTGCCGGGTGCGGGTGCCGTTCGGGCCGCGCGAACTGGTCGGGGTGGTCGCCGGGACCGGCAGTGCGGAGCCGGGCACCGCCCTGCGACAGGCGCTGGCGTGGCTGGACACGGCCCCGCTGCTGCACGGTGAGCCCTGGGACAGCCTGCACTGGCTGGCGCGTTATACGCATGCGCCGCTGGGCGAAGTGCTGGCCACCGCCCTGCCCGGCCCGCTGCGGCATGGCGAACCCTTGCCCGATACCCATCACTGGGGCTGGCAGCTGACCGACGCCGGCCGCGCCCAGCGCGACGCCCTGCGTGCCGGCAGCCGCCCGCGCCAGCTGGCCGAGCTGCTCGTCGACGCCATCGTCGATGAAGACGTGATCGGCGCGCGCATGCAGGATTGGCGCGCCGCCGCCCGCAGCCTTGCCAAGCGCGGGCTGGCCGAGCGGGTCGCGCTGAGCGTGGCGCCGCTGCAGGCGCATCCACTGCCCGGCCCCTCGCTCAACGCCGACCAGGCCGCCGCCGCCGAAGCGATCACCGCGGCGCAGGGGTTCGCGCCGTTCCTGCTCGACGGCGTGACCGGCAGCGGCAAGACCGAGGTCTACCTGCAGGCGATCATCCATTGCCTGGCACAGGGCCGGCAGGCGCTGGTGCTGGTGCCGGAGATCGGCCTGACCCCGCAGACCCTGGCGCGTTTCCGCGGGCGCCTCGGCATCGCCGTGCACGCGCTGCATTCCGGCCTCAACGACAACGAGCGCGCACGCGTATGGGCCGCGGCGGCACGTGGCGAGGCGCGGGTGGTCGTCGGTACCCGCTCGGCGATCTTCACCCCGCTGCCGCAGGCCGGCCTGCTGATCGTCGATGAAGAGCACGACAACAGTTACAAGCAGCAGGACGGCATCCGCTACCACGCGCGCGATTTCGCCCTGGTCCGCGGCAAGGCGCTGGGCATCCCGGTGGTGCTGGGCAGTGCCACGCCGGCGCTGGAATCGCTGCACAACGCGCATGCGGGGCGCTTCACCCACCTGCGCCTGAAGCAGCGCGCGGGCGAGGCGCGGCCACCGCGGGTGCGCATCCTCGACGTGCGCAAGCGGCCGTTGCGCGATGGCCTGTCGCCGGAGGTGCTGGACGGCATCGCCAGCCACCTGCGCGATGGCCAGCAGGTGCTGGTGTTCAAGAACCGCCGCGGCTATGCGCCGGTGCTGCTGTGCCATGACTGCGGCTGGACCGCGCCGTGCCAGCGCTGCGATGCACCGATGACCGTGCACGGTGCCGGGCGGCGCCTGCAGTGCCATCACTGCGGTGCGCGGCAGCCCACGCCGCTGGCCTGTCCGGACTGCGGCAGCCTGGCGCTGCAGCCCCAGGGCATCGGTACCGAGCGGCTGGAGGAACACCTGGTACAGGCGTTCCCGGAGGTGCCGGTGCTGCGCATCGACCGCAGCACCACCTCGCGGCGCGATGCGCTGGAGCAGCAGCTTTCGCGATTGGGCGAGAAGGCCGGCATCCTGGTCGGCACGCAGATCCTGGCCAAGGGCCATGACCTTCCAAAGCTGACCCTGGTCGTGGTGGTGGGCATCGACGAGGGCCTGTTCTCCTCCGATTTCCGCGCCACCGAGAAACTGGCCCAGCAGTTGATCCAGGTGGCCGGACGCGCCGGACGCGCGCGCGATCCGGGCGAGGTCTGGCTGCAGACCCATCATCCGGGGCATCCGTTGCTGGAGACGCTGGTCAATGGCGGTTACCACCCGTTCGCCGCGGCCGAACTCAACCAGCGCCAGGCGGCCGGTTTCCCGCCCTTCGCCCATCTGGCGCTGCTGCGTGCCGAAGCGCAGCAGGTGGACCATGCCAATGCGTTCCTGCTGGCCGCGCGGGCCTTGCTCGGCGAGCAGCCGCGGCTGGAGGCGTTCGGGCCGATGCCCGCGCCGATGCCACGCCGCGCCGGTTACCAGCGTACCCAGCTGCTGCTTTCAAGCGCGCAGCGGCCAGTGCTGCATGCGGTGCTGGACCATGTCGTGCCGCTGCTGCACGGCCTGCCCGAAGCGCGCCGCGTGCGCTGGTCGCTGGACGTCGATCCGGTGGACCTGTACTGACCGCGGCCGACGCCCCGCCCTGATGGGTGAGGATGAGCCGCCCTGCCCTGGTGGGTGACGACCGTTGGTCGTCACTGCTTCCCGCATGCCATGTGTGACGACCAACGGTCGTCACCCACCAGCCTCATGCCACCGCACCAGCGCCACTCAGCTCATCCCCGTCATCACGCCGCGCTGGTATGCCGCGCGCTCGCGCAGGCGGGCGTACCAGTCGGCCAGATGCGGCAGCTCCGGGCGCTGGATCGGCATTTCATACCACGCGTACAACAGCGCGCCGAGCGGAATGTCGCCCATCGCGAAACGGTCGCCGGACAGCCACGGACGCTGCGCCAGTTCCGCATCGGCCATGGCCAGCAGGTCGCCGGCGCGCACCAGCGCGGCATTGATGCGCGCCTCGTCGCGGTCGGCCGGCGCGGTCCGCATCACGCCCCAGATCAGTTCGCTGTACACCGGCGCCATGCGCGAGGTGGTCCAGTCCATCCACTTTTCACCCAGCGCGCGACTGGCCGGATCCTCCAGGTACAGCGTGCCCAGCGCGTAGCGCGCTGACAGGTAGCGCACGATCGCGTTGGATTCCCACAGCGGCAGGCCATGGTCTTCGATCACCGGCACCAGCCCGTTGGGGTTCATCGCCTGGTACTCCGCCGAGCCGGTGCCGCCGAAGCTGCCGCCGACCTCGATGGATTCGTAGGGCAGGCCGATTTCCTCGGCGCACCACAGCACCTTGCGGACATTGCTGGAATTGCGCCGCCCCCAGATTTTCAACATGTGTTCTCCTCAGCCGGGCAGAGCCCGGCGCTACATGGTTTTTCCAGCCGGCCCTACCGGCCGGGCTTCTTCGGCAATGCGCGGACGTAGCAGGATTTGCCATCCTTTTTCAGTTCGAACAACCCGATGGCCGCCAGCAGGTCGCTGAGCTTGCCGTAACCGTAGTTGCGCGGATCGAACGAAGCCTGGTTGCCGATCTGGCTGCCGATCGGGCCGAGGTGCGACCAGCCATCCTCGCCTTCGGCCGAAGCCACCGCGCGGCGCAGCAGGTTCACCAGCCGGGTATCGCTGCGCATCTCCGCGCCGGTCTTGCGCGGACGCGCCTCGGTATCGGGCCCGCTCGCTTCAGGCTCCACCTCCGGCTCGCTCGCATGGGCCTGGCCGAGCGCTTCCAGGTACGTGAACTTCGAGCACGCGTTGACGAACGGTTCGGGCGTCTTCTTCTCGCCGAAGCCGTATACCTTCACGCCATCGGTCAGCAGGCGCATCACCAGCGGGGTGAAATCCGCGTCGCTGGACACGATGGCGAAGCCATCGAGGTTGCGCGCGTACAACAGGTCCATCGCGTCGATCACCATCGCCATGTCCGACGCATTCTTGCCCCGGCTGTACGCGAACTGCTGGATCGGGCGGATCGCATATCCGTGCAGCACCGATTCCCAGCCTTTCAGCCGTGGGCTCTTCCAGTTGCCGTAGGCGCGCCGCACGTTGGCCACGCCATGGCGCGCGACCTCGGCCAGGACCTCTTCGATCTTCGATGCCGGCGCGTTGTCGGCGTCGACCAGCAGGGCAATGCGCTTTTCCGGCTCGGACATAGGGACTCCAGGCTGAGGAAGGACAGGGTGACAGTATGGTCCACCACGGCGTTCGCCGCAGTGGCGTGCGATGATCATCGTGCCCCCCATCGGAGCGAAACGATGACACGCGAGCGCGTTCCCCACCTGCTCATCATTGGCGGCGGCTTCGCTGGCCTCTGGGCAACCCGTGCACTGGCCGGCGAGCGCATCCGCATCACCCTGGTCGACCGTCGCAACCACCATCTGTTCCAGCCACTGCTGTACCAGGTCGCGACCGCCGGCCTGTCGGCGCCGGACATCGCCGCGCCGCTGCGGCATATCCTCGGCGGCCAGCGCAATGTCGAGGTGCGCCTCGGTGAAGTCACCGGCATCGACAGGCAGGCCCGGCGCGTACAGCTGGCCGGCGGCACCTCGCTGGATTACGACAGCCTGCTGCTGGCCAGCGGTGCCACCCACGCGTACTTCGGCCACGACGAATGGGCCCGGGATGCGCCCGGGCTGAAGACGCTGGACGATGCCATCGCCCTGCGCCGCAAGCTGCTGCTGGCGTTCGAACGCGCCGAGGCCGAACCCGATCCGGAGAAGAAGGCGGCGTGGTTGAGCTTCGCCGTGGTCGGCGGCGGTCCGACCGGCGTCGAGCTGGCCGGCACGCTGGCCGAAATCGCCCGCCATACGCTGCGCAACGAATTCCGCCACATCGACCCGGCCTCGGCCACGGTGCGGCTGGTGGAAGCCGGGCCGCGGGTGCTGTCCTCGTTCCCTGAAACGCTGTCGCTGAAAGCGCGGCGGCAGCTGGAGAAACTCGGCGTGGAGGTGCTGACCGGCACTGCGGTGAGCGCGATCGACAGCCACGGCTTCCATCTGGGCGATCGGTTCATCGCCGCGCGCACGGTGGTGTGGGCCGCCGGCGTCGCCGCTTCGCCACTGGGCCGTGCGCTGGACGTGCCGCTGGATCGCGCCGGACGCGTGCAGGTGCAGCCGGACCTGACCGTTCCGGGACATCCGGAGGTGTTCGTGGCCGGCGACCTGGCCGCGCTGGCGCAGGCCGATGGGCGCCCGGTACCCGGCGTGGCCCCGGCGGCCAAGCAGATGGGCCGGCACGTGGCGGAAACGATCCGCGCGCGCCTGCACGGCACGCCCGGTCCCGGACCGTTCAGGTACCAGGACTTCGGCAACCTGGCGACCATCGGCCGCATGGCGGCGATCGTGCACCTGGGCAGGCTGCAGCTGTCCGGCGTGCTGGCCTGGTGGTTCTGGCTGGCCGCGCACGTGTTCTTCCTGATCGGCTTCCGCAACCGCATGGTGGTGCTGCTGAACTGGGCGGTGGCGTACTGGAGCTACCAGCGCGGTGCGCGGATCATCTTCGGCGATGTAGAACCGCCTCGATGAGGGGCGGTTGTTCCCGCGCGATGCCCGCCGTCCAGTCGACCAGGGTTCGGCTCTACCCGCCGGCGGCCATCCACAGGAGCTTGCGCGCCTTCGGCTGCCGCTTGAGCTCCCATTCGGCGCGCGACGCCTGCGCACGGTCGGCATATTCGCGCACCGCCAGGATCCGCAGCGGCGGCCGCGAGCGGGTATAACGCGCACCCTTGCCCGCCTGGTGGGCGCAGAAACGCGCGGCCACGTCGGTACTGATGCCGGCATAGAAACTGCCATCGCGGCATTCGAGCAGGTACAGGAACCAGGGACGGGACGCGGAGGGCATGGCCGGATTATCGCGCGTTGCTGCGCAGCGGTTACACTGGCGGCCGGATGCAGGAGAGTGGCGCCACGCTGGCGCCCGCCGAAGGCGCAGGCTCCCATGATCGCTCAGGCCGGTGGGCTGGAACCCCACCAACCATGCATCCGACTCGCCGAGCTGGAGAGAGATCCACCCGGATCCGCCGAAGGGGCACGCGGCCACCGCCGCTGAACTCTCAGGCAAAAGGACAGCGGGAGCGGCACCGGTCATCGCCCTGTCATCGACGCAGCCGCGCCGGTGTGCCGTCGTGGCCGGCCCCACCGCGTCCGGAGCCTGCCCATGCTGCTGTCCATCATCTATCTCATCGCGATTTCCGCCGAAGCCATGACCGGCGCACTGGCCGCCGGCCGCCGCCGCATGGACCTGTTCGGCGTGGTCATGATCGCCTGCGTTACCGCGCTCGGCGGCGGTTCGCTGCGCGACATCATCCTCGGCCACTACCCGTTGGCCTGGGTCGAGCACCCCGAGTACCTGGGCTTCACCGTCTGCGCGGCGCTGATCGCCACCTGGGTGGCGCGCTGGATGCACCATTTCCGCCGTACCTTCCTGGTACTCGATGGCCTCGGCCTGATCGCGTTCACCCTGATCGGCTGCGCGGTGGCACGCGAAGGCGGGCACGCGACGCCGATCGTGCTGATCGCAGGCATGCTCACCGGTGCGTTCGGGGGCGTGCTGCGCGACATCCTCTGCAACGAAGTGCCGCTGATCTTCCAGAAGGAGCTGTACGCGATCGTCTCGCTGCTCACCGGCGCGGTGTACCTGTTGCTGCTGCGCTGGAACGTGGCCGACAACACCGCGATCCTGTGCTGCCTGGGCGGTGGCTTCGCGCTGCGCCTGCTGGCGATCCACTTCCGCTGGGAAATGCCCAAGTTCGTGTACCACGACGAGGTGCACTGAGGCGCGGCTTCAGCGCTGCCCTCACCACCCCGGCGATGTACCTGGCGCTGGCACGCATGCGCAGCGCCAGGCGCATCGCCGGTGCGGACGCGGTGGCTGCCAACTCCGCCAGCCACCGCTGATCGCGGTGCGCCCCCGCAGGCAGCAACCGCCATCCACACCCGTTCCGCCCTCAGGCGGCTTCTACTTCAACCTCCACGACGGCACCGGCGAGTGCGGCGCGGCGGCCACTCACCGCGGCAGCCAGCCGATGCAGCACGTGCTCGGTGCTGTCCCAGTCGATGCAGCCGTCGGTGATGCTCTGGCCACGCACCAGCGGCTGGCCCGCGACCAGGTCCTGGCGTCCGCCGACCAGGTTGCTTTCGATCATCACGCCCACGATACGCTGTTCGCCCGCTTCCATCTGCGCGGCGATATCCTCGATCACCTTCGGCTGGTTCTCCGGCTTCTTCAGGCTGTTGGCGTGGCTGGCATCGACCATCAGGCGCGCGGCCAGGCCTGACCTGGCCAGCACCTGGCAGGCGTCGGCAATGCTCGCCGCGTCGTAGTTCGGCTGCTTGCCGCCGCGCAGGATGACGTGGCAGTCCGGGTTGCCGGCCGTGGCCACGATCGCGCTGTCGCCCTGCTTGGTCACCGACAGGAAGTGGTGCGGATGCGACGCCGCACCGACTGCATCGGCAGCGATCTTGATGTTGCCATCGGTTCCGTTCTTGAAGCCGACCGGGCATGACAGCCCGGACGCCAGCTCACGATGCACCTGGCTTTCGGTGGTGCGCGCGCCGATCGCGCCCCACGCCACCAGGTCGGCCAGGTACTGCGGCGAAATGGTGTCGAGGAATTCGCAGCCGGCAGGCAGGCCGAGCCTGTTGATGTCGCGCAGCAGGCCGCGCGCGATGCGCAGGCCCTTGTTGATGTTGAAGCTGCCGTCCAGGTTGGGATCGTTGATCAGTCCCTTCCAGCCCACCGTGGTGCGCGGCTTCTCGAAGTACACACGCATGACGATCTCCAGCTCGCCGGCCAGCGCATCGCGCAGCGGCTTGAGTTTCCGTGCGTACTCGATGGCGGCGGCGGGATCGTGGATCGAGCACGGGCCAACCACCACCGCCAGGCGGTCATCGCTGCCGTGCAGGATCGCGTGCAGCGCATCGCGCGAGGCGCTCACCGTAGCGGAGGCATCGTCGTCGCACGGCAGCATCGCCAGCAGTTGCGCCGGCGGCGTCAGTGGTTCGAGCCTGCGGATGCGGAGGTCGTCGGTATGGGGGGGCATGGTGGGGTTTCTCCGGTGCGTGGGGGCCCCCAGCGTGGCGGCAAAAAAAAGCCGCCAGGGTCGCTGGCGGCTTTCGGGAATGCGTCTGAAAACTTCTTCAGGGTGAGCGCAGTCCTTCCTCCGCCAGGGGCTTCGGAAAGTAATACCAGAAATAAAAGCTGGCGCGGGCTGCGTTCATGGATGTAGTGATAGCACGCTGGTGTGGCACTGCCAACTGTTTCATTCGCAACCGCGACTGGCTGGCCTCGTGACGGCGTGGCCTCCTGCATCGCCCACGCAGGATGCTGGGGCCTGCATGCTTCCGCCAAGCCGATGGCCAGGCTCGACTCAACCCTTCAACGCGGCGAGGCCGGCCTGGGCCTGGCCCAGGTCTTCCATCTTCCCGCGCAGCTTGAACTGCTTTTCGCCAAGCTCCTCCTGCGCCTTGATGATCTTCTCCGGATCGCGCCTCGCCTGCGCCTCGCGCAGCTTCTGCTCGGCTTCGCGCACGTCCTGCCGCGCATCGCGGACGTCTTCCCGTGCCCTGCGTGCTTCATGCTCGGCCCTGGCTTCCTGGCCGGCTTCGGTGCAGTGGGCCCTGGTCTGCGCCAGCGCGGTCTGCAGGCCGATCAGCTGGTGCGTATTGCCATGCTGCCTGGCCACTTCGATCTGGCCCTGGATGGCGTCGATCCTTGCAGCGCAGCTCTGCGGGCCCGCCATGGCGTTGGAGGCTGCAAGCAGGGCACACGGGACAAGGGCCGACAGGAAACGCTGCTTCATGATGGATATCTCTTCGTTCGCGGTGCGCGGTGAACCGAGGCAAATCCTGTCCGGTTTCCAGCGCACGTTCCATCGGACCCGTCTGCAATGCCATCCGGTGCCAGGCGCATGCCGCGCCTCCGCACCAACGAAAAAAACCTCGCCGTTTCCGGCGAGGTTTCGATGTTGCGCCGACAGGGCGGGCCAACGGCCCGCTCCTGCCGATTGCACGGTCTGGCCGTGCGGCTGGATCAGAAATCCATGCCGCCCATGCCACCCATGCCGCCCATGCCACCGGCGCCACCCATGGCCGGCTCGTCCTTCTTCGGAGCCTCGGCCACCATCGCTTCGGTGGTGATCATCAGGCCGGCGATCGAAGCGGCATTCTGCAGCGCCGAACGGGTCACCTTGGTCGGGTCCAGGATGCCGAACTGCAGCATGTCGCCGAACTCGCCGCTGGCGGCGTTGTAGCCGAAGCTGCCGGTGCCTTCCTTGACCTTGTTGACGATCACGGACGGCTCGTCGCCGGCGTTGGCGACGATTTCGCGCAGCGGG
>Ga0160444_100449_pt1 | contig 19343 bp, 19 predicted proteins | sample HID1972K_E1MG_FD_108232 | JGI IMG/M metagenome (GOLD analysis project Ga0160444, IMG submission 108232) | Enriched pill bug-associated microbial communities from UW Madison campus, WI, USA - HID1972K_E1 MG | ecosystem: Host-associated > Arthropoda: Insects > Digestive system > Unclassified ... | reverse complement strand
TACACCGATGAAAACGCGATTGAACTGCAAAGTGCGCAAACGCGGCAGGCGGCGCGGGATGTGGCCACGCGCTCACTGACGCTGCTGGAAAACAACGGCGTGCTGCCGTTTATCGGGAAACCGCGCGTGGCGGTGATTGGCCCGACGGCGGACGATCCGCTGGCGCTGCTGAGCGGCTACAGCTTCCCGGTACACCTGATTATCAGCGATATGCTTGAGCAAACGTCGCAAGTCACCACGCCGCTGGCGGCACTGCGACAGACGCTGGGTGAAGAGAATGTCCGCTATGCCAGGGGCTGCCATATCATCGAAAAACGCATGGCGGGCGCACCGGTCTTTCCGGGAGACAGCAGTGGTAAAGCGCTGCAGCAGTCTCCGGTCAGTGTGGACACCTCGCTTATTCCTGATGCGCTGCGGGTAGCGCAGGAAAGCGAGGTGATCGTGGCCTGTGTGGGCGATCTGGCCGGGCTGTTTCAGAGTGGTACCGTCGGCGAGGGCTCCGATACCGACTCACTGAATCTGCCGGGGGTTCAGCAGCAATTATTAACCGCGCTGGTGGCGACCGGCAAACCGGTGGTGGTCGTGATGACCGGCGGCCGGCCGTATAACCTGCAAGGGCTGGAAGATAGCGTTGCTGCACTGTTGATGGCCTGGGCGCCGGGTCAGGAGGGCGGCTGGGCCATTGCCGATGTCCTGACCGGACGCGCCGAGCCGCAAGGGCGGCTGGTGGTCAGCGTACCGAAAAGCGCTGGGGCGATGCCGTATTACTACAACCACAAACTGAAAAGCGGCGGCACGCCGTTCGCTTTCCATTTCGGCAGTCGCTATCCATTTGGCTACGGTAAAGGCTGGACGCAGTTCCAATGGAGCGATCTGACGCTTATCACGCCTGAAGTGGCTATCGATGGAGATATTGTAGTGCAGGTCACGCTGACCAACATCGGCGAACGTCGCGGCAGCGAAGTGGTGCAGCTGTATGTGCGCGATAACGTGGCGTCGATGGTACGTCCGGTGAAAGAGCTGAAAGCGTTCCAGCGCGTAGAGCTGATTCCGAACCAGTCGGCGACGCTGACCTTCCATGTGCCCGTCGACATGCTGAACTTTACCGACCGTAACGGGAAACGTATCGTCGAACCGGGTGAATTTACGCTGATGGCGGGGTCATCATCGGCAGATATTCATGGCTCGGTGATCGCTAAGGTCAGCGGAACCACACGGGAATTGGCGAAAAACTGGCAGATGCTGAGCCGCTGTGAGGTCAAATAAAGGACAAAAAAAAGCCCATCGTGGGAGATGGGCAAATTCTATAGATGCACTTTTTCAGGAAGCACCAGCAGCTTAGAAAGCCAGTGATTACGGGGTTTATACTAGAAACCTAGAAACCACGAGGCCTAGCCATGAGCACACAAATTGCACACCTTATGCACACAGATAAGAAAGGATATTTCTGGCGTAAGCGTTACGACAAAAACACGATTGAAATTGTTCTCCACACGAAAGCGGTGGAAGAGGCACAACCACGAGCAGCAGCCCTAACTATTCGATTCATGGAACTGGAAACTTTAGGTGTACCGTTCAAAGCGATGCGTGACACCCTGAAGGGCTACCGTGACAACATCATGAAGCAGGAGAAAGTTAGATTTCTGCAAGCGATGGTACACAAGGCTTTACCAGACGCTTCACAAGGCTCTATCGCAGGTGAGGCAGTGCAAAGCCTTACCCAGCATGAGAAAGTGGCTCAAATCGTCGTACAGCGCGAACTGGACGAATCAGCAGGGCATTCACTGGAAGAACTGAAAGCTGCCTACTTCGATGCTAACACGGGTAACTTTAGTGGTGCATGGTCAGCTAAGACAGTGAAAGATTATAACGCCTGTATTGACAGGTTTATTGTCTGGTGTACTGCCAGCTCTATTCCTACAGTGGAGGCTGTTAGCAAAGACAACATTCTTTCATTTAAACAATACATGGATGAACTAGAGCTTGCTCCTAACACTAAGCAGAAAATACTTACTCGTGCTGGTAGCATGTTTAAATTTGCTGTTGAAATTAAAGAATGGCTTGTTAGAAATCCAGTGCAAGGGATGATGTACAAAAAGGTTGAGGTGGTTAAGAAGAAGGAAGAGATTAGGCCTGAACAATTTAGAGCAGCAATGGCACACCCTCTTAACTGGAATGACGGCCCTGTTAAATGGGCTAATGCTATTCTCTATCACACAGGTATGCGAGTAAGTGAAATGTGTCAGCTCACTAAGAATGACTACGTAGAGATTGAAGGCATTAAGTGCTTCAGCGTTAACACTCATGAAGAAGGCAAATCAACTAAGACAGCTACGTCTATTCGTAACATCCCTATCGCTGATGAATTGTTAGAATGGGGAATATGGGAAGCTAAGCCAGTGTTTAAAATGCACATGAACACTGTAATGACTAAGATTGAGAAGTCATTCAAGCTTATTGGTTTAAAGCGTACCTCTCACTGTTTCCGTCATTCTATTTCCAATCGCTTACGTGATGTTGAAGGGGTAGAGGATAGTACCCGTAACTTTATACTTGGTCAGGCTAATGGAACGATTACAGACCGTGTATACGTGTCTCGTGAACCACTGTTAAAGATGCAACGTGCCATCAATGCAGCTAACGTTTAATTTAGAAGAGAAGGGTTAAGAAATGAAAAAGATTTTAGTGGCTGTAGGGTTGATGTTCTTTAGCACTGTTGCTTTTGCTAAGTCATATAGTTTCGCATGTGAAGGAGGCTATTCGGTTAAGTTTGTGTCTGAAAAGCCGCTATCTCTTGAAATCTATAAGGATGGAAAGAAAATAGCAATGAGTAATAGAAATCAAAAATGGGCAGATATGACAACCTCTGCTACCGGTTTCGATAACAAATATGTTTTCAATTACATCGTTACGAAAGGTTATGATGGAAGTGTTGAAAGTTATTCTGTGGCAGATTTCTATACCTTGATAACAGACAATCTGATTGAGCAGGTAAGTATGCCTGACGTAAGAAATAATATGAAAGTTGCACTGCATGTACAGTTATCAGGGTTAATGAGTGATTCAACCATTTATTCTTGCTCTGTTGAGAAATAAAACCATGTTAAGAAGAGAGCCTCCATTACGGGGGCTTTTTTGTTTTCTTTCTTTCACGGACAGCAGGAGCATCTATTGATGTAATTCTCTTTCGCCTTCTTCACATTGTTGTTAACCAATGCTGTGAAAGCAGTGATTACGGCATGATGGAAGCGAACATTAATCCACTCTGCATAAGCATACAGGACAGGTTCTACAGCAAAAGTACCTTGTAGCTGGGCCGTTCCACCCTGAATAGTTTCCGCTCCTCGGATATGAGGAACGCTATTTAGAGCGATTAAATCTTTTGCTCGTTTGCTGCGCAGCCAGTTACTAGGCTGTTTAGCTTTACCAGTTCCAGAGGCAGCATGAATAGCATTCAGATTGAAACGACCATGTTCATCAGAGGTATGTGAAGTGGTAGTGCCATTGAAAGTGATTGAGATAGTTTTTACAGACATTCTATTTCCTTAGAATTGAAAAAGGCCACCATAGCTTCCAAACAGAGTTTGGTCGCAGACGCAAGCAAGCTTGCTGTTACATCGTTTAAGTAGATAGGCCTTGATAGGAAGGGGGATAAGAGGAAGTGTCTGTTCATTCTTCAGAGAAAAGAAAAGCCCACCTTTTACAGTGAGCTTTAAAATGAACAAATTGATTGGAAAGAATATATAAGTAAGTATATATAAAGAAAGTTACTTACTAGATATATTTACTAAGGGAGGTTTTACAGGGGTTATATACTTCAACCTTTTTCAGACGTTCCAGAATAACGCAATATTTCAAACATCCAATTTAAGCCGCGCTACAGCCTCTGTAAGCGCCTCTACACAATTGTAACCCACTTGCCTAGCTAAACCCCTCATAACGCCACAGGGAGCTTCTGAGAGGCCTTATTTTTGATGTGTGTCGCTGAGTGTAGAGATGGAATGCTTTTTCAAGGAAATGAGCCAGAAGGCTAAAAAATAGCCTCCTTTCAATGGTTTAGTTGTCCTCGCCATTTACAGCTTCACGCAGGGCAGTACCAACACGACCAGCAGCTTTAGCTTTGTTCTTAAATCCACTTTCCATAATCTGACGTGCCTGATTGAAGGTGATGTTACCGCTTGCCACTTCTTCATTTAACAGCTTCCACGCCTTAGTTAGATTCCTCACCTTAGATGCACGAGCTACACCACCTGCGATAGTTGCGCCAGTGGCAAGAGCGCCAGCCACCTTAGCGGCGGGGAGGCCGATAGCAGCAGCTACACCAGCAGTAGCAGCTTTCTTAACTGCACCTTTACCAACCATGCCTAACAGAGTTTTATCAACAGCCAGCTTATGAACCTGCATAGCTTCAAATCTATCAGACAGCTCTTTAAAGCTTTTGGTAACGCTCTTGGTTGCCTCTGAGTTGAATTGACCTTCCTGAACTTCTTTAACAGCAGTTTGAATGTCAGCAATGTGAACACGCTTACCTGTCATGCCATCACTGATGTATTGAGTCATCTTGCTGTTAAGTGTCTTCTGTCTGTTAAGAGCGCTGCGCTTAGCATTCTCGCTAACACCAGTCTTACCATTTAGCTTTTTCAGTTCTCTGTTAATGCGTCGATTGTCTTTACCAATCATTTCCTTCACTGCATTTGCGTCGGCTTCAACTTTCTTAAACGCTGAGTTACCAAAGACACGCTTAATAATCTTAGAATCAAAGCCCATCCAATCATCGGCAGTCTTACCCAGTTTTTGAAGAAGAGTATCAGCAACCACTTCATCAGGAATGTCAGTAGTGTTCACCCTGAAAGAGCCTTTTGAATTGGCTAACGCAGCCTCTGCAACAGTCTTAATCTTACGTGAATCACTGTCTGTCTTAGCAAGGCCTTTAGCAGTATCAAGCCATTCAGAAGCATTAGATTTAGCGTAGTCAGCTAAGTTTTCAGCGTTAACATTGTTCTTCATCTTGCGAGTAATTTCATACATATCCTTGCCCGCACTGCCTTTGAATACATCAGGCACTTCTTCAGCCATCGCTTTGTATGCATCTGTTAGCAGGGCTTTTGGATTCTCTGCGCGTAACACTTTTAAGTGCTTGGCTAGTTCACCAACACGAGAGAATGCAAGGTAATTGCGTGTTGCATTTGCAAGTTCTGGGTTGCTCACTTCAGACAGGTAGAGGCTTTTGAACATATTCTTCACCTGTTTAGCTGCTGGCTTAGCGATGGCACGGATACCACCTTCAAGAGCGGCACCTGTAGCCAAATCTTCAGCAGTTTGCTTAAGACTCACATCACCATTCTCAACACCCTGATATGCAGCAGAGCCAGCAGCGCCTTTAGCGAGCCAGTTAAGGCCTTTGATAGCCGTACCAGCTTCAGCGCCACCTGCAATCTCTGGGATAAGCTCAGGGGCAATAACAGAAGCGGCAACAGCAGAAGAGGTTTTCAGAGCTTTGCCTTGCTCAGTGCCTAAAGCGTCTTTTGCTGTATCAATATCGTCCTGTGAATATTCATTGCCAGTGTGCTTATTAATTTCTGCAACAAGCCCATCCCACAAATCACCCATCTGCTCAGCTTGCTCGTGATTGAAGTCTTTAAAGTTTTGCCAGTGTGACTTGTTTTCATCATAAGCGTAGTTTTGATGTTCATAGCCTTCATGCTCTGCACCATCACCGGAGAGCTTATGATATTTATTAACGTATTTCTGTGTTTCTTCAGGTGCATACTCAAGCCAGTTACTACCATGCTCTTTCACATCCTTCTCTACGTTACCTTGCCCCAAATTATAAGCGGCAATAGCCTTATCTTTGTCTCCATCAAATTCTTTAAGCAGGTCAGTGAAATAGGCTGATGCCATTTTATTCTGTTGCTCTGGTGAAAGGGTGGAAGCATCACGAGTAGCTTTACCAAACAGGCGCTTTGAATACTGCGCTGCTGTATCAGGCATAAACTGATAGAGGCCTTTAGCGCCTACTGAGCTAGTAGCACTGTTATTACCATTACTTTCGATTTCTTCAATAGCATCAAGATTAATATTGCCAGTGTTAGCGCCGTGATAGAGGTTGTTTAAATTCACTCCGTTGTGTTGCTGTTGGTACAGAGCATTTAAATCAACAGGGGAAGAATCCCCTGCATTCTGTTCACGGTAGAGAGAATTTAAATCTACCATTTTTTATTGTGCCTCCCATTTCCCGTTTACGTTTTTATAAGTGGTTCCGTTGTATTCAACAGTTGCACCTTCTGGAATCCCTGCGCCTACAGCAGTACCGTCAAGCTGGCTCACTGAAGTTGGGGCGCTCTGAATAGAGCCATCAGGATTAACAGGCTCAGGCAAGTTAGCGCCTGTATATGAATAGGCTCCTTCAATATCACCGTTATCAGCCTTGTTCAGTGCTGTCTGTTCATTCTGATTAATCTGGTTCAGCCATCCACGAATAGAGTTTCTGTTACCTTCAATCTGATGACCAATGGCGTTAATCTGCTCATTCGACAATGTACCGTCATATTGCTGTGTGGTTTTGTTCCAGAGGTTAGAAGACAAGCCTAAACGAGGAAGAGCGCCTTCCATCTGACCTTCTGTGATAGTGGCGTTACCACCAACTTCACCACGGGCTACACCATGAAGCAGAGAAGGAATGGCACCCTGAATAACGGCAGTCGCTCGTTCTTTCTGTTCGCTGCTTGCGTGAGGGTCATCAAGAACACTCTGTGCCTGTTTGATAATGTTTAGCTGTGAAGCTGCATCAGTCCAGCCACCGTATTGTTGTGTGTAGCGGTCACGAGCTGGTTTATCATTATCCATAATCTGATTAAAGATAGTGCCACGACGTGAGGCAGAGAGCTGATTTTTACCCATTGCTTCTTGCTGGGCAAAGCGACCTTGCTGCATAGCGTTCTGCTGTTCAAAGCGCTCACCCTGAAGCTTGTCTTGCTGATTGAAACGCTGTGCAAGCATGTTCTGACTGTTATCAAAGCGGCCTTGCTGCATTGCATCCTGATGTTCAAAGGTTGCTGCCATATCATCAGTTTTATATTTACGCTGTTCAGCAGCTTCCATCCCTTTACCATTACCAGTTTTCATAAAATCATAAAGGTCTTGAGGGTCATAAATCTGACCATTACGATTAATGGCATCATTGATAATGCTGAAGCGGTGATTCTCTTCCCTGTCTTTATCGTGGTTAATTGCTGCTGCTGTTAAGCCAACACCTAGCGCCTGATTGCCATCGGCACCCAGTAAGCGAGAGGCACCATAAGCAACTAGCATCCCTCCCAGCATATCCATAAACATCTGACCAGTTGAAGGGGGTTGAAAGTTAATGCCATTATTGGCTTTCTTTGCAATCTCAGCCTTAGCTTTAAGGGCTTGTGGGTCTTGGGGGTTGTAATAGGTTTCTGCTGTAGTGTTGGGGTTTACCTGTTGCAATCCATCTAAGTTATTCTGTTCAAGCTGTGTGTTAATAGCAGCTTCACCAACATTGCCATATTCAATAGCTGTAGGTGTTAAATCTGTATTGAAAAGTTCCATTTATATTCTTCCTTATTACCAGTAGCTATTAACATTAGCAAGACGAATCACTTTATTGGATGCACTGTAATCCTGAGACTTGGTTTGCTGTGTTAGTTGCTGATATGAGCTTGAAGCCTTATCACTCCATGCTTGTTCCCCGTCTTTATCCTGAACAAACACACAGGCGTGTTTTAACGCTGTATACAGAAGCAAATCAGGAGCAAGTGTGAGGAGGGGTGATTCATCAGTATCATCTGTCATTTCACTGGTATCAGCGTAATAGTTAAGAATCATAGCGTCTTCAGGGGCTTCACCATTAATCATGGTGACACTTGCGTTAATCTCAGGAGAGAAGAACCAGCGACGACCGACGCGAGTGAATAAGACCTCTTCATTGTTTAGTGTGTGCTTGCGTCTAATGATTTCATCAAAAGAAGTCTCTCGCGGTCTAATCCAGCCATTAGCAGAATACATAGCTACAGACTCAATCCAATCAGAAGGAATAGTTGCCTGACCATTAACAATTTGAATGTAGGTTTCTTTCTGTAATGCTGGTGCGCGCAAGGTGCGGTAGATTTCTTTCTCAGCAAAGTTAATGAAGTTAGGAATTTGATTAACAAACTCTTCATCATCTCTGTCAATCCACTCAGCTACGGCTTTCTTTAAATCGCTATATGTTTGAATCGGGTAGGGCGTGTTAGTAATAGCCATTATTTCTTACCTCCTTCAATGTTCATATATTGATTATCTGCATAGTCACTAACCTTAGTCAGCATCTTATAAGCATTCTTTTCTTTGCGGATGATTGCTGCTGTTTCTGCTGCGCTTGTAGATTCTGCTACTGCACCCTTGCCTTGTTTACCATAACCACCAGTGGCTTTAACAGCTTCATCAACACCACCATTCATCAGGGCTAGTAATTGCTCTTGAAAATACTGAAGGCTAATCTGTTGATTCTGTAATCCTGTCACCAGTTGTTCAACTACAGGAATAAAATGTTTCTCTGCATATTGAAGAAAAGGGTAGGTTTGCTGTAACAGCTCTGGAGACATAGAGGCTGTTGATTTCTGGAAGGGTTGAATGTCATCACTTGCCACTTTAGGCTTTGGAATCCACATTTCCTGTTTATCAGGGGTAATGACAGGCCTAAACCCTTCAGCTAATAAGGCTTTGTTCATTGCTGCTTCTTTTTGTTCATCTTTATTGCTCTGAGCTGTGCCTAATGCCATTGAGATTAGCTTGTCGTAATTGCTGGTTGCATTCTCTAGGGAGTTATCAACCTCACTGTAATAGTTCATATTATTTCCTTATAAGAGAGGCCTGAATGAACAGGCCTGTTCCTTAAAACATATTCTTGAGACTGTTAAACTTCTGCTGTCCATTATCAGGAGCTTTCATATTGCTGAAGCTCTGATTAAGGAAGTTGGCAGGATTAGCGTTAGTTTGAGCATGATAAGAGGAAGAGTGAGCGCTACCACCCCCACCACCATGACCACCACGACCACCCATAGCACCCAGCTTGCCAACAGAGCCTAAAGCATCGCCTACACCCTGCATCATGTTGTTAGACATAAAGCCGCTACCGTCTTTACCAGCGCTTTTAATCATTGAGCTGCCAAATGTAGCAGCCATCCATTCCCACATAATTCTTCTCCTTATTACCAGCTACTGTGCGAATTACTGGAAGTGGTTGAATTTGTTTCAACGTTGCCAGCCTGTAGCATTGTTTGTAACCAAAGCATATCGTCAGCAAGTCCAATGTTTCCATTAATCATATCGTTATGACGGTTGGTTTTATCTACATAACCCTGATAACCAGTTTCAACCAATCCAGCGTTCCACATATTGTGAACGCTCTTATTAGCCATATTTGCACCAGTAGAAATAAGACCAGTGGCAACATTACCTTCAAGCCCCATCTGAGCTACATTCTTCTTAGCCATAGAGCGAACACCAGAGCCAGCAACAGAAGCAGAAGCGGCTAATACTGAGTTAGCAACCTTGCTTTCTTGTGAGGCCATAGAGTTAGCAGCATCAACAGCCATAGCTGTATTGCCGTAAGCTTGAGCGCTTGTGAATGAGCCGTTATTACCATTCATTTGTTGAGTGTTAAAATTAGCAGCGTTATCACCGTAATTAACAAGAACACTATTTTCAATTGCTTGGTCTTGGGCGCTGATAAAGTCAGAAGCATTACCATAAATCTGCTTGGTAGCACCCATCCAGCTATCCATAATATCCTGACCAGATACACCTTTGATATTCTGGAAATCATCTAGAGCTGTACCGGCAATGCCTAGACCTTTACCGATGACACTCTTTCCTGTCTGAATGCCTTTACCACTTGTTTCATAACCTAATACGGCTTGCATGGCTGGTGACATATTTACAGGATTGATGTTTTCATAGAACAAGCTAGGGTCATATTGATTAGTTAGAAAGTCTTCAATCTGACTTGAGTTCCATGTACTGCTATTTGTAGTGGAGGAGCTGTTTGTGTCAGAGCTACCACTTGAGTTTCTAAAAAGAGGCATGTTTATTTCTCCTTGTTATTAATGCGCCACCGAAGAATCGGCAGCGCTTCCCTTATGATTAATCTCTGAGGAAATTAAACATATCTTGTGTGGATAGCTCACCTGTAGCAGCCATCTTTTCAGCTTTAGCGCGAATGCGGGAATTTTCAGGAGTGATGATAGGTTTGTTATTGCGTGCTGGCTTGCCAGCAATGGCCCGCTGAACAGAAGATTCAATTTCTTCTTTATTAGCAGCCTGACCAGCGTCAAACATCGCAGCTTTCTTTAAGGCAATCATCAGAGAGCTATCAACAACACCAAATGGAATGATAAGATTGTTGTTAGACATGTAATTAGCAACAGTAGAGAAGTCACCATCTTTCCAGCCACTATTGGTAAGCTGATTGTATACAGCCTTACCTTTCAGGCGCTCTGCATTGGCTTTACGCTCTGCCAGTTGTTTGGCAGTCTGCTGATATTGCATTTCAATTGCAGCCTTCTGGCTCTGATAACGCTTAATCTCTTGATAGGCTTCGGTACGACTAACAGCATCAGCGCGAGGGTTATCAAGAACACCCTGATAATGGTCGATGTATTCATTAATCTCTGAAGTGGCAACGTATTGAAGCTGGTTCATGTTGTTTTCCCATGATTCCAGTTCTTCAAAGTGAGAGTTAACTTCTTTAGCAAAGTTATCAATCTTGCTGTGCATTGCAATTGCTTTTTCTACCTGTGTGCGGTCATAACGCTCACCATCAAAAGCGATGGTTTCAGGAAGCTCTGAAGGTGAAGAAAATTCATTAAAGTCCTCACTCAGTTCATCAGCGCTATCATCAAAGAAGCCGTTACTAATACCCTCTAAATCAACCTGCTCATTCTCACCGCTTTCTTCATTCCAGATTTCATGACTCATCAGGTCTTCAATTTGTTCGCTTGTCTGTTCTACTGCTGGCGCTTCATCTGCAAAAGCAATTTCACCAGAGAAGAAAGAGGAGAAATCATCGGTAGAAATTTCATTCATGTTTTCCATTTGTAATCCTTATTTATTCAATTCACGGATAAAGCTTGATTCTTCTTTTTTCAATTCCGTAGTTAAGAAGTTTTCAAACCTTTTATATTCATCAATAGCAATGCGTAACTTAATCAATTCTTCTTCTGTGCAAGAAAGCATTCTATTGTGTAATTCATGTTTACGTAGTGCCACACAGGGCAGCACTACATTCTTCAGCTCAAGAGAGGTAATCAAGTATTAGCCCCCTGTACATATTCACCATTAACAATGTTCACTTGCTCTGCTGTTAATTGGCTTTCAAGTGTTGCTGCATCCATTGCTAAACGTGTTGGCATCTCACTTAGTTCTTCACGCTTAGTAATAACGTCCATAGCTAACGATTGATTTTCAAGCTTCATCTGTTCAACAGTTAAGTTGAATGTTTCAGCATCATGTTTATCTTTCTCTTTCGTCTGCACCATTTGAGCAGTGTAATTAGCTGCCTGTGCGTCATTCTTACGAATCTCAGAAAGGAGCTTGCCATTAGCTAAACGATAACCTTCAGCCTGTGCTTCTAAGGCTTCTTTCTTAGCGTTCAGTTCAAGGGCTTCCATGTGAATCTGTAGCTTGTTCGGCTTCTGCGTTGCAGGGTCTGTAATGTAAGAGCTAACGTCTTCATTGCCTGTGCCTGCTGTTACGTAATGAGCTAAGGCGCTGTATACGTTTTCCTCTGTGATGAACTTAGGCAACGTGCCGTAAAGCTCTTTAGCCATATTGATAGCCGTGATTACGTTCTGTGCCGCTTGCTGCTTATCGGTGACAGTGGAAACGTCAAAGCTAAGCCCAATTTCTTTAGGGAAGTCAGCGAGAGAATAACCACCTGATTCATTCATAAGAGGGTGTTGGATGCGCTGAAGAAGACGATAGAGTTTCTTGTACAGTGGCACTAAGCCAGTTTCAGCAAAGGTAGCAGCTCGTGATTTAGGTGATTGCTCTTGCTTATCAATCAGCATTGAAAGGGCTACACCTGCCATCTCTCCGTATTTCTCAGCCTGCTCACCAATGCTGCCAGCGCTTTTCATTTGGCCTTGAATGCGTGAGTTGGTTTGATTCATTAGCAGGTTCAGAGCGTTGCTAACATCAGCAGAGGGAAGAACACCAACAGCGTTAATCTGGTCTACCTCGACAACACCACCCGCACGAGGCGTAAGCAATGCTTCAGGGTCGTACGCTTCTTTCAATGCCCAATATTGGCCTAACGTATTCTTGCTTGCAGAGTAGGTGAGCATTCGGTTTTCACGGGTCGCACTGTCTTGCAAAAACTTAGCCGTGTCATAGATGCCCATACCGTAGAAGCTGTTAGGAATCTCATGTACACGAGAAGAAACAAAAGGAATCTCTTCCAGTTCCTCAGGGTCTTGAAGCAAGCTGTTAGCAGTGGTTGTAAACTTCCAGAGCTTAGGAACGGAGCCACGATAAGCAATCTTGATGTAGTGTTCATAAACAGGGAAAACATTCTGTGCATTGTTAATAGTGATGCCTGACGCTGTATCAGTGTACGGGTCAAAGCGATTACCAATGATTAAGCCAGTGTTAGCAAAGCTGCTATCAGCATCCCCGTTAAGGTCTTGCCCTGCCATCATCACATCTTCATCCCAGCCATTAAGCAAACCATCATTAATGGTCATCATGTAACGGTGACAGAAATAAGGCGCTTCATCTAAGCTGTATTGCGTTTGAGGGTGAATGAACACCTCTTGAAATGGGATGTAATCAATAGCAGGGAATACAACACGAGAAATAGCAGTGATTTTACCAGAGTAAACCTTGTAGCTTTTAACTACTGGCAAACCCAGCTTACTAGTTGCTTCACGCTCTTCCTGTGTAGTGCGTTTAGTTTTGGTTTTCTTTGTATCAACCTTAACCGTAATGTCATTGAAGCCACGAGCTTTCAGGCCTTTTTCTAACAGGTCTAATGCTGTCTCTGTGCGGTCTTCAAAATCAATAACTCGCTCATCATCAATGCGGTCTTCCATGTAAATTTTCATATGGCTCTGACCAGTAAGAAGTGTTTCCTTAATATAGTTTTCCATCTTACGAGAGATGTTATTAAGGTTACGCGCTACCGTGTTCAGTTCACTGCTAATGGCTTCCGCTAGCGTTGATTTAATGTTTGCTGAAGTAACAAGCACACTGGATGAGGTGGAGCCATTAAACAGGCCTTGTAAGATTTGAAAGTTTTCATCAACAATCTCACGAACAACAGGGATGGGGTCTACACCTGTATTGTTTTCATCTACCGGGGCAATGCCAGCGTAGTAATCAAAGCACTTATCATAACGGTCTGCATAGCTTTGTTTGTCATCGTAGCAGAAGTTGTAGTTTTGATTGAGGATGGCAATTAGCTCTTCCTCTGTATAATTCGCCTTACGTTTTTTCATTTCTAAATCCTTTTATTAGAATCGACGAGATGCAAAGGCCTTGTTAACCTTTTCACCTGTTTCCCATTTACCCTTTGAACCACCAAACAAACAGCGTGATGCAAAGTCGCCTTTATATTTGACTGACATAACAGCAATACGCATTGCGTCTAGTAAGTGGTTGCGTCTATCTATTGGCTGTCCATTATCCTTGTATTGATATACACGGAACTCACTCATCAGATATTTCAGCTTATCTACATCTACTTTCAATTTATCTTCGCTGAAGAGTTTGCAGAGGTGTTGAATAGTCCAGTGCAGAGAGCGTGAATGTTTAGGCTTCTCATAAGCACCCATAGTAAGTTGATATGGAATCTCAAAGACAGTAGGCAGGACGTTAACACCCAGACGCTTAAATTCACTTAATCTGTTAGTGTTAGTGCCATCAATTTGTTTCTTACCATCATGAGGAACAACTAAAGGAGCAAAAGGGAAGGGGCTATTCTTGATGATTGTTGCCATATGGTCAGGCATGTGAGCAAGTCTATTTTTCTTTGCATCTAATTTGCTCTGCCATTCATCAATAACAAACACCTTATCTGTTTCAGGCTCGTAAGCTACTAACACAAGTGTTGAGGGGTCAGCATCTGTATTACTTGAATAACCAAAGTCACAACCCCAAAGCAATTTATATGCAAATGGATTGGCTTTAATTTTCTCTACGCTTAACGTTTCATTAATCTCTTTATCGCTGAAAGGATAAACAGCACCCGAACCTAAAACAGGAATCCCTTTAGAGCGCATCTCTCTTTGATATTCAGGAATACCAGCCAGCAGCCTTGCCTTATCTTCATCAGTTAAGTGCTCTGCATGTTCCCATGTGGCATTTTGGAAGTATAAGAAGCCGCTATCATCCTTGCTAAACTTATCCCATAGAGGCGTTACACCTTGCTCCGGCGTTGCTGTAACAGCAATGTAGCCCCTTGTGGTGGCTGTTCGTGTTAGTGCCTGTGCATAGATTTGAGATTCATTCTTAAACTGTTCATCCATCAGGATGTATTTAACAGAAGCACCCATGAACACGCTTTCATCCTGCGTAGATGCAAAGAAGTGAAGTGTGTTTTCTAAGCCAGAAGAATGTTTAATCTTAATCTTTAAGCAGCGAGCACCATCCTTAACCATACTGAAAACATCAATACAATCTTTAGGAATGCAGCCAGTGCCTAGCTTGGATAAGTCACGGCAATCACTAACACCTAGCAGTTCTTTCATCAGGACGTTGTTAGCAGATTCCTGGCTAACACCAATAGCCCAATAATCATGTTCGGCATCATCAATAACAGCACCGTTCCACCATGACGGGTAAAGGCCCGTTAAGTGAATTGCAATTTCCATGCAAGCACCGTAGCTCTTGCCGATTCGGTTTGCTGCTGATAGGTAGCGTTGTGAATAAGTAGCACTAGCTTCAATCCAATCTCTTTGGAATTGGTAGGGCTTCCAGAATGCCAGCTTATTAAATCGTTCGAATTCTTTTCTTTTACTAACTAAGAAGTGTAGCTTTTCAATTTCATCTTGATTGAGTTCATCTAAATTCAGTTCATTTACATCTAAGCTTTCAAACTCCTTAGCCAGCGCATAAATATTGCTGGTCATAAAGGAGCCTCTTAATTATTTATTCTGCATTCCTTTTAGGTCTGCAAACATCTCACCAATTGTCTTATTCGTATCTTCAGCAATCTCTTTATCAATATCTTTTTCAACTGTAATGTTGAAGGTCTTTAATAGAAGGTCAGAGGCACGGATAATGTCAGAAGGTGATGCTTTACCATCTTTGTTCTCAACGATGTTCACGAGCTGCTTCACAGCCTTCTCAGTAACTTTGTTATCTGCTGCAAAGGCTCGAATCTGTTGGGTGATTTGTCGTGGTGTACGCTTCTTGGCTCCATTCACAAAACCTTTAGCAAAGCGGCCTTTGTTATCACGACCCGTTTCAGGGTTTACAATCGTTTCCATTACAGACCACCTTGCAGCAAGGCAATGATGCCTTCATAGCTGTCTGCATCTTCCAGTGATACAGGGCGCTCATTTTCATAACCATCCATAGCAGTGAAGCTAGGAGCGTTGTTAGCAATGCGCTCTTGTGTTTTAAATACATCATTCATTGCTGCTTCATAGCCAGTGTGTTTACCAGCTACATAAATCAGTTTCATCAGTGAATAGAGAGCTTCATTTTTATATTCATTTAACATGTGTTTGTGTTCCTTATTTAAATTGTTTTGATAGAGTGTCTTCAATGTAATGAAGTCGCTCAAGGCCAATGCGTTTAGGGTTGTGAAAACCATTTCGAATGGTTTGGTAATCCAGCCCACAAAGACGCGCTACTTTAGAAAGCTTCAATTGGTTGTTTGTCATGATAGTGACAATGCGATAAATAACCTGAGCTTTGGCGTAGATTCGTTTGTGTGCTAATACGGTTCGACCGTCTCGTTTCATTTTCATTTTAATAAGCCTCTATATATTCAATTTATTTGTCGTTAGCTAAAAATGTAACAACCATCTTTTATAAGTCAAAAGAAAAGCCTCCCAATAGGAGTAAGGAGGTTTTCTATAAGGTATGATTAACGGAATGACAAGTTCCGTATTAGATAGGTACTATGTAACAACCAAAAGTGTCCTAGTTGGCTAGTACAAAGCAAATAAAGTTTGCTTGTGACGCTGAAGAAACATAGAAGGGCGTGCTATATAGAAGGCCGGGTCTTTATTTAGAAGGCCTTATTACTATTACGCTGAATTAGAAGGCCAGTTCACTTAGAAGGCCCACCCACACATTACTCCTGTTATTTGCTGCTTCTTCTGCTTGTTGTTCTGTGTGATAAGAGCTGAAGAATTTATTAGGACAGTAGATAGCATGGCCTTCACCAATGATATTAACAGAGGGCTTCTGCTTCTCTAGTTCAATCTTTTTAAACTTAGCTTTCCATTTCGGATAAGGTGCATGTAAGTGTTTGGGCACCCCGGTAAGCATGGCCTTAACCTCATCACGCCTCGCAATGGCCTTTTCAATGCATTCATATCTACCGTATTGCTTGAGTTTTCCACACACTTTAAATCTTACGATGTAGGCATCTCCCTTAACAACAACACCTTCAACACCGCTCTTTCCTGCTCTGCTCATGCTCAATTCCTCTTAAAAAATTTTCAATAAGAGGCAGATACTTAAGAGGGTATGAAACAGTCTAATCCATAGGAATGTATGTAATAAATGCCTATATACTATATTCATTCCTCAATATTCAAATCTTGCTTGCGATGGCTAAACAGTCTTTTTTCTTTAAACGCAAAGGGGGTATAGGGGGGTGGGTCTGTCAGACATACACAGAAACATATTCACTATCAATATATATCTATTCGTGTCTTGTTCATGTAGATGGGCCTGAGTGTCCGTGTATCGCAGCGTGTGAGCATCAGGCGTGACGCCTATATAATGACGCCCCTTTATTCAGTGGGCTGCTTAGGTAGCGTTACAGTGAGGCGCTATCACTCAGACATACACAAGAGATGAGGGTAATCTACTTACTGTCTATATGTATCAACAACTTAGATGTATGTGCCTGCTGTGCTGTGTGCTTGCTGTGTGCAACCATCGGTGTCTGCAAGCAGATGCCTAGGCCTGTTATGCAACAAACATAAGGAGCTTTTGCCCTTCGCTAGCGTTCGGGCTGGCAATTGATGGGGAGTTTAGTCTTTTAACGTGGCAAGTGTGTTTGTTCTTTGGTGTTCTTTCTTCTTTCAGCGTCCAGCAGAGCTGGTAATAACTGCGCGATAGTCCGTTATCTACCGTTATCTATGGCCTTCAGCCATGTGCAGACATTCTTATGTGTTCCTCTATCGCGCCTTAATAGATGTGTTCTTCTGTCTGTTCTTATCTATCCATATAGGTTCCGTTAGCTCCGTTATGTTTCCGTTAGCTGTTAACTATGTTCTTGGAACTTTCAGCTAGTTAGAAGAGAAGTTTAAATATAAACAGTTTTGTTAGTTACTTGCCCTATTGACAGACTTAGCATATGAGTCCTGTTAACAAACAACGCGTACAAACAAGAGGAAATATTATGACTACTTTACTTGTTCCATTCTCAACCGTTCCGGTTAATGGTGCTGGTGCTTTGATGAATGGCGTAAGTGGTAAAATTGAAATGGTTTTCTTCCGTGCTTCAACGGGTGAACATGGTGAACCTACTACCATCACTTACGTAGTTGCTACTGGTGAATACAGCTCGAGTGATATGAATGAAGAGCAGGTTGTATTGTCTCTTCCTGCCATCACTAATGAATCAGACTTCCGTTCATTCTGTCAGGGTCTGACGGCTTAACGTTTATATTATTTGAGAGAGAGTTATGACTACTGCTAATGAAGTGAAGAAAGCGATTGAAGAAGCTGGTGTTGATGTGGCTGTGTTGGGTAATAAGGCTGCTTGTGATGCTGTATCAGACCGTAAGTCTGCTGAGTTCCGTAAGCACAGTGTTAATAAAGAAGCTCGTATTGCTGAGGCTAGGAAGCTGCTTCCATTTGTGGTGGCACAGGTTAAAAAAGGCGTGGCAAAAACAAACGTTCATAAAGCTGTGTGTGAATATCTTGCCAAGAATGGAATGACACTTGCTACCAATCAGTTTAACTACTGGGTTGAAGGTAAGGATATTCCAGCAAAGAAAACCAATCCTACTAATAACGCTGATGGTAAAGGGGCTACCACATCTATTGATTCTATTCTTCAGGACGTGCTGAGCGGTTCAGCTATTGCTGATGTTGATACAGATGAATTGAAAGCTAAGGCAGTTAAGAAGCTGAACGCTATTGTGTCTGACAGTGTGGCTAAGGCTCGTGCTGAAGAAGTTGCTAAGCGTGAAGGGTTGAGGATGGTTCCTGAAGGTGGCGTTATTCTGAATAAGACAGAAGCCCTGTTGTTTGAAACCCTCAAATCAACTGTAACACCTGAGTTGGTGAATAGCCTGAAAGAGAAGGTTATGGAAAGTAAGGCGCGTATTCTTGAGAAGAAGAAGGAAGAGCGACGTAAACAGCTTGAGGCAGAGCTTGAGGAAATGCAGGTAGCTGAAGATAATGCAACACTTGAAGAAGTGAATGAAATCTTCCTCATAACTGAAGGGCTGGTGAATGGTAGCAAGATTGATGCTGCTGGCATTGAGCCAATACTTACCGGCTGTGAAGCAGCAGGTGAAATGACAGAAGAGGTTGCGTCTACTATCACGGAAATACGCCAGCAGATTACAGACAGTGGCAAGGTAGATAAGGTCTTAGCTGATAAGCTGTTGGCTCTTTTGCCAGAGTGTGAGAGCGCTTGAGCAGGGTAATGATGTGGGGGCTTCCTGCCCCTCTCATTTAGTTTGAAGCGGCTGCTGCTACACCACCCCCAATCAGAGCTATAGCGGCTCCTATCTTACGTCTCTTCCCAATCCCTTCATTCTTAGCTACAGCGTCCTTGTAACGTGCAACTGCGTTAGGGTCGAGGTGTACGCTATTTGCAAAATGCTGATAACACTTAGCGTCTACAGTGCCACCCAGCTTAGCTGTTACAACCTTGTCAGTGTCATTGTCAGCAACAATAGTAAGGTGGCATACGTGGGTTTCTACGTCGCCTGAAGAGCTGGTTTTACCTACCGTTGTACTGTCTCCATCAAAGCCACAGCCTAAACAATCAGTAGAAGTGAATGCTGTGCTGTTCGATACGTTCGTTTCACTTCCTGTGCTTGTGCTGCCGTTATCACTATCCCATTGATAAGCTGTCTGTAAGCGTCCAGCGAGAACCGTATTGACGGGGATGTGTTATTCAGTTGGCAGTGCGACGCGCC
>Ga0160444_100435_pt1 | contig 20076 bp, 17 predicted proteins | sample HID1972K_E1MG_FD_108232 | JGI IMG/M metagenome (GOLD analysis project Ga0160444, IMG submission 108232) | Enriched pill bug-associated microbial communities from UW Madison campus, WI, USA - HID1972K_E1 MG | ecosystem: Host-associated > Arthropoda: Insects > Digestive system > Unclassified ... | reverse complement strand
TTCCTTGGCGATCTTCATGACCTTGCGGATCTTGTCTTCCGGCATGTCCATTTCCTTGGCCAGCTCCTCCGGCGTGGCCTCGCGGCCGTACTGCTGGAGCATCTGGCGGGAAATGCGGTTCAACTTGTTGATCGTTTCGATCATGTGCACCGGGATACGGATGGTGCGCGCCTGGTCGGCGATCGAACGGGTGATGGCCTGGCGGATCCACCAGGTGGCGTAGGTCGAGAACTTGTAACCGCGACGGTATTCGAACTTGTCCACGGCCTTCATCAGGCCGATGTTGCCTTCCTGGATCAGATCGAGGAACTGCAGGCCGCGGTTGGTGTACTTCTTGGCGATGGAGATCACCAGGCGCAGGTTGGCCTCGACCATTTCCTTCTTGGCCTTGCGCGCACGCGCTTCGCCATAGGCCATCGCACGGCTGATTTCCTTCAGGTCGTCCAGGCTCAGCAGGGTCGACTTTTCGATGTCGATGGTGGCCTGCTGTTCGGCGATGATCTGGTCCTTGACGTCGCGCAGCGCCGAAGACCACTTCTGCTTGCGCTTCAGTGCGTCTTCCACCCATTCCAGGTTGGTCTGGTTGCCTTCCCAGGAACGGATGAAGTCCTTGCGCGGCATGCGCGCGGTCACCGTCGCCAGGTTGAGCACGCGGCGTTCGTGGGACTTGATGCCGGCCATGGTGTCGCGCAGCTGGCGGGTCAGCACGTCGGTCAGCGGCAACGGCAGCTTCAGGGTGACGAACACCTCCGACATCGCTTCGCGGAGCTTCAGCAGGTTCTTGCCGTCGCCCTTCGCCGCCGCCTTCTTGAAGGCGTTGAAGGCATCGGCAAGGGCCTGCATGCGCGCAGCGACTTCTTCCGGATCCGGACCGGTCGGGCCGGCCTCTTCCTCGGCGGCATCATCGTCGTCGTCGTCATCATCGTCGTCGGAATCGGCATCAGCGTCGTCGCTGGTGTCTTCCGGCACGACCGGCGCCGGCACTTCCTCGCTCAGGTCGTTGAAGCCGACGATCACTTCGGCCAGGCGCTTCTTGCCTTCCTTGTGCGCTTCGTAATCGGCCAGCAGCGATTCCACCGAGACCGGGAACAGGCCCAGTGCGGCCTGAACCTGGCCCAGGCCTTCCTCGATACGCTTGGCGATGGCGATTTCGCCTTCGCGGGTCAGCAGCTCGACGGTACCCATCTCGCGCATGTACATGCGCACCGGGTCGGTGGTGCGGCCACCTTCGGTATCCAGTGCGGTCAGCGCGGCAGCGGCTTCTTCGGCGGCGGTGTCGTCCACCTCGCGGTTGCCGGTGTTGCCGTCGTTGAGCAGCAGGGTTTCAGCATCGGGAGCGACTTCATGGACATCAATGCCCATGCCGTTGATCATGCCGATGATGTCTTCGATCTGCTCCGGATCGACCATGTCGTCGGGCAGGTGATCGTTGACTTCAGCGTAGGTCAGGTAGCCCTGTTCCAGGCCCTTGCTGATCAGTTGCTTGATTTCGGATTGGGCAGGACGTTCGTTGGCCATGTAGTGCTCGCGCCACCGGCTGGAGTAGGAAAAGGGAACGTAGCATTATACCAGCCCCTTGCCCGGCCTGCCGGGCGGTGGTCCCGGCGGTCAGGGCCTGAGCAGAAAGGTCACGGGACCATCGTTGACCAGGCTGACGACCATATGGGCACCGAAGCGCCCCGTTTCCACCCCCGGGGCGTGCTTTTCACGGCAGATGTCGACAAAACGGTTGAAGCCGCGTTCAGCCTCGGCCGGCGGTGCCGCGCTGGTGAAGCTCGGGCGCATGCCCGAGCGGGTGTCGGCGGCCAGGGTGAACTGGCTGACCAGCAGCAGGCCACCGCCGGTATCGCGCAGCGAACGGTTCATCTTCCCGGCATCGTCGGCGAACACCCGGTAACCCAACAGGCGCTCGGCCATCCGCTGCAGCTGGGCCTCGGTGTCGCCCGGCTCCATGCCGACCAGCGCCAGCAGCCCGGCACCGATCACGCCAACGGCGACGCCCTCCACATGCACGGCGGCCTGGCTGACGCGCTGGATCAGGACGAGCATCACCACCTCCGGACGGGCAACAGCCAGCCACCATAGCAGCGCAGCCGCTAAACTGGCACCGATGAATCCGTACCGCAAAGCCCGGCTGGCCTACCGCGCCGCTGCCCTCTTCACGCGCCTGCCTTGGCCCCTGCTGCGCCTGTTCGCCAACGGTGTGGCCTGGGCATGGATCCGCGGCAACGCCCGCGAAAGCCGGGTCGCCCGGCGCAACCTCGAACTGGCCTATCCCGGACTCGATGCCGCCCATCGCGCGCGGCTGCACCGCGAAGTGCTGCGTTCGACCGCGCTGCAGACGGTGGAGACGCTGCGCCTGTGGACCCGCCCACCCGCCGACAACCTGCGCCGGCACCTGCGCGAGCGCCATGGCGAGGCCGTGTACGACGCCGCCCTGGCAGCAGGCAAGGGCGTGATCGTGGCCGCGCCGCACTTCGGCAACTGGGAGCTGCTCAACCAGTGGCTGGCCTCGCGCGGGGAGATCGCCATCGTCTACAAGGCGCCGGACGATCCGGCCGGCGACGCCTTCCTGCAGTTGGTGCGCGCTGGCGACAACGTGCATCAGGTGCGCGCCGAAGGCCCCGCGGTACGCCAGCTGTTCAAGGTACTCAAGGACGGCGGCGCCACCGGCATCCTGCCCGACCAGCAGCCCAAGGCCGGCGACGGCGTGTTTGTGCCGTTCTTCGGCGTGCAGGCGCTGACCATGACCCTGGTCAACCGGCTGGCCGAGCGCACCGGCGCCACCGTGCTGTACGCCTGGTGCGAGCGCACCGGCCCGGACATGCAGTTCGCGCTGCACGTGGAGCCGGCCGCGCCGGAGGTCGCCGATCCGGACCCGCAGCGATCCGCCGCCGCGCTCAACGCCGGCATCGAACACATCGCGCGGCGCGATCCTGCCCAGTACCAGTGGACCTACAAGCGCTATACGCTGCGTCCGCCGGGCAGCGGCGAATCCGATCCCTACGCCACCGCCGAGCACCCGCATTAGCAGGCTGCCCTGCCCGACCGGCCCCGCCAGCCGGCGATTGAATACGCAGCATCCAACCCCATAGTGGATCTTCATGATGTCTTCCCCTGGTCCGGCCATGCCTCCTGACTCCTCCCTGTTCGGCGACCCGGCGGCGATCCGCTGCGAACGCGCGGTCGCCGAGCTGCGATCCGGACGCCCGGTGGTGATCGGCGATGACCAGGGCCATCGCACCGCGCTGATCGCGCTGGACAGCGCCACCGCACGCAGCTTCGAAACCTTCGCCGGGCTGGCCGCGGACCGCCATTACCTGTTCCTGACCGAAACCCGCGCCCGCGTGCTCGGCGTGGAGGCCCCTGCCGGCGTGCGGTTGCCGCTTGCCGGGGTGGCGTTCGATGACCTGCCGTCGCTGGGTTACCTGCGCGGTCCCGGCCCGATGCCTTCGGCCTGGAGCGCCGGCGATGCGCTGGATGCCGGCGCCGTGGAACTGGCCCGGCTGGGCCTGTTGTTGCCGGCGATGGTCGGCGTGCCGCTGGCGGAAGGCGATGCGCGCTTCGATGGCGCGGCCCAGGTGGCGCTGTGCGATCTGGCCGAAGGCGCCGCCCATGCCGCGCACGATTACGAGCTGGTGACGCGCTCGCCGGTGCCGTTGCGCGATGTCGGCATGACCACCTTCGCGGTATTCCGCGGCGGCGTCGCCCAGCGCGACCAGGTGGCGATCATCGTCGGCGAGCCCGATCTGACCGGCGTGGTGCCGGTGCGCGTGCATTCGTCCTGCCTTACCGGCGACCTGTTCGGGTCGCTCAAGTGCGACTGCGGCGACCAGTTGCGGCGTGGCCTGCACAAGCTCAGGGAACTGGGCGGCGGCGTGCTGCTCTACCTGGACCAGGAAGGCCGCGGCACCGGCATCGCCGCGAAGATGCGCGCCTACGGTTACCAGCATGACGGCCTGGACACCATCGATGCCGATGCACAGCTCGGCTTCGGTGCCGACGAGCGCCGTTATGGCAGCGCGGTGGCGATGCTGAAGGGCCTGGGCATCGGCCGGATCGCACTGCTCAGCAACAATCCGACCAAGGCGCAGCGACTGCGCAACGCCGGCATCGAAGTGCTCGACTGCATCCCCGTCACCGGCGACATCACCCGCGAGAACGAGCACTACCTGCGCACCAAGGCCGAGCGCGCCGGCCACCTGCTCGACGTGGACGCGTTGATCCAGGCCGGCCAATAGTCCGGCGCGGCGTGATGCCGGCTGCGGCAGGGCACGCCGATTTGCTACCGTTCGCGGGTGTCGCCGGACGCGACACATCCCTGCCACCCGCACGATGGACGCCGCCGTGACCGATCCTGCTCCGCCGCCCCTGCCCGCCGACGACTGGCAGCCATTGCCATTGCGTGCCGCGCGGCTTGCCGCCGTGGAAGGCGCCATCGGCGGCCTGCTGATGCCCGGTGCACCACTGGCCGCCATGCACGCGTTGCTGGGCTGGCCGCAGCCGCTGCTACTGGTTCCCTCGTGGCTGCTGTTCGGCGCCGTGGCCGCCGCCGCACTGGCTTACCGCCGCCTGCGCCGCACGCGCTGGCGGCTGGATGCGCAGGGCCTTGGCCTGCGCCGCGACCTGATGTGGCACGTCGAAACCCATGTGCCGATCTCGCGCGTGCAGCACCTGGACCTGAAGCGCGGGCCGCTCGAGCGCCGCGCGCGGCTGGCCACGCTGGTCGTGCATACCGCGGGCACGCGCATGAGCGCGGTGGTGGTGGGTGGCCTGGACGCGGCCGATGCCGAACGCCTGCGCGACACCCTCGCCCATCAGGTCGACCAGGACGCCGACGCACTGTGAGCCTCCTGCCCCCGCCGCTGCCGGCTGCCGAGGGTGGCGACCAGCGCCTGCATCCGTGGTCATGGCTGTTCGTGCTGCTGATGCAGCTGCGCCAGTACCTGCTGCCGCTGGTGGCGCTGCTGGTGTTCGGCCAGCGCGGCGACCGCGATCCGCTGTGGGCGCAGCTGGTGCCGGTGGTGGTGATCGTGCTGCTGGTGATCGCCTCGTTGCTGCAGTACCTCAGCTACCGCTACCGCATCGGCGACGACGCCATCACCATCCGCAGCGGCGTGCTGTCGCGCAACCGCCGCGAGATTCCCTTCGCACGCATCCACAACGTGGTGGTGCACCAGAACCCGCTGCACCGCCTGTTCGGGGTGGCCGAACTGCGGCTGGAATCGGCCGGCGGCAACCGACCGGAAGCGGAAATGCGCGTACTGCGGATGGACCAGGCGCTGGCATTGGAACAGCGCGTGCGCCACAGCGGTCCATCGCAACCGACCGGTGCGGACGCCCGCGATCCGGCCCAGCCGCCACCGCTGCCGGAAAGCGATGCGCGGCAGGTATTGCTGCGCATGTCGGGCTGGGACGTGGTCAAGCTGGGCCTGCTCTCGAACCGCGGCTGGGTGCTGGTGGCCGCCGCGCTGGGCGCGCTGGTGCAGGTGGTGCCGCGCAGCAGCCTGGACCATGCCATCGAGCAGGGCGGCCGCGAAGCCTTCGGCTATGCCAATGGCCTGCAGGCAGGAACGATTGGCCTGCTGCTGGCAGCCGCGATGCTGTTGCTGGCGGGGTGGCTGGCACTGCGCGTGCTGTCGGTGCTGCTCTCGCTGCTGCGCTACCACGGCTTTGAATTGTCCGAACAGCAGCGCCGGTTGACGGTCAGTACCGGCCTGCTGAGCCGCGTGCGCAGCAGCGTGGCGCTGCGGCGCATCCAGGCCTGGACACAGCGCGAATCGACCCTGCAACGCTGGGCCGGCCGCCGCCAGCTGCATATCGACAGCGCCGCCAGCCAGTCCGGCGCCGAGGGCCAGCAGCGCGCGGTGCGGGAACTGGCGCCGCTGGCCACGCCGGACGCCTGCGATGGACTGGTACGCCATCTGCTGCCGGGCGTGCAGTGGCCGCCGCGGGAATGGCAGCCGGTGCCGTTGCGCGGCAGCTGGCGGTTGTGCGCGACCAGCCTGTGGCTCGCCCCGCTGCTGGCCGGCCTGCTGGCCTGGCGCTGGGGGTCGATGGGCCTGCTGGTGCTGGCCTGGCTGCCGCTGGCGTTGTGGACGGCGCGGCTGCAGATGGCACGCATCGGCTGGCACGTGGACGCGCGCTATGTCGCGGTGCGCGGTGGCTGGTGGCAGCGCTGGTGGCGGTGGGCCGAGCTGGACAAGCTGCAGGCGCTGCGCCTGTCGCGCTCGCCGCTCGATCGCCTGCTTGGCACCAGCAGCCTGTGGCTGGACACCGCCGGCGCACGCGGCGACGTCGCACTGTGCCTGCGCTATCTGCCTCACGAACAGGCCAGCACGCTGCTGCAGGAGCTGTCGCAGGCGCTGGCGAAGCGACGCCTGCGCTGGTAGCAGGCGCCACGCAGGGCCGCGCGGAACCCGGCTTTACCGCGCCGGTCCCCAGTACCCGATCCGGCGGCGGATCTTCAGCTTGCGCCACAGGTTCAGCGGCTTGCGGCGGCGGTTGCGCGCGCCCTGCGCGACGAACGCGTCGATCGCATCGAGGATCCTCTCGCTGGAACGACCATCGCGGTACGGATGCAGGGTGTCGGCGAATTCGCGGATCGAGGTCATCAGCTCGGGCGGGCGCGCCAGCGCCCTGCGGATCGCCGGCTCGAAATCCGCCGGGTCGTCGATGTCGATGAGCTGCGGGCCGGGGCGGCGGTTCTTGAACGTCACCACCGGCTTGTAGGTCAGCAGGAATTCGTTGAGTGCCGAAGACGTATCCGAGCACATGACATCGGCCTGCGGGAACAGTTCGAGGATGTTGTCGTTGTCGGCGAAGCGCAGGAATTCATTCTCCAGCGCGCGGTAACGGGCCACGATGGCTGGATCCATCTTCGGATGGAAGGTGACGATCCAGCGCCATTCGCCGGTACGCGACAGGCGTGCGATTTCGTCATACAGCACCTCGGCGGCGCTCCACGACGGCGAGAAGGTGGAGTGGTACAGCACCACCGGCGGCTGCCGCACCGGTTCGGGCTGCGCCGGCAGCGCGCTCATGAACGGATCGATCTTGGGAAAACCGGTCTCGACGACGGAGAAATGTCCCTGCGCCTGGGCCAGCGCGGAGAAGGCCGCGGTATCGCGCGGGCCGGTGGTGCAGTACAGGTCGAAGAAGCCGCGGATATAGATGTGCCGGGGCTTGCCCGCATCGAAACCATGGAAGGTCTCGACCTTCACGCCCGGGAAGAAATGCGGCACGGCATTGGACGAGGTGATCACGGCGTAAGGCATCCACGCCCGCACCTGCTCGACCGTCAGCAGGGTCTCGCCATCGACCAGGTCCTCCGCTCCGGGACCATCGAAGAACCAGGCCGCCTCATCGCCGCGCGCCCGGATCGCCGCCTGCACGGGGCGCAGGATGGCCAGCGCATAGCGCTCGGACCCATACAGCAGGTAATGGCGTGCCACGTGGAATGCTCCTGGTCGATCTGGCCGGCCCCGATTATCGCATCGCCATTGGCCGGTGTCGCTGCTAGGCTCTGCAGTGTTACTCCGTCCGGCGCCGCCGCATGAATTCCGCACCGTCCATCCAGCGTCACGCCCTTTCGGCCTGCATCATCACCTTCAACGAGGCCGACCGGATCGCCGACTGCCTCGCATCGCTGTCGTTCTGCGACGAGATCGTGGTCGTCGATTCGTTCTCCACCGACGACACCGTCGCCATCGCGACCGCGGCGGGTGCGCGCGTGGTGCAGCGTGCGTTCGACGGTTTCCGCAGCCAGAAGGATTTCTGCGTCGGACAGGCGCGCCATGAGTGGGTGCTGTGCCTGGACGCCGACGAACGGGTCGGCCCGGAACTGCGGCAGGCGATCGAAACCGTACGCGCGACGGGTTTCGCCGATGCCAGCGGCTATCGCTTCGCACGATGCTCGGAATACTTCGGCCGGTTCCTGCGCCACGGCACCGCCTACCCGGACCGGGTGCTGCGGCTGTTCGACCGCCGACGCGGCGGCTGGCGCGGCGAGCGTGAGATCCACGAGGCCGTCTCCGTGGACGGCGTGGTGGCGACCCTGCGCGGCGACCTGCTGCATCACCCCTACCGGAGCTTCCTGCAGTTGCTGGACAAGAAGCAGAAGTACGCCAGGATGATGGCCGAGCATGAGTTCGGCCGTGGCAAGCGCGCCACCCTGTCCAAGCTGCTGCTGGCACCGGCGTGGCGGTTCTTCCGCAGTTACGTGGTGAAGGCCGGCATGCTGGACGGCTGGCCGGGACTGATCGAGGCGTTCGTCAGCGCCAACTACGTGCGGCAGAAGACCATCATGCTGTGGTTGCTGCAGAACGGGCAGCCGGTGGCCGATCCTCCGGTCCGGTCGTGATCGCCCGCGCCCGGCGCAGGCCTTCCAGGCGCGACAGGCCGGCCAGCACGCCGATGATGGACGCATAGAAGCTCGCGGTGATCTGGTGCGCGAACATCGACTGGGTCAGGCCGCACAGCACGTAGCAGACCACGATCATCGCGCCGGCCGCGGCCGGTCCGCGGAAGGTCGCCCGGCCGCTGCGCCGGTGCAGCCACAGCAGCAGCCACAGCGGCACGCCATACACCGCGAGCAGCAGCAGCGCGCCAGGCAGGCCCTGGGTCGCCGCCCATTCGGCCAGGTCGTTGTGGGCATGGCCAAGGTGGCAGCGCGGCTGCAGCGGATCGGCCTGGCACTGCGGCAGGCGCTGCATCGCATTGTCGAAGTGGCCCACGCCGACACCGGTCAGCGGGTGATCGAGGAACGTATCCCAGGCGACCTGCAGGCGCTCCACGCGTGCACCGGCCGATGAATCGGTATCGCCGTGCTCCAGCCGCTGCACGTCGCTCTGCAGCTCGGTCAGGCGCACCTGGTCGCGGAGCTCGGGCATGATCGCCACCGCGGCGGCAGCGACCGCAAGCACGCCCGCCAGCAGCAGCAGGCGCAGCCGCAACGTGCCCCAGCGCAGGCTCAGCGCCATTGCCAGCACCACCGCAAGCAGGGCCAGCAACGCACCACGGCTGCCGGTGAGTACCAGCGTGGCGCAGCCGGCGGCCAGCGCGGGCAATGCCCCACTCCAGCCACGCAGGCCGTGCGGCCGGCAGAACAGCACCAGCACCAGCAGCATCACCACCATGTCCGCCAGGACGATCGCGTTGGTATGCAGCTCGGCGCGGGGCGCGCCCCCCAGCACCTGGTACAGCGACAGACCGAACACCAGCAGCAGGCCGGCCACCGAGCCGCGCCACAGCCAGCGCAGCTGCAGCTGCAACGCGCACACCCAGAGCGCGATCCACGGCATGACGATGAAGCGCGAGCGGTTGTCGACGTCGCGGAAACCATGCTCGAACAGCACCATCGACACCGCGCCGGCCAGCAGCACGGCCAGCATCAGCCACGTCAGCACCGGCACCGGGCGGCCGGCATCGGCGCGGCTGCGTGCCAGCAGGTCGGGCACCAGCAGGGTGCTGGCCAGCAGCAGCAGGCCGAACGGCAGCAGGTTCGCCGATACCGACACCACCAGCGCCGGCAGGCAGAACAGCCCGAGCTGCCCCATCCCCCGTGCGATGCGCACGCGCCGGCCACCTGGTGGCGACAGGCGGGGCGAAGCGGGAGGCGCATCGAAGGTCGGCAGGCTCACGGGGCGCTCATCGAACCAGGAGGAAAGAAGGGAAGGATTCTGACGCGCTCTGCCCGAACTGTCGCTGTCGGTGTCGCGCGGGGCCACAGGCGATCCGGAACGGGTTCATTCATCGGCCTGGCCGCCCTGTGCCGCGCGCTCCCGCGCCAGTTCCTCGGCGGTCGCCTCGCAGGGGCCGACCACCGCATCGGCCCTCACCAGCCACCAGCGTCGCCGGTTGGAGATCCCGGCCAGCTCGGCGCGGCCGCGGTCCACGCAGGCCAGCAGCGCGTATTCCTGCACCAGCAGCCAACGCCGCTCCGGTGCGTGCGCCAGCCAGTCCACGCCTTCGCGCAGCTGCGCGTCCCAGCCCTTCCGGAAACCGAACGTGGTCGCCGGGCGGTCGGCCATCAGCAGGTTCTGCTCCTTCCATGCCACCAGCCCCAGCTCGGCCTGGTTGCCGATACGCCCGCCGACGGCCTGCATCAGGCCACGCGCCGAACTGGTGTCGTTCAGCAGCGGATAGCCCGCCAGCGAATACAGCACCCAGACCACCGCCAGCGTGGACAGCATCGCCACCTGCGCGCGCTGCCGTCCCCATGCCGCCAGGCTGGCGGCACCCCAGCAACCCATCGCCACCGCGGCCCACGCCAGCGCCGCGGTCGCCGGACTGTCGAGACCGCGCGCGCCCATCAGGCGACTTTCAAACGCCGGCTGCCCGGCCAGCATCGCGATGCCCGCGGCCAGCGTCAGCGCGGCGACCAGCGCGGTGAAACCGGCCAGCAGCCACTGCACGCTGCGCTTGCGCAGCAGCCCGGGCAGCAACGGCGCCAGCGCCAGGCAGAACATCGGCAGCGCGGGCAGGATGTAGACGTCGCGCTTGCCATCGGGAATGGAGAAGAACAACACGACCAGCAGCCACCAGCCGAGCAGCAGCAGGTAACGCGGATCGCGCCGGCGCAGGCGTCGCCACCACGCCGGGATCGCCCACGGCACGGCCAGGAACGCCGGGATCCACGTCGAGGGCATGGTCGCCAGGAAGTACCACCACGGCTGGTGGTGATCCCACGACCGCGCATAACGCCCGGCGGTCTGCCGGAACAGGATGTCATCCAGGTAGGCGCGATACTCGGCCGATCCGGTGGACAGCGCGGTCGCCACCATCGGCACCAGCCACAGCGCGATCGCCAGCACGAACGCCAGTGGCGCCAGCCAGAACTGCCAGCGCCGTGGCTGCAGCGTTATCCCGCGCCATCCGCCCAGCGCGGCGAACGTGGCCGGCAGCAGCATCAGCAGCGCAAGGACCCCGACGCCCTTGGTGATGACGCCAAGGCCGGCGGCAAACCAGCCCAGCCACCACCAGCGCCATGCAGGCCCGAGCAGCAGGTGGCGCAGCAGGCCGTAGTTGGACAGGGTGATGAAGAAGACGACCAGCGGATCAATCTGCGCCTTCTTCGCCTGGAAGGTGAAGTGCAGCGCGAACAGCAGCGCCCATGCCGCCAGCAGGCCGACACGCCGCGTCCACAGCCGGCGGCCGAGGTCGTAGACGCAGGCCAGCGTGCCCAGCGCCGCCAGCAGCGAGGGCAGCAGGAACGCGATCCGCCAGTTGCCGACCAGCGTGTACAGCGTGGCCTGCCACCACATCAGCATCGGTGGCTTGTCCGAGTACAGTTCCAGCCCGCGGTGCGGGAACAGCCAGTTGCCGCTCTCCACCATCTGCCTGGCCACCAGGGCGAAACGCGGCTCGTCCGATGGCCAGGGATCGCGCAGGCCAAGACCGGCACCAAGCACCAGCAGGGTCATCGCGATCAGCAGCCAGGTTTCGCGGGACGCGCGCGTCTTCAGCATGGGCTCGGTACTGGAAAGCTCAGACGCTTTTTAGCAGACGCGCGTAGAAAAAGCCGTCGGCTGCATCGTCGCCGGGCAACCGCTGGCGTCCCACCCCAGCGCAGTCCACGCCGAATCCGTCATCGAGCGCATCGGCGCGCGCATCCGGGTGCCACTTCAGGAACGCCTGCACCTGGTCGACGTTCTCCGCGCGCAGGATCGAGCAGGTGGCATACAGCAGCACGCCCCCCGGACGCAGCATCGTCCAGCACGCTTCCAGCAGGCGCGCCTGCACGCCCACCAGGGCATCGATGTCTTCCGCACGGCGATGGAACATCACATCCGGCTGGCGGCGGATGATCCCGGTCGCCGAACACGGCGCGTCGAGCAGGATCGCGTCGAAAGGCACGCCATCCCACCACGAACCCGGATCGCTGGCATCGGCGGCCTTGACCTGCGCCTGCGCACCGACCCCCGTACGCATGAAGGTGTCCTTGACCCGGGCCAGGCGGCGCGCATCGATGTCCAGCGCCAGCAGGCGCAGCGAAGGGTCGCGCTCCAGCAGGTGGGCGGACTTGCCACCCGGCGCCGCACAGGCGTCGAGCACGCGCGCGCCGGTGGGCGGCAGAAGGGCATCGGCCGCGTGCTGGGCGGACAGGTCCTGCACCGACAACGCACCTTCGGCAAAGCCGGGAAGCTGGGTGACCGCCACCGGCGTGGACAGCCGCACGGCATCCGGCGCGACCGGCGTGGGCTCGGCGACGATGCCTGCCTGTTCCAGTGCAGCCAGTGCCTGCGCGCGGTCGCCATGCTGGCGGTTGACCCGCAGCCACAGCGGTGCCGGCTGCAGGCTGGCGGCGAAGATCGCTTCGGCCTGCCCGGGCCAGTCACGCTCGATGCTTTCGGCCAGCCATGGCGGGAAGGCATCGCGCGCTGGCTGCGGTGCGAAACCGTCGCGCTGCGCGCGGCGCAGGATCGCGTTGACCAGGCCGGCCTGGCGCTCGCGACCGAGCGCGCGGGCGGCGTCGACGGTCGCCGACAGCGCCGCATGTGCGGGCAGTTCCAGCACGTCCAGCTGCGCGAAGCCGACCATCAGCAGCGCGCGCAGATCGGCATCGCGGGCCGACAGCGGCTTCTGCATCCAGGCAACCAGCGCGGCATCGTAGGTGCTGCGGCGGCGAAGCACGGCAAAGCACAGCGCTTCGAGCAGCGCCCGGTCGCGGGTGTCGTCCAGCTTCGGCAGGGCCCAGCCCAGCTCGGCCTTCAGCGAGCGGCCCCGGGTGAATACCTGGGCCAGCACGCGCGCGGCCAGCATGCGGGTCGCCACGCCGGGAGCAGCGGCGGGCAGCGTGCGATGCGCTTGCGTTGCCACGGCCTCAGCTCCCCGCGCGCAGGTCGCGCCGCGCGTTGAGGAAATCGGCGGCGGTGATCGCCTTGCCACCTTCGCGCTGCAGCACGCGCAGGCGCAGCGCACCCGTTCCGCAGGCGATGTCGATGCCTTCGCGGGCGGCCGCAATCACCGTGCCCGGCGCATGCCCGCCGTTGTCCTCCAGCGCCACCGCACCGTGGATGCGCACGCGCTCGCCGGCCAGCTGGGCCTCGGCGATCGGCCACGGATTGAACGCACGCACCGTGCGCGCCAGGGCCGCCGCATCGGCATGCCAGTCCAGTTTCGCTTCGGCCTTGTCCAGCTTGTGCGCGTAGGTCACGCCGGCCTCGGGCTGCGGCTGGGCGATCGGCTTGATGCCGGCGCGCAGCAGGCCCAGGCCATCGGCCAGCACCTGCGCGCCCAGCTCGGCCAGCTTGTCGTGCAGCTGTCCGCCGGTGTCGGAAGCGGCGATCGGCAGCGACTGCTGCAACAGCACCGGGCCCGTATCCAGGCCCGCCTCCATCTGCATCAGGCACACGCCGGTCTGCGCATCGCCGGCCTGGATGGCGCGCTGGATCGGCGCGGCGCCACGCCAGCGCGGCAGCAGCGAGGCGTGCACGTTCCAGCAGCCGTGGGTCGGGATCGCCAGCACCGCCTTCGGCAGGATCAGTCCGTAGGCGACCACCACCATCAGGTCCGGTTTCAGTTCGCGCAGCTGCTGCTGCGCCGCTTCGTCCTTCAACGATTCCGGCTGGTACACCGGGATGCCGCGCGCGACCGCTTCCAGTTTCACCGGCGAGGGCGCCAGCGCGCGGCCACGGCCGGCCGGGCGGTCCGGCTGGGTGTAGACGGCGACCACTTCATGGTGGCGCGCAGCCGCACGCAACGACGACACCGCGAACTCCGGCGTACCGGCAAAGACAATCCTCATGGCTACCCCACTACAGATGGACGTGCAGACGAAAAGACGGGCGCCGGCATCCGGCGCCACGGGGTCCGCTCAGGCGCGGACGGGCGGCGCCACCGCGACGGGGGCGCGCCGGCATCGCGGTCAGGCGACGTGCTTGCGCTGCTTGGCCAGCTTCTTGCGCACCATCTCGCGCTTGAGCGGCGACAGGTAGTCGATGAACAGCTTGCCGTCCAGATGGTCCATCTCATGCTGCACGCATACCGCCAGCAGGCCATCGGTGCTGAGCTCCTGCGCTTGCCCGTTGCGGTCCAGGAAACGCACCGTGATCTGGTTGGCGCGGGTCACGTCGGCGAAGATGCCGGGCACCGACAGGCAGCCTTCCTGGTACACCTGCCCCCCCTCCTGGGCGACGATCTCCGGATTGATGAAGACACGCGGTTCGTTCTTCTCTTCGCTCACGTCGATGACCATGAAGCGCTTGTGCACGTCGACCTGGCTGGCGGCCAGGCCGATGCCGGGCGCGTCGTACATGGTCTCGAACATGTCGTCGAGCAGGGTCTGGAAGGCCGGCGTGGCGACCTCGGCGGCGTCGATCAACGCGGCCTTGGTGCGCAGGCGCGGATCGGGAAATTCGAGAATGGGGAGCAGTGCCATGGCTGTAATCGTCTGGTGGGGGCCGGTCAATATCGGCCTGCGTTGCAGATTCTATCGCCAACGCTTGCCCTTCGCCCCGGTTTCTGGACTATAGTGCGCCAACCTGTTGGGGAATCAGGGCTGACCACACACTATGTTGCTACGTATCCGCACGGTCGTCGCCGCGGCGATGTTGACCGTCGCCGCCTATGCTACCGCCGTTGAAATGAATGGCGGGCACCCGTCCACGTATGTCGTCCAGAAGGGCGACACGTTATGGGACATCTCTGCGCGTTTCCTGAAGAAGCCCTGGCTCTGGCCGGAGATCTGGCAGGCCAACCCGCAGGTTGCGAACCCGCACCTGATCTATCCGGGGGATGTGCTCAGTCTGGCCTATCTTGACCGGGTGGTTGCCCGGCAGGAGCCCGGGCCGCGCCAGGAAGCGCCGATCACCGGCATTCCGCTGTCCGAGGTCGAACCGTTCCTGAAGGAACTGAGCGTCGTCGACAGCATCGAGCACCTGCCTTACGTGGCCGGGCTGGAAGAGAACCGCCTGCGTGCCACGGCGGGCCAGCGGGCCTACGTGCATGGCCTGGAGCAGGCCCAGGTCGGCCAGCGCTATGCGGTGGTGCGCCCGACGGTGCGCTATTCGCTGCCCAAGCCGACCGAGGACCTGACCGCCAACGGCAAGGTCACGCCGGGCAGCGGCAACCTGTGGAAGGATTTCACGGTTCCGACCCGTCGCCCGCACCAGGTGCTGGGTTACGAACTGGCCAAGGTCAACGTCGGCACCGTGGTCCGCCTGCCCTCCGGGGACGTGGACGTCGCCACGCTGGCGCTGGAGGGGGTCGGCGATGGCCGCGAGGTCCGCGCCGGCGATCGCCTGGTACCGGTGGAAGCCACCCCGTACGACCTGCAGTTCTTCCCGCACGTGCCCGCACCGGGTACCGACGGGCTGGACGTGCGCGTGCTGGCGGTCACCGACATGTTCCTGTCCGGCGGCCCGCGCGATGTCATCGCGCTGTCGGCCGGCAGCGTCCAGGGCGTGGACAACGGCACGGTGTTCTCGCTGTGGCGCCATGGCAGCCACATCAAGCACCGCATGAAGCGCCCGGATTCGTCGCAGATGGACGATTCACGCGTGGATGGCAATGGCCGCCTGTCGCTGCCGGACGAATATGCGGCGCATGCGATGGTGTTCCGCACCTTCGACAACGTCAGCTACGCGCTGATCATGCAGGGGGTCAAGCCGGTACAGCTGGGCTACAGCGCGCGCCATCCGGACGCGACCGAGTAACCGGCGGCAACGCCCCACACCGCACTACGACGGCGCCCTAGGGCGCCGTCGCTGTTTCCGGCGCAGGCTGGAGGCATGGACGCAGACACCTCCGCCCTGCTCACCCTGATCATGGCCGGCGGCTCGCTGGCCGCGCGGCGTGCGCTGGCGCGGGCCCGGCCGACGCCGGCCGCCGCACTCGCGGCCGGTCCCGCAGCCTGGCGCCAGGCCGGTTGCTCGCCGGCACAGCAGCGCCGGCTGGCCGCGCCCGACCACGCCGCGCTGCGGGCCGCGCTGGACTGGCTGGAACAGCCGGACCACCACCTGCTCACGCCCGAGGACACCCGTTTCCCGCCCCTGCTGCGCGACATTCCCGAACCGCCGCTGGCGCTGTTCGTGCACGGCGATCCGGCACGCCTCTGGTTGCCGGCCATCGCCGTGGTGGGCAGCCGCTCGCCCACGCCCAGCGGGCGCGCGCTGGCCGCGGAGTTCAGCCGCGCCTTCGTGCAGGCCGGGTTGGCGGTCGGCAGCGGGCTGGCGGCTGGCGTGGATGCAGCCGCGCACCAGGCCGCACTGGATGCCGGCGGCACCACGGTGGCGGTGATCGGCAACGGCCCGGATATCGTCTACCCGCCCCACCACCTCCGCCTGCAGGCGGATATCGCCGCCCGCGGGGCGGTCGCCAGCGAGTACCCGCCCGGCACGCCGGCGCGGGCGGCGCACTTTCCGGCCCGCAACCGGCTGGTGGCAGGGCTTTCGCTGGCAACGGTGGTGATCGAGGCCGCGCATCGCTCCGGCGCGCTGATCACCGCGCGGCTGGCCGCCGAAGCCGGGCGCGAGGTCTGCGCACTGCCCGGATCGGTGCGCAATCCCCGTGCTGCCGGCTGCCATCGGCTGATCCGCGAGGGCGCGGCGCTGGTGGAAACGCCGGCCGAGGTGCTGGCGCTGGTCGCGCCGGGGCTGTCCGGCCTGCTTCCGGCCTTGCAAAGCCGCCTGGACGCCCCCACTGAACAGGGACGGCGAGCCCGTCTTCCTCCGGCACTTGCATCCGAGCCGGACTACCAGTGCTTGTGGAAAGCACTGGACCACGACCCAACCCCTATGGATTCATTGATCACGCGTTGTGGATTGACGGCCGCGCGGCTGTCCTCCATGCTGCTGGCCATGGAACTGGCGGGTATCGTGGTGTGCGAACACGGCCGCTACTGTCGAAACCCTGGTTTCCCAACCTCCACAGCGTCGATGACGCAGGCCGAGGGGCAATGAAAGAGAGCATTCTCGATGTGCTGCTGTACCTGTTCGAACATTATTTCAGCGAGGACGCCGACCTCGTCCGTGACCGCGACTCGCTGCAGAATGGCCTGATCCAGGCGGGGTTCAGTCCCGCCGAGACCGCCAAGGCCTTCGACTGGCTGGATGCCCTGGCAGCCCAGCGCCCCGCCGTTTCGCAGGCCCGCGTCGATGGGCCGGTGCGCATCTACCACGGCCCGGAACTCGACAAGCTCGACGTGGAATGCCGTGGCTTCCTGCTGTACCTGGAGCAGCATGGCATCCTCGATGCCGACCAGCGCGAGCTGGTGCTGGACCGCGCCATGGCGCTGGACCAGGACGAACTGGACCTGGACGACCTGAAGTGGGTCGTGCTGATGGTGCTGTTCAACCAGCCGGGCTCGGAAGCCGCGTATGCATGGATGGAAACGCAGATGTTCATGGACGAGCCAGAACCCCTGCACTGAACGTACACTGGATGCCTTGCGCATCCAGGGGGCGTAGACGTGAGCGAATGGTTCCACGCCGAAGGCGGCCAGCGGGTCGGCCCGATATCGGCCGCCGAGATGGCGTCATTGTTCCGCGACCACCGGATTGGACTGGATACGCTGGCATGGCGCGAGGGCCTGCCGGACTGGGTCGCGCTGCGTGAGGTACTGGGCGAGCTCGGCCTGGCCGAAGCACCCGTGGCCGAGCCGGCCGCCGTCGTGCCGCCTCCGGTTTCGCCCACGCCCGCGACCGCGGTGCCGCCTTCCCACGCCCCGCCCTCGACAATCCCGATGCAGCCGCGCAAGGGGCTTTCCGGCTGCGCGATCACCGCCATCATCGGCGGCGTCCTGCTGCTGGTGCTGGTACCGGTGGTCGCCATCCTCGCCGCCATCGCCCTGCCTGCGTACAACGACTACGTGGTCCGTGCCGATGTCACCCGGTCGATCGACGCGCTGCAGCCGTTGAAGGCACAGGTGGAAGCCTTCACTGCCGCCCAGGACCGATGCCCCACTACCGCGGACCCCGGATTCCCGGCCCACGATGCGTTCATCGCCGATGGCTTTTCCAGCGTCCAGCTGGGCCGCTTCGAGAACGGCCACTGCGGTATCGAAGCCACGTTCTCCGCCGGCAAGGCCAGGGTCGAAGGTGACCTGCTGTGGCTGGAGTTCGAGCCGGGCGCCGGCCGCTGGGCGTGCAGTGGCGCAACCGTGGACAAATACCTGCCCGCGCAGTGCCGTGGCTGACGCTACGCCTCGCGATCCGAACACCTTCCAAGGACGACCCGACAGGGGATGATGATGACTGAGTGGTATTACGCTGAAGGACAGCAACGCCAAGGCCCGGTGGCCGAGCAGGAGATCCGCCGGCTGTTCCAGCGTGGCCAGCTGACGCTGGATACGCTGGTATGGCGCGAGGGGCTGCCGCAATGGGTCGCGTTGCGGACCGTGGTCGACGAGCTCCAGCTGCAGGCAGTGGCCACGGTGGCCGCCGAACCCAGCGCCGGCTTCGACCTGCGCGGCGATTACGCCGCCATCGACAACGGGACCGCGCCGCTGCCCGGCACCGGGCCGGTGAGCGGCACCGCCTACGGCGCCGGCTACGCCCGCCCGGGCGTGCCGCAGGCGGCCGAGGTGGTCCTTGCCGGCTTCTGGAAACGCGTGGCCGCCTACCTCATCGATTACGTGATCCTGATGGTCGTCTCGATGATCGTCGGCGCGGTGGTCGGGCTGGGCATCGGCGGAGCCACCGGCCTGGCCGGCGGCGGCGCGACCGCTGCCGGGGTAGCCAGCCAGCTGGCCGGCGCGCTGATCGGGCTGGGCCTGGGCCTGGCCTACTACGGCTGGTTCCATGCCTCCAGCGGCGGCGCCACCCCGGGCAAGATGGCCATCGGCATCAAGGTGGTGCGCAGCGATGGCGAGCGGATCAGCCTGGCGCGTTCCGTCGGCCGCTACTTCGCCACCATCCTCAGCAGCCTGATCCTGTGCATCGGTTACCTGATGGCGGCCTTCACCGAGCGCAAGCAGGCACTGCACGACATGCTGTGCGACACCGTGGTGGTCGACAGGTGGGCGTTCACCGACCAGCCGCACCTGCAGCGCCGTGAACTCGGCGCGGTGACCATCGTGGTCCTGGTGCTGGGCGGGATCGGCATCCTGGCCCTGGGCGCGTTGCTGCTGGCGGTGATCGCCATGCTGGTGAAAACCGCAGGCTGAGCGGCTGGAACGACCGTGGACGCTTGACAGGGCGCTCACGGCGTGATTCCTCTAATAGAAGAAAGCTGAACGCCCGGCCCATCCCCGGGCGTTCGACTTATGTAAATCGACCCGGCCGCTTCACTAATGCGGCCATTTGCTCCACCCTAGCGGCCCCTTCCCCGGCCCTGCCCACAGAATCCTGCCCCCATGCCCAAGCACCTGCTCATCGTCGAATCGCCCGCCAAGGCCAAGACGATCAACAAATACCTCGGCAAGGACTTCACGGTCCTGGCCTCGTATGGGCACGTGCGTGACCTGGTGCCGAAGGAAGGCGCGGTCGATCCGGACAACAACTTCGCCATGCGCTACGACGTCATCGACAAGAACGAGAAGCACGTCGATGCGATTGCCAAGGCGGCCAAGGGTGCCGATGACATCTTCCTGGCGACCGATCCGGATCGCGAGGGAGAAGCGATCAGCTGGCACATCGCCGAGATCCTCAGGGAGCGCGGGCTGGTCAAGGACAAGCCGATGCAGCGCGTGGTGTTCACCGAGATCACCCCGCGCGCCATCAAGGAAGCGATGAACCAGCCGCGCGCCATCGCCAGCGACCTGGTCGATGCGCAGCAGGCACGGCGCGCGCTGGATTACCTGGTCGGCTTCAACCTGTCGCCGGTGCTGTGGCGCAAGGTGCAGCGCGGCCTGTCCGCCGGCCGCGTGCAGAGCCCGGCGCTGCGCATGATCGTCGAGCGCGAGGAGGAGATCGAAGCCTTCATCGCCCGCGAATACTGGTCCATCGCCGCGGCCTGCGCGCACCCGTCGCAACCGTTCAACGCCAAGCTGATCAAGCTGGACGGGCAGAAATTCGAGCAGTTCACGGTGACCGACGGCGACACCGCCGAGGCGGCGCGGCTGCGCATCCAGCAGGCCGCACAGGGCGCGCTGCACGTCACCGACGTGGCCAGCAAGGAGCGCAAGCGCCGCCCGGC
>Ga0160444_100417_pt1 | contig 21088 bp, 18 predicted proteins | sample HID1972K_E1MG_FD_108232 | JGI IMG/M metagenome (GOLD analysis project Ga0160444, IMG submission 108232) | Enriched pill bug-associated microbial communities from UW Madison campus, WI, USA - HID1972K_E1 MG | ecosystem: Host-associated > Arthropoda: Insects > Digestive system > Unclassified ... | reverse complement strand
GACGACGAAGGCTTCGAAGTGGCATTTGCCGGTCGTTCCAACGCCGGTAAATCCAGCGCACTGAACACCCTGACTCACGCCAGCCTGGCGCGCACCTCGAAAACCCCGGGTCGCACACAGCTGTTGAACTTCTTCAAGCTAGACGAAGATCGCCGTCTGGTCGACCTGCCGGGCTACGGTTACGCAAAAGTACCGATCCCGCTGAAGATGCACTGGCAGCGTCACCTTGAGGCGTACCTCGGTGGCCGCGAGAGTTTGAAGGGTTTGATTCTGATGATGGACATCCGTCATCCAATGACCGACTTCGACCTGTTGATGCTCGACTGGGCCGTTGCGGCCGGCATGCCAATGCACATCCTGCTGACCAAGGCCGACAAACTGACCTACGGCGCAGCCAAGAACACCCTGCTCAAAGTGCAGTCGGAAATCCGCAAAGGCTGGGGCGATCAAGTCACCATCCAACTGTTCTCCGCACCAAAACGCATGGGCCTGGAAGAGGCCTACACTGTACTGGCCGGCTGGATGGAACTGGCAGACAAAGGCGCCGAGGCGGCTGAGTAAACAGGGATTAGAAAATTGGCTGTGGTGCGCTCAGGCAAGGCGAAAGCACACTGAAAAGCGGCCGGGGTCGCGCTCGACTTTAGGGTACCTAAATGAGCATTTTTAGCTGTGCTTTCAACGCAATCTGAGCGTGCCACAGCCAATTTTCAGGCAAAAAAAGCCCCGGATTTCATTGGGGAGGGAGAAATTCCGGGGTTTAAGTTCCGAACCGCTAGGGCGGGGTTCAGATATCTGCCAACACTTAACACAACATAGGAGCATCGAAGGGCTTCACCAGCCATTCAATATCTCTGAGTGGTGTACTTCCAGATTAGTTCAGATTTTTTTCAAAAAGCTTTGGAATAATCCCAAGCGCTTTTCGAAATAAGCAGGTTTTACCGGCGTTGCCGCGACATCAGGTCGCGGCAAACCGTGTTCAAAAGGCTCAGTGAGCCTCATCCCAATTGTTGCCCACCCCCACTTCGACCAGCAGCGGCACATCCAGTTTCGCCGCCTCGCTCATGTGCACGCGAATCTCGGCGCTGACCTGTTCGACCAGATCCTCACGAACCTCCAGCACCAGTTCATCGTGCACCTGCAGAATGACTCTGGCGTCCAGCCCTGAAGTCGCCAGCCAGTTATCCACCGCGACCATGGCTTTCTTGATGATGTCGGCAGCCGTGCCCTGCATCGGCGCGTTGATCGCTGTGCGTTCGGCGGCAGCGCGTTCCTGCGGCTTGTTCGAATTGATCTCCGGCAGGTACAGACGACGACCGAAGAACGTCTCGACATAACCCTGATCCGCCGCCTGCGCGCGGGTGCGATCCATGTACTCGCGAACGCCTGGATAGCGGGCGAAGTAGGTATCGATGTAAGCCTTGGCCGTCTTGGTGTCGACGCCGATGTCCTTGCCGAGCTTCTGCGCGCCCATGCCGTAAATCAGACCGAAGTTGATCGCCTTGGCGCCACGGCGCTGGTCCGAGCTCACTTCGTTGAGCTCAACCTTGAACACTTCAGCAGCGGTCGCGGTGTGCACGTCGAGATTGTTGCGGAAGGCATTCATCAGGCCTTCGTCCTTGGACAGGTGCGCCATGATCCGCAGTTCGATCTGCGAATAGTCCGCCGCGAGCAGTTTGTAGCCCTTTGGCGCGACGAACGCCTGACGGATGCGTCGACCTTCAGCGGTGCGTACCGGGATGTTCTGCAGGTTCGGATCACTGGAGGACAAACGCCCGGTCGACGCCACAGCCTGGTGATACGAAGTGTGGATCCGCCCGGTGCGCGGATTGATCTGCTCCGGCAGGCGATCGGTGTAAGTGCTCTTCAGTTTGCTCATCGAACGGTGCTCCATCAGCACCTTCGGCAAGCGGTGATCGTCTTCAGCGAGTTTCGCCAGCACTTCTTCAGCGGTGGACGGTTGACCCTTGGCGGTCTTCTTCAGTACCGGCAGGCCGAGTTTTTCGTAGAGAATCACGCCCAGTTGCTTCGGCGAGCCAAGGTTGAATTCTTCCCCGGCGATCTCGAAGGCTTCGCGCTCCAGCGCGACCATTTTGTTGCCCAACTCGATGCTCTGGATGCCGAGCAGCTCTGCGTCGACGAACGCGCCTTGGCGCTCGATGCGCGCGAGCACCGGCACCAGCGGAATCTCGATGTCGGTCAGCACGCTGGCCAGACTCGGGATGGCGCTGAGCTTTTCGAACAAAGTCTGGTGCAGACGCAGAGTGATGTCGGCATCTTCGGCGGCGTACGGGCCGGCCTGTTCCAGCGCGATCTGGTCGAAGGTCAGCTGCTTGGCACCTTTGCCAGCGATGTCCTGGAAGCTCACGGTGGTGTGATCCAGGTACTTCTGCGCGAGGCTGTCCATGTCGTGACGGGTGGCGGTGGAGTTGAGCACGTAGGACTCAAGCATCGTGTCGAAGGCGATACCGCGCACGGTGATGCCGTTGTTCTGATCGCCGCCGATGGCGCAGTTGGCGAGGATGTTCATGTCGAACTTGGCGTGCTGGCCGACCTTGAGCTTGCTCGGGTCTTCCAGAATCGGCTTGAGTGCGCGCAGTACGGTGTCGCGATCCAGCTGTTCCGGCACGCCGATGTAAGAGTGGGTCAGCGGAATGTACGCGGCTTCGTTGGCCTGCACGGCGAACGACAGGCCGACCAGTTGCGCCTGCTGCGCGTCGATGCCGGTGGTTTCAGTATCGAAGGCGAGCAGTTTGGCGTTCTTCAGTTTTTCCAGCCAGACGTCGAAACGTGCCTGATCGAGGATGGTTTCGTACGCGGCTTCAGCAGGCGCGGCGGGCGCTTCCTCTGCTGGCGCGCTGAACAGATCGGCGGCCGGCGCAGGCTCGCTGGCTGCGCTCAATTCGAGACGTTTGGCGTCGCGATCCAGATCATTGATCCAGCTTTTGAATTCCAGCAGCGTGTACAGCTCGTAGAGCTTGGCCGGGTCTTCCGCGCCCATCTGCAGATCGTCGAGTTCGACGTCCAGCGGCACGTCGACCTTGATGGTCGCCAGTTGATAGGAGAGGAACGCCATCTCCTTGTGTTCTTCAAGCTTGGCCGGCAGGGTTTTCGCGCCGCGAATCGGCAGGGTCGGGACGATGTCGAGATTGGCGTACAGCTCGGTGAGGCCGCCGTTGACCCCGACCAACAGGCCGGACGCGGTTTTCGGGCCAATGCCCGGAACGCCGGGAATGTTGTCGGACGAATCGCCCATCAGCGCCAGATAATCGATGATCTGCTCCGGTGCGACGCCGAATTTCTCCTTCACGCCTTCCACGTCCATCGAACTACCGGACATGGTATTGACCAAGGTAATGTGGCCATCGACCAGTTGCGCCATGTCCTTGTCGCCGGTGGAGATCACCACCGGGCGATCCGCCGCCGCGCTGCTGCGGGCGAGGGTGCCGATGACATCGTCAGCCTCGACGCCTTCCACGCACAGCAGCGGGAAACCGAGGGCGATCACGCTCTGGTGCAGCGGCTCGATCTGCACGCGCATGTCGTCGGGCATGCTTGGGCGGTTGGCTTTGTATTCGGCGTACATTTCATCGCGAAATGTCCCGCCCTTGGCGTCGAACACCACGGCGAACGGACTGTCCGGGTACTGCTTGCGCAGACTCTTGAGCATGTTCAGCACGCCTTTGACCGCACCGGTCGGCAGGCCTTTGGAGGTGGTCAGTGGTGGCAGCGCGTGAAACGCGCGGTACAGGTAAGACGAACCGTACACCAGGACGAGGGGGGCTTGGCTCATGAGCAGGATCAAACTTTTCGGCGGGTCCGGCGCTAGAATAGCGGGACCGTTGACGACAAAGGGACAAGGTTATCATGCGTACGTTAAATCGCTTGCTGCTGGTCGGTCTGATTGCTGCCTCACCGTTGGCTGCGATGGCGGCGGATGATGCGCCGTCGGGAGATCCTGAAGTCACCATTCGCACGGAAGGCGACAAGACGATTCAGGAGTATCGTCAAAACGGGTTCCTGTACGCGATCAAAGTCACGCCGAAGGGCGCACCACCCTACTTTCTGGTGCGTGCAGACGGGACGGATGCAAACTTCATCCGCTCGGATCAGCCGGATATGCTGATTCCGTCGTGGAAGATTTTCGAATGGAAGTAGATTTTTAATTCACTTGGCGCCGCAATTGGCGGCGCCCGTACTGGCAGTTAAAACATGTCTGTGTTCACTCCCCTGGCTCGGCCCGAGCTGGAAACCTTTCTCGCCCCTTACGGGCTTGGCCGTCTGCTTGATTTCCAGGGGATCGCCGCCGGCAGCGAAAACACCAACTTCTTTATCAGCCTGGAGCAAGGCGAGTTCGTCCTGACCCTGGTCGAGCGCGGTCCGGTGCAGGAGATGCCGTTCTTCATCGACCTGCTCGACGTGCTCCACGAAGCCGATCTGCCGGTGCCGTACGCACTGCGCACCACCGACGGTGTGGCGTTGCGTGAGCTGAAAGGCAAACCGGCGCTGCTGCAACCGCGCCTGTCCGGCAAGCACATCAAAGTCGCCAATGCTCAGCATTGCGCGCAGGTCGGCGAATTGCAGGCGCATCTGCACCTGGCGACCCAGGACGAGCGCATGATCAAGCGCAAGACCGATCGTGGTCTGGACTGGATGCTGGAGGAGGGCACGGAGTTTCTCTCGCACCTGAGTGATGAACCGCGTGTGCTGCTACAAAAGGCGCTGGATGAAATCACCGAGCGCAAAGAGAAGATCCTCGCGCTGCCGCGGGCGAATATTCATGCCGACCTGTTTCGCGATAACGCGATGTTCGAAGGCACGCACCTGACCGGGCTGATCGACTTCTACAACGCCTGCTCGGGGCCGATGCTGTACGACGTGGCGATTGCCTTGAATGACTGGTGTTCGGACGAGGACGGTTTGATCGATGGACCGCGAGCCCGCGCGTTTCTCGGCGCCTATGCGGCGTTGCGCCCGTTCACGGCGGCGGAGGCTGAGTTGTGGCCGACGATGTTGCGCGTGGCGTGTGTGCGGTTCTGGCTGTCGCGGTTGATCGCGGCGGAGCAGTTTGCCGGGCAGGACGTGTTGATTCACGATCCGCAGGAATTCGAGCAGCGGTTGGCGCAGCGGCAGCAGGTCAATACACCTTTGCCTTTCGCGCTTTAAGATCAAAAGATCGCAGCCTTCGGCAGCTCCTACATGGAATCACCTGTAGGAGCTGTCGAAGGCTGCGATCTTTTTCTATGGGGTTACAGAGATTCCAGGCATCCCGCCAGATCGTTACCCAACTTCTCCAGCACCTGCTCATAGCCCTGAGCCGTCGCCGGGGTGTATCCGCCCAACGCATCCAGCTCCGCCAGCTTCACCGGCAGGCCAGCCACGAGCGTCTCCGCCAGACGCGGACGCAACGGCGGTTCACTGAACACACACGTCTTGCCCACTTCCTGCAAGCGCTTGCGCATCGCTGCAACATGCTGCGCGCCCGGCTGCACTTCGGCAGCCACGCTGAATACGCCGGTGTGCTTCAGGCCATAAGCCTCTTCAAAGTAATCAAACGCCTCGTGGAAGACGAAATACGGCTTGCCTTCAACGCTGGCCAGACGCTGCTTCAAACGCTGATCCAACGCATCCAGACGCGCGTCAAACGCCTTGGCATTGCTTTGATAACGCTCGGCGTTGGCCGGGTCGACGGCGCTGAGGTCAGCGGCCATCTTGTCGGCAATCACCCGCGCGTTCACCGGCGACAACCACAAATGTGCATCCAGCGTGCCCGGGCGGTGATCGTGATCATGCTCGTCGGCGTCTTCGGCGTGGGAATGGCTGTCCTCAGCAAAACGACGCAGTTTCATCCCGGGCAGATCCTGCACCGCGACGCTCGGCAGCGTACGACCGTTCAGCACGCGCGGCAGGAAACCTTCCATGTCCGGGCCGATCCAGTAGAGCAGATCGACCGATTGCACCTTCCGTACGTCGGATGGGCGCAGCGCGTAATTGTGCGGCGAAGCACCCGGTGGCAGCAGCACTTCGGGAATCGCCACACCGTCCTGCACCGCCGCTGCAATCAACTGCAACGGCTTGATGCTGGTGAGCACTTTGACCTCGGCCTGAGCCGAACCGATCAGCAGAAAACTGGCGACAAAAGCCACAAAAACAGAAAAAAGTCGGGACACGATGACCACTCAAGGAGGCGAGAACGGGTAACATAATAACGTCTCTATCAAAACTCGTCGCCGCCCATGCCTATTACACCGATTGCCAGCCGTCCCCACGACCACTCACATTGCGTGCACAGCGCTTTGTCCGAGGCCGATACCTTGTGCGCCCAGAAAGGCTTGCGCCTTACCGCGTTGCGCCGCCGGGTACTGGAACTGGTGTGGCAGAGCCACAAGCCGCTGGGCGCCTACGACATTCTCGCCGTGCTCAGCGAGCAGGACGGGCGCCGGGCTGCGCCGCCAACCGTGTATCGCGCGCTGGATTTCCTCCTGGAAAACGGCCTGGTGCACCGCATCTCCTCGCTCAACGCCTTCGTTGGCTGCGTGCACCCGGAGCACGCGCATCAGGGCCAGTTCCTGATCTGCCGCGATTGCCACGCCGCCATCGAACTTGAGCAAAAAGTGATCAGCGACGCGATCATCAACAGCGCCAAAGACGTTGGCTTCATCGTCGAAGCGCAGACCGTCGAAGTCGTCGGCCTGTGCTCCGGTTGCCAGGGGGCTTGATGAGCAATGCGCTGATTCGTCTGGAACAGGTCGCCGTCACGTTTGCCGGGCAGGCTGTGCTGGACAACATCGAGCTGAGCGTCGAACCGGGGCAGATCGTCACCCTGATCGGCCCCAACGGTGCCGGCAAGACCACCTTGGTGCGCGCCGTGCTTGGCCTGTTGAAACCGGATAGCGGCAGCGTCTGGCGCAAGCCGAAACTACGCGTCGGCTACATGCCGCAAAAACTCCACGTTGATCCGACCTTGCCGTTGTCGGTACTGCGCTTTCTGCGGCTGGTGCCGGGCGTTGATCGTCCGCGTGCACTGGCCGCATTGAAAGAAGTGGGTGCCGAGCACGTTATCGATAGCCCGGTGCAAAGCGTTTCCGGTGGTGAAATGCAGCGTGTGCTGCTCGCTCGGGCGTTGCTGCGCGAACCTGAATTGCTGGTGCTCGACGAGCCGGTGCAGGGTGTTGATGTTGCCGGCCAGGCCGAGCTTTACAGCCTGATCACCCGTCTGCGCGACCGCCACGGCTGCGGCGTGCTGATGGTGTCCCACGATTTGCATCTGGTGATGAGCACCACCGATCAGGTGGTCTGCCTCAACCGTCACGTCTGCTGCTCCGGGCATCCCGAGCAGGTCAGCGGCGATCCGGCGTTCGTCGAGCTGTTCGGCAAGAACGCGCAGAGCCTGGCGATCTATCACCACCATCACGACCACGCTCACGACCTGCACGGTTCGGTAGTCAAAGGGCCAGTTGTTGGCCAACCTCACGTTCATGGAGACAACTGCAAGCATGGCTGATTTTCTGTTGTATGCCCTGCTTGCAGGTCTGGCGCTGGCACTGGTGGCCGGTCCGCTCGGTTCGTTTGTGGTCTGGCGGCGCATGGCCTATTTCGGCGACACCCTGTCCCACGCCGCGTTGCTCGGTGTGGCGCTGGGCTTTCTGCTGGATGTCAGCCCGACCGTTGCGGTGACCGTTGGCTGCCTGCTGCTGGCGGTGCTGCTGGTAACCCTTCAACAGCGTCAACCGCTGGCGTCAGACACGCTGTTGGGAATTCTCGCACCGAGCACGCTCTCTCTTGGCCTGGTGGTACTAAGCTTCATGCATGAAGTGCGGATCGACCTGATGGCCTATCTGTTCGGCGACCTGCTGGCGATCAGCCCGACCGACCTGGCGTGGATTCTCGGCGGCAGCGCGGCGGTGCTGGTGTTGCTGGTGACATTGTGGCGGCCATTGCTGGCGATCACCGTGCATGAAGAGCTGGCCAAGGTCGAAGGCCTGCCGGTCGCGGGCCTGCGCATGGCGTTGATGTTGTTGATCGCGGTGGTGATCGCGGTGGCGATGAAAATCGTCGGTGTGTTGCTGATTACTTCGCTGTTGATCATCCCGGCGGCTGCGGCACAGCGTCACGCCCGTTCGCCGGAGCAGATGGCACTCGGCGCGAGCTTGCTGGGCATGCTCGCCGTATGTGGCGGGCTGGCGCTGTCGTGGTTCAAGGACACCCCGGCCGGGCCGTCAATCGTTGTGACGGCGGCCGCACTGTTTCTGTTGAGTTTTGTTCTGCCCCGTCGTGGGGTGTAGACTTGGCCGCTTTTTGCGCAATTAGAGAGTCGCAGGAATGAAGCCGTTCGCCTCCCGTTATCTGCTCCTTGTCGCATTTTCAGTGCTACTGGGCGCCTGCCAAAGCACGCCGCCGGTGGCTGAAGTCCCCGATGCGCGGGCTACGGCCATCGCACAGCTGGAGCAAAGCCTGGCCAGCAGCGAACTGGCCACTGCCGAAGACCAATTGGCGGCTTTGCAGAAAGACACCCCCAACGATCAATCCCTTGAGCAATACCAGCGGCAATTGGCCGAGGCGTATCTGCGTCGCAGCCAGATCGTGCTGCAGAAGGGGGATGTGAATGCCGCCGCCACAGCGTTGAGCCGTGCCCGTGCGTTGATGCCGAAAGCACCGGCGCTGACCGGTGGCGTGAATGGCGCCATCACTGAAGCGCGCAAGGCTGAGCTGGAGAAGGCTGAAGCTGCACTGCTGGCCGCCGAAGCCAAGCCGAAAGCCAAGGTGATCGATCCGACCGCCGAGAGCACCACGGTGGCGCTGAATATCACCGATAGCCGCAAACTTCGCCGGCAACTGGATGCGATCGCCGCTGACGTGGTGAATTACGAGTGTGGAGTGACCATTCAGGCACCACGGACGAATGACTATCCATGGTTGTCGACGTTGCTGACCAAGCGGGTCAAAAAGCTCAACCCGGATTTTGAGCTGAAGATCGAGAAGCAGATCGTGCGCACCGTACCGGCGCAGATGGTTCTGAGCCCGCGTAAACCTTAAAAAGCATCGCGAGCAGGCTCACTCCTACATTTGATCTCGGTGTGACACCCATTCTGTGTTCACCGAAGATCTCCTGTAGGAGTGAGCCTGCTCGCGATAGCGTCCTGCCAGTCAGCAAAATCCTTAAGCCGGAATGGCCTTCGCCTTAGGCTCCCGCTCCCAAACCCGATGCTGCCCGATCGCCGCAAAGAACGGCTTGGTCAACGCCGGCACATCCTTGCCCTGCAGTAATCCAGCATCCGCTTCCAGTTTCAGCAAATCCTGCAACTGCTTGGCATCGCCGTGCAACGCAATCGCCTTCAAGTGCTTGTACGCCTCCAGCACGTAGTGCAACGCCACGCCGTCGCCGCTCAACGCCTTGACCGACGCCGCGCCACCCGGCACAAACACCGCGTCAAAGATCACTGACGGCATGCCTTCCATCGAAGCATCCACTGGCAACATTTTGCCGTCAGCGGTCTTCACCGGCGCTGAAGTTGGGCCGAGCAACTTGGCATGCGCACCTTCAGCGGCCAATGCCTTCTTCATCGCATCAATCGCGGCACCATCGACGCCGTTGGCAGCAAGAATCGCCACTTTTCGGGTTTTGATATTTTCTGGCAGCAAGTTAGCCTGACTCAATGACGGCGAGTGATCGAAAGACACCTTGCGCGTATCCACCGTGCCTTTGGTAGGCGCAGGCAGACCCAGATTAGCCGCCACACGCTTGGCCAGTTCCAGATCGATGTTGGCCAGAATCTCGTTCACTTCCCGCGCACGGATGAACTCGCGCTCAACCTTGCCCAGCTCGAAGCTGTAAGCGGCAATGATGTGCTCTTTCTCGTGGTCGCTCATGCTGTTGAAGAACAGCGTCGCCTGGGAAAAGTGATCGCTGAACGACTCGCTGCGCTGGCGGATCTTGTTCGCATCGATGCGCTCTGGATAACTTTCGAAACCACCGTCCTGCGCGGCCGGCGGCGTTTCTTTTGGCCAGCCGCCATCAATCGAGTTCGGCTCGTAAGAGGCGCGGCCCTTGTCGATCACCGTGCGGTGCTGCGCATCGCGCTGACCGTTATGGAACGGCGCCACCGGGCGGTTGATCGGCAGCTCATGAAAGTTCGGCCCACCGAGTCGGCTGATTTGCGTGTCGGTGTAGGAAAACAGCCGACCTTGCAGCAGCGGGTCGTTGGAGAAGTCGATGCCCGGCACGATGTGGCCAGGGCAGAACGCAACCTGCTCGGTCTCGGCAAAGAAGTTGTCCGGGTTACGGTTCAAGGTCATTTTGCCCAGCGGCGTGATCGGCACGATTTCTTCGGGAATCAGCTTGGTAGGGTCGAGGATGTCGAAATCGAAGTCGTGCTCGTTTTCCTCCTCGATGATTTGTACGCCGAGTTCCCATTCCGGGTAGTCGCCCATCTCGATCGCTTCCCAGAGGTCGCGACGGTGGTAGTCAGTGTCTTTACCGGCGAGCTTCTGCGCCTCGTCCCACACCAGCGAGCAAGTACCGGCAGTAGGGCGCCAGTGGAATTTGACGAAGCGCGATTTGCCTTCGGCGTTGATCAGCCGGAAGGTGTGCACGCCGAAGCCCTGCATGCTGCGCAGGCTTTTCGGGATCGCCCGGTCGGACATCGCCCAGATGACCATGTGCGCCGATTCCGGTACCAGCGAAACGAAGTCCCAGAAGGTATCGTGGGCCGAACCGCCGGTAGGGATTTCATTGTGCGGCTCGGGTTTCACCGCGTGGACGAAGTCGGGAAACTTGATTGCGTCCTGAATGAAAAACACCGGCATATTGTTGCCGACCAGATCGAAGTTGCCTTCATCGGTAAAGAACTTCACGGCGAAACCGCGCACGTCTCGTACGGTGTCACCGGAACCGCGCGGCCCCTGCACCGTGGAAAAGCGCACGAACACCGGGGTCTTTTTCCCTGGGTCCTGTAGGAAGCCGGCCTTGGTCAGCGTCGAATGGTTCTCGTAGGCCTGAAAGAAACCATGGGCGCCAGTGCCGCGCGCGTGGACGATGCGCTCCGGGATGCGTTCATGGTCAAAATGCGTGATCTTTTCCCGCATGATGAAGTCTTCCAGCAACGACGGTCCGCGCGGGCCGGCCTTGAGGGTGTTCTGGTTGTCGGCGATCTTCACGCCTTGGTTGGTACGCAGGGCCTGGCCGGTGGCGTCGGAGCGAAACTTCTCGAGGCTGTCGAGTTTGGCGTTGGTGTTGGCGCGATCCGGCGTGTCGGTTCCGGCCATCTGGCTTTTGTCGGACGTAGGCTTCTTGCTCATCAGTCGTAAACTCCTCGGTTGACCCCGATGCTTGCCGGGGACTCTTGAGTGGTTCCCGGGCACGGCACCCAGGGTTTTCAAGTCGCTTACTTAGTGACTGATGGGCTGCTTTGGACGTTCCTTTTTTATGACCTTTGATCTTGTTATTGCCAAATCGAAGGTTAATTGCGAAATAAATGCTAAGAACCTCTATACGGACAGGCTAAAATGCGCGCCCGGCTAACCGCTGATCCTTTTCTAACGCGCCCCACAAGGTTCGCTACGTGATCGAGTTTCAAAACGTCCACAAGACTTACCGCGTCGCCGGTAAGGATATTCCCGCGCTGCACCCGACCAGTCTCTCTATCGAGAACGGGCAGGTGTTCGGCCTGATCGGCCATTCCGGCGCGGGCAAAAGTACCCTGCTGCGTCTGATCAATCGCCTGGAAGACTCCAGCGGCGGCAAGATCATCGTCGACGGCGAAGAAGTCACCGCGCTGGACGCCAACGGCCTGCGCCGTTTCCGTCAGCAAGTCGGGATGATCTTCCAGCACTTCAACCTGCTCGCCTCCAAAACCGTGGCCGACAACGTAGCGTTGCCGCTGACCCTGGCTGGCGAACTGTCGGGCAGCGACATCGACAAGCGTGTTGCCGAGTTGCTGGCGCGGGTCGGTCTGTCTGACCACGCCAAGAAGTACCCGGCGCAGTTGTCCGGCGGACAGAAGCAACGCGTCGGCATCGCCCGCGCCCTGGCAACCAAGCCGAAGATTCTGCTGTGCGACGAGGCCACCAGTGCCCTCGACCCGCAGACCACCGCGTCGGTTCTGCAATTGCTGGCCGAGATCAACCGCGAACTGAAGCTGACCATCGTCCTGATCACCCACGAGATGGATGTGATCCGTCGCGTCTGCGATCAAGTGGCGGTGATGGATGCCGGCGTGATCGTCGAGCAAGGTTCGGTGGCTGATGTGTTCCTGCATCCCAAGCACCCGACCACCAAGCGCTTTGTTCAGGAAAGCGAGCAGATCGACGAGAGTGAACAGCGTGATGACTTCGCTCACGTGCCGGGGCGCATTGTGCGTCTGACCTTCCAGGGCGAAGCGACCTACGCGCCGTTGCTCGGTACCGTCGCGCGGGAAACCGGCGTCGACTACAGCATCCTCGCCGGTCGTATCGACCGCATCAAAGACATTCCGTACGGGCAATTGACCCTCGCCGTCACCGGTGGCGACATGGAAGCGGCTTTCGCCCGCTTCACCGCCGCTGACGTTCACATGGAGGTATTGCGCTAATGGAAGACCTGATCAGTTTCTTCACCAACATCGATTGGTACGAAATCTGGCTGGCCACCGGCGACACCATGCTGATGCTTGGCGGTTCGCTGCTGTTCACCGTGTTGCTCGGCCTGCCGCTGGGCGTGTTGCTGTTCCTCTGCAGCCCGCGCCAGTTGCTGGAAAACCGTGGCCTCTACGCGTTCATGTCGTTGGCGGTGAACATCCTGCGTTCGCTGCCGTTCATTATTCTGTTGATCGTGATGATCCCGTTCACCGTGCTGATCACCGGCACGTCGCTGGGCGTGGCCGGTGCGATTCCGCCGTTGGTGGTGGGTGCGACACCGTTCTTCGCGCGTCTGGTGGAAACCGCGCTGCGTGAAGTCGATCGCGGCATCATCGAAGCGACCCAGTCGATGGGCGCGACCACGCGGCAGATCATCATGAACGCCTTGCTGCCGGAAGCCCGCCCGGGCATCTTCGCGGCGATTACGGTGACGGCGATTACACTGGTGTCCTACACGGCGATGGCCGGTGTGGTCGGCGCCGGTGGTCTGGGTGACCTGGCCATCCGTTTCGGTTACCAGCGTTTCCAGACTGACGTGATGATCGTCACCGTGGTGTTGCTGTTGATTCTGGTGCAAGTGCTGCAGATGGTCGGTGATCGACTGGTCGTGCATTTCTCGCGCAAATAAGCGGTTTTGTAATCAAGAGATGAGCCGGCCATTCGCTGGCAGGCGCCAGACGGACGCCTCATAAGGAGTTAGCTGAATGAAAAAACTGATCGCTGCTTTCGCTGCCGTTGCGGCATTCTCGGCCCACGCCGAAACCCTGACCGTGGCTGCCACTCCGGTGCCGCACGCGGAAATCCTCGAGTTCGTGAAGCCGGCGCTGGCCAAAGAAGGCGTGGATCTGAAGGTCAAGGTCTTCACCGACTATATTCAGCCGAACGTACAGGTCGCCGAAAAGCGTCTGGACGCCAACTTCTTCCAGCACCAGCCGTACCTCGATGAGTTCAACAAGGCCAAGGGCACCAGTCTGGTTGCCGTGACCGGTGTGCACCTGGAGCCGCTGGGCGCTTACTCGAGCAAGCTCAAGGATCTGAAGGATCTGCCAAGCGGTGCCAACGTGGTGATCCCGAACGACGCCACCAACGGCGGCCGTGCGCTGTTGCTGCTGGCCAAGGCTGGCGTGATCACGCTGAAGGATCCGACCAACATCCTGTCGACCGTCAAAGACATCGCGCAGAACCCGAAAGACCTGAAGATCCGTGAACTGGAAGCCGCGACCATCCCGCGCGTGCTGACCCAGGTTGATCTGGCGCTGATCAACACCAACTACGCGCTGGAAGCCAAGCTCGATCCGTCCAAGGATGCGCTGGTGATCGAAGGCAACGACTCGCCGTACGTGAACATCCTCGTGTCCCGCGCGGACAACAAGGACAGCGACGCGATGAAGAAACTCGCCGCTGCGCTGCACAGCCCGGAAGTGAAGCAATTCATCACCGAGAAATACAAAGGCGCGGTATTGCCGGCGTTCTGATTCGGGTTGCTGCAATGAAAAAGGGGCGCATTTATATGCGCCCCTTTTTTTGTCTGATGCTTGGCTTTAGAGCTGTTGTGAAGCGACCCCTCACCCCAGCCCTCTCCCGGAGGGAGAGGGGGCCGACCGAGGTGTCTTGCGTTCTACATCGACCTGAAAGATCCAGTCGATTATGGATTCGGCACAGCACATCGACCTGAACGATCCTGGCGATTATAGATTCAATGCAGGACGTTCAATTCGGTATGGCTCCCCAATATCCCCCAATCAGTCCCCTCTCCCTCTGGGAGAGGGCTAGGGTGAGGGGCTTTTGCGTTTAAAAGATTACTTGCGGTTAAGCATGACCGGCAGTTGCGCAACCAATTTGGCATTGTTCAACGGTGCCCGAATAAACCCACGCTGGGTGCCATCCGGGCCAATCACCGCGAGGTTGCCGCTGTGATCCACGGTGTAATTCGGCTTACTGGTATCCGCCGGAATAAACGGAATACTCACAGCATTCGCCACCTTCTGCAGCTCTTCAATCGAGGTCGGTGTCAGGCCAACAAACTGTGGATCAAAGTAGCCCAGATACTGCTTCAACTGCTTCGGGTTATCGCGGTTCGGGTCAACGCTGACCAGTACGATCTGCAACTTGTCCACAGCGTCTTTTGGCAATTCACTCTTGATCTGCCGCAACTGCGCCAATGTGGTCGGGCAGATGTCCGGGCAGAAGGTGTAGCCGAAGAACAACAGACTCCACTTACCCTTCAACTCATTGATCGCCACCGGCTTGCCGTCCTGATCGGTCATCGTCACGTCCGGCAAATTACGGCTCTGCGGCAGCAGAATGATGCCGGCATCGATCAGCGCAGTCGGGTCGCCCTGGCCCTTGCCGCTCAGCACTTTGTTGACGGTAAGCCCCAGGATCAGCGCGATCACGGCGACGAGGATGAAGACGGTTTTCTGGGTTCGAGTCATAGGTTCAACAGTAAGTAGTGGTCTACGAGCAGGGCGATGAACAGCAGGAACAAGTACCAAATAGAGTACTTGAAGGTGTTGATCGCCGCGTGCGGCCGAGTGCCACGGTACAGCACCACGGCCCATTGCAGAAACCTTGCGCCGAGGGCGAGGGCGCAAATCAGGTAGAGCACGCCGCTCATGTGGATCACGTACGGCAGCAGGCTCACCGCCAGCAGCGCGAAGGTATAAAGCAGAATATGCACTTTGGTGTAGTGCTCGCCGTGGGTAACCGGCAGCATCGGGATGTCGGCCTTGGCGTATTCCTCTTTGCGATGGATCGCCAGCGCCCAGAAGTGCGGCGGCGTCCAGGCGAAGATGATCAGCACCAGCAGCAACGGTTCGGCGCTGACGTGGCCAGTTGCAGCCGTCCAGCCCAGCAGCGGTGGCGCAGCACCGGCGAGGCCACCGATAACGATGTTTTGCGGCGTCGCGCGTTTGAGAAACCCGGTGTAGATCACTGCGTATCCGAGCAGCGAAGCCAGCGTCAGCCACGCCGTCAGCGGATTGGTGAATGTCAGCAACAAGGCCTGACCGAGCAGCGCCAGCACCAGCGCAAAAGTCAGCGCCGCCGCCGGCGAAACCCGTCCTTCAGCCAGCGGCCGTTTATGCGTACGCGCCATCACCGCATCGATGCGCCGATCGACCACATGATTGACCGCCGCCGCACCGCCGGCACACAGGGCAATCCCCAGATTGCCGAACACCAGCACCGTCCACGGCACCCCGGCGCGGGTCGCGAGGAACATGCCGACCAGCGAGGTGATCAGCATCAGCACCACGACTTTCGGTTTGGTCAGTTCCAGATAATCACGCCACAGCGCTTGGGCGGGACGTTCGCCAATCAGAATCGCCACGGCGTTTCTCCTTTTATTGTGATGGGCGCGGCAGAGTGTTTGCGCGGGCTCAGGCGCCAGCGTGCGAGCACCGGTTGTTTGACTCGGACCAGACTGGTGCGCGCGTGATAGTTGACCAGCACCATGGTCAGCAATAGCGCGGCACCGCCAGCGTTATGCGCGACCGCCACTGGCAGCGGCAGATGGAACAGCACATTGCTGATGCCAAGGGTGATTTGTGCGGCGAGGGCGATCAGCACCAGACCGGCCAGCCGCGTCATGCCGACCACTTTCAATTGCCAGGCCAGGCCAAGCAAAACCAACGTCACCAGCAAAGCGCCAATACGATGAGTCAGGTGAATCGCCGTGCGCGCATCACTGTCGAGTTGCCCGCCGAGATAATTCGGGCCGATGTGTTGGGTCAGGTGAAAGCCATTGGCGAAATCCGCCGGCGGCAGCCATTGCCCGTGGCAGGTCGGAAAATCGATGCACGCCACTGCCGCATAGTTGGAACTGACCCAGCCACCCAGCGCGATCTGGCCGATCACCAACAATAATCCCGCCGTTGCCCAATACTGCAAACGCTTGGGCACGGTCAGCGCCGGCAGCACGCCGGACAATCTAAGCGTCAGCAAAAACAGCAGACTCAACGTCGCAAAGCCGCCGAGCAAATGTCCGGTGACCACTTGTGGCCAGAGCTTGAGCGTCACCGTCCACATGCCGAACGCCGCTTGCGCGAACACCACCGCCAGCAGAAATAGCGGCAGCTTCAACGGCTGCCCCGGATGACGACGGTTGACCCACGCGCGTCCGGCGAGAATCGAAATCAGCAGGCCGAGGGTGCCGGCGAAGTAGCGGTGGATCATCTCGTTCCAGCCCTTGTGCGCCTCCACCGGCGAGTCGGGGTAATGCAGTTCGGCATGGGCCAGTTGCGCTTCGCTTTTCGGCACGCTGATAAAACCGTAGCAGCCCGGCCAGTCGGGGCAACCGAGACCGGCGTGGGTCAGGCGCGTGTAGGCGCCGAGCAGCACCACAATCAGTGCCAGCAGGGTGGCAAACAGCGCGAGGCGAAATCCAGGTTTGGCCATGACGATGCCCTTATCCGATGTTCGACAGTTTCAGCAGGTGACGCAGGTCGTTGAGCAGATCCTTGCCTTTCACATTCGGCTCGTAGCGCAGCACGAGGTTGCCGTGGGGATCGATGATCCACAGTTGCGGCGTGGCTTTGTCGCCCGTGGTTTTGCTGAACACACCCGCATCCAGCGGATAGCGTTGCAGCTGTGGATATTCACGGGTCAGCTTGGCCTCGTAATCGGCGCTCACCGGTTGCGCCACGGCGAGGGCATGGCTGGCGCGCCCGGCCTCGCGACCAAGACCGATCTGGATCTGCCGCGCCAGATACACCAGTTGCTGGCAATCCACCGCGCAATCCTTCGGCGCGGTGACCAGCATCTGCCAGCGTTGTTCATCGGCTTGCACGCCGAGGTCGGCGCGGGTCTGGCCGTTGCCGATCAGTTCGCCGTGATAGCTGCGACCTTCGGGCACCCAGAACTGCAATTTGTACATGCCGGTGGCGAGAAGCATCGGGCCGACCACGCCGAGCACAATCAGCAACAACTGAATGCGCCCGCGACGGCGGCTGGCAGCAGGTTTCGCCTCAGACATGCTGGGTGGATTCATGGCCGTTCCCATGGTGTTTCTCCTTTGCGTTGTGCAAGCCCAAATAGATGTAGAGACCGAGCAGGGCGGTGGCCATGGCGAACCACTGCACGGCATAACCGAGGTGTTTTTCCGGGCCCATGGCAACCACCGGCCAATCGGCCTCGTAGCTGGCCGGGCCGGGCTCGGCGCGTAGTTCGTAGGCGAAGCCATCGCGCTCGAGGGTTTTCCAAAGCTTGGCCGGCTCGACGGCGGTGATGGTTTGCGGCCAAGTACTGCTGACCGGGTCGGCGTGCAACTGGAAAGTCGCGCCGGGAGCGACGTAGACCCAGGCATCGACATTCAGGGCCTCTGCCGGTGTGGAAAATTGCGGCGGCACGCGGCGATCCGGCCACGGCAACCAGCCGCGATTGACCAGCAGCCACAAACCGCTGCGTTGATCCTGAAACGGTTGCAGCAGCTCGACGCCGACCTTGCCGTTACGCTGGCGGTTATCCAGTAGCAAGCTGTGCGCGGCATCGAACTGGCCGTGCAGATGCACACGGCGATAGGCCGGATCGGCGCTGCTCAGCAACTCGCCGCTGGCCATCGGTTCGGCCGCGCGGCGTTCGGCGTAACTGGCGAGCAGGGCGGTTTTCTCGGCGCCCCGGCTCAATTGCCAGAAGCCCAGCGACACCAGCAGCGGCAGCAACAACGCCACCACTACGGTCGGAATCACGCCCGGGCGAAAGCGCTTCATGGCTGCGCCACAAAGTCAGTCGTTGCGCTCGCTATACTCAACTGCATCGCCTGTCCCCCGGAGTTCTTCCCATGCTCAAAACAGCGATCTTCCTGATGCTGATTGCCACGGTGATCAGCCTGTTCAGCGGCCTGTTTTTCCTGGTCAAGGACGACAGCAGCTCGAATCGCCTGGTCATCGCCTTGAGTGTTCGGGTGGCACTGGCCGCTGCCACCGTCGGCCTGATCGCCTGGGGCTTTTACAGCGGCCGATTGGTGTCGCATGCGCCTTGGTAATGCTGATCCTCAGAGTACGTAAACGAAGATAAAGAGGCCGATCCACACCACGTCGACGAAGTGCCAATACCAGCTCGCCGCTTCGAAGCCGAACTGGTGCTCGTTATCGAAGTGACCCTTCATGATCCGCATCAGCATCACAAACAGAATGATTGTGCCGATGGTCACGTGGGCGCCGTGGAAACCGGTGAGCATGAAGAACGTCGCGCCATAAATGCCCGAACCGAGGGTCAGGCCCAGTTCGTGATAGGCGTGGATGTACTCCTCAGCCTGGAAACCGAGAAACGCGCAGCCGAGCAGCACGGTGATCGCCAGCCAGATTTTCAGCGCACCGCGATGGCCTTTCTTCAGCGCATGGTGGGCGATGGTGATGGTCACGCTGGAGCTGACCAGCAGAATCGTGTTGATCAGCGGCAGGCCCCACGGGCTGATCACTTCTTTGGGCGGCGGAAACAGTTTCGGGTCCGGTGTGTGCAGCAGTGGCCAAGTGAACTGGAAGTTCGGCCAGAGCATGTGGGCGATGCCTTTCGGCCCTTCGCCGCCGAGCGCCGGGCCGGAAATGTGTCGCACGTAAAACAGCGCACCGAAGAAGGCGACGAAGAACATCACCTCGGAGAAGATGAACCAGCTCATGCCCCAGCGAAACGAGCGATCCAGTTGTGCGCTGTAAAGTCCGGCGCGGCTTTCCTTGATCACCGTGCCGAACCAGCCGAACAACATGTACGCCACCAGCAGCCCGCCGACGAAAAAGATCAGCGGGCCGTGGGATTCCGGGCGTGCAGCCTTCAGATCGTTGAACCAAGTCGCGAGGCCGTACACGGTGACGAACATCCCGACCGTGGCAATGATCGGCCATTTGCTCTGGGCCGGAACGAAATAATGCTCATGAGTTGCCATTTATTGTTCTCCTTATCGGGCACGCTCAACCGCCAGTGTTTACAGCCACCGGCGGATGTCGGGCGGTGATATCGAACAGCGTGTAGGACAGCGTCAGGTGCTTCACATCCTTGGGCATGTCGCGGTCAACAATGAAGCGCACCGGCATCTCGATCTGCTGACCGGGCTGCAGCACCTGCTGGGTAAAACAAAAGCATTCGGTCTTGTGGAAATACGCCGCGGCGTTGCTCGGCGCGATGCTCGGCACGGCTTGCGCACTCATCGGTTTGTCGGTGGGATTTCGTGCGATGAAGATCATCTCGTTGACGGCGCCAGGGTTGGCGGTGAGTTCGTCATGCTTGGGGTAGAAGTCCCACGGCATATCGGCGGTGTTGGTCGACAGAAACTGCACGCGTACCTGGCGCGAAGTATCGACCACTTGCTCACCCTCGTACTGCCCACCGGTCTTGCCGTTGATGCCGAAGGCTTTGCACATCACGTCGTAGATCGGCACCAGGGCAAAGCCGAACACAAACATCGCCACCACGACCCCGAGCAGGCGGGTGACGAGTTTTTTCATCGAGATCGAGTCAGCCATGGTTCATGCCTCCCCACCAAACCCTGTAGGAGTGAGCCTGCTCGCGATGGGTCCACCGCGGTGTGCCTGACACACCGCCATCGCGAGCAGGCTCACTCCTACAAAAGTCAGGCGTTTCATTTCACTTCCGGCGGTGTGGTGAAGGTGTGATACGGCGCCGGCGACGGCACGCTCCACTCCAGACCTTCCGCACCATCCCAAGGCTTGGCCGGTGCAGGCTCGCCACCCCGAATGGTCTTGATCACTATGAACAGGAAGAAGATCTGCGTGGCACCGAACATGAACGCGCCAATCGACGAAACCATGTTGAAGTCGGCGAACTGCAGGTTGTAGTCAGGAATCCGTCGCGGCATTCCCGCCAGTCCCACGAAGTGCATCGGGAAGAAGGTCAGGTTCATGCCGACGAACGACAGCCAGAAATGCAGCTTGCCGAGGGTTTCGTCGTACATGTGCCCGGTCCATTTCGGCAGCCAGTAATAGGCCGAGGCGAAGATGCCGAAGATCGCCCCCGGCACCAGCACATAGTGGAAGTGCGCGACCACAAAGTAGGTGTCCTGATACTGGAAGTCCGCCGGGGCGATGGCCAACATCAATCCGGAAAAACCACCGATGGAAAACAGGATCACGAACGCCACGGCAAACAGCATCGGCGTCTCGAAGGTCATCGAGCCTTGCCACATGGTGCTGGCCCAGTTGAACACCTTGACCCCGGTCGGCACCGCGATGAGCATCGTCGCGTACATGAAGAACAGCTCGCCCACCAACGGAATGCCGACCACAAACATGTGGTGCGCCCAGACGATGAACGACAGGAACGCGATGCTCGCCGTGGCGTAGACCATCGAGGTGTAGCCGAACAGCGGTTTGCGCGCGAAGGTCGGGATGATCTGGCTGACCGCGCCGAACGCCGGCAGGATCATGATGTACACCTCCGGGTGGCCAAAGAACCAGAACACATGCTGGAACAGCACCGGGTCACCGCCACCGGCAGCACTGAAGAAACTGGTGCCGAAGTGGAT
>Ga0160444_100415_pt1 | contig 21256 bp, 19 predicted proteins | sample HID1972K_E1MG_FD_108232 | JGI IMG/M metagenome (GOLD analysis project Ga0160444, IMG submission 108232) | Enriched pill bug-associated microbial communities from UW Madison campus, WI, USA - HID1972K_E1 MG | ecosystem: Host-associated > Arthropoda: Insects > Digestive system > Unclassified ... | reverse complement strand
TCAGCAGTGAAACGATGCATCGCCGATGGTAGTGTGGGGTTTCCCCATGTGAGAGTAGGTCATCGTCAAGATTAAATTCCGAAACCCCAATTGCGAAAGCAGTTGGGGTTTTGTTTTGCCCGCGAAAAAGTTTTTGAACGCTTTCCATGACTATCCCAGCCGTCGCACGAGCAGCCATAGGGGGAAATCGTAATGAAGTGACCGGGCTGTTTTTGGTATGGTGCAGCTCGTTTTTTAACGGACTGATGTCATGCCCACGGATCGGCACTCATTTATGTCAAAGAGTTGCTGTAGAAATGCCTGAACCAATTCCGATCAAGGATCACGAAAAAGAAACGCGTCTGGTCAACAAACGATTGATCGCCTGCGCCTTGTTCGTCTTCGCCGTCAGCTGTGCCCTGGTGGTGCGGCTGTATATCCTGCAAGTGGTGGAATTCGACTACCACTCGACCATCTCTGAAAACAACCGCGTCCACGTCTTGCCGATCCCGCCGACACGCGGCTTGATCTACGACCGCAATGGCGTGCTGCTCGCCGATAACCGTCCCAGCTTCAACCTGACCGTCACCCGCGAACGCGCCACTGACGTCAATCAAGAACTGGACGAAGTCATTAATCTCCTGCATCTGCCTGCAGAAGATCGCACAGTCTTCGATAAAGCCATGAAGCAGTCCCGCCACCCATTTACGCCGGTGACGCTGTTCTATGAGCTGACGGAGGAGCAGATCGCCGTACTGGCCGTCAACGAGTTCCGCCTCCCAGGCCTTGATGTCGAGCCGCAGTTTGTCCGTCATTACCCGCTCGGCGCACATTTCGCCCACTCAATCGGTTACGTCGGCCGGATCAACGAAAAAGAATCCAAAAGCCTCGATTCGGTCGAATATCGTGGTACTCAATCCATCGGCAAAACCGGCATCGAGCGTTTCTACGAAGCGCAGTTGCACGGCCACGTTGGTTATGAAGAGGTGGAAACCAACGCCCAGGGTCGCGTGCTCCGTGTACTCAAACATACCGATCCAGTTCCTGGCCAGAACATCGTCCTGAGCCTCGACATCAAACTCCAGGAAGCTGCCGAAGCGGCTCTGGGTGATCGTCGTGGTTCCGTGGTAGCGCTCGATCCGTCGACCGGTGAAGTGTTGGCCATGGTCAGCAATCCCAGCTTCGACCCGAATCTGTTCGTCACCGGTATCAGCTCCAAGGAATACTCGGCACTGCGAGATTCGATCGACCGTCCGCTGTTCAACCGCGTACTGCGCGGGCTCTACGCGCCGGGCTCGACGATCAAGCCAGAGGTGGCCATCGCCGGCCTCGACGCCGGTGTCGTGACGCCGCAGACCCGCGTTTTCGACCCCGGTTACTACCAGCTCCCGGACTTCGATCACAAGTACCGCAACTGGAACCACAGCGGCGATGGCTGGGTGGATATGGACGCGGCGATCATGCGTTCCAATGACACCTATTTCTACGACCTCGCGCATAAGCTAGGCATCGATCGCCTGCACGATTACATGGCGATGTTCGGCCTCGGCGAGAAAGTCTCGCTGGACATGTTTGAAGAGTCGCCCGGTCTGATGCCATCGCAAGCCTGGAAGCGCGCGACTCGCCGGCAAGCCTGGTTCCCGGGCGAAACGGTCATCCTCGGCATTGGTCAGGGCTACATGCAGGTCACGCCACTGCAACTGGCTCAGGCCACGGCATTGATCGCCAACAAAGGTGTGTGGAACCGGCCGCACCTGGCCAAAACCGTCGATGGCGTTGCCCCGGTCGATGAGCATCCGATGCCGAACATCCTGCTCAAGGATCCGCGAGACTGGGAGCAGGTCAATCACGGCATGCAGATGGTGATGCACGATGCCCGAGGCATCGCTCGTGCGGCCGCGGCCGGTGCGCAATACCGCATCGCCGGTAAGAGTGGTACGGCGCAAGTGGTGGCGATCAAGCAGGGCGAGCGTTATAACCGCGAGAAAACCCTCGAGCGCCACCGCGATAACGCCTTGTTCGTTGGCTTCGCGCCGGCCGAGCATCCGAAGATCGCCATTTCGGTGATGATCGAAAACGGCGAGGCCGGTGGCCGTGTTGCAGGCCCGGTGGTGCGGCAGATCATGGACGCCTGGTTACTCGATCAGGACGGCCATCTCAAGCCGCAATACGCGGCGCCGACCAAAGCGCCGGGTGACCCGCACGTTTAATCGTCAACAGCTTCACAGTACCGGCTCGTGCAAGCTCCGCCGGTGCTGTGAAATGCCTATTTGCAACGATAACCTTCGGGCATCGTGACGGTATAGTTGCGCTGCACACGGCCCTCAAAGTTCAGGTTCTGCAAGCCTTGCTCCACCAGAAAGTCTTCGACCTTGGTTGCCTGGCAGTCTTCGTTATAGGACGAAGCGCGGAGCAGGTAGACCGGTCGCTTACTGACTTCATCGCGTGCGGTGGCAATAAAGGTACTGAGCGTGGTGTAACCGGTGCGCTCCGAGGTACCTATCGGGCCATAGGTTGTGTTTGGTGTACTCGTGCAATTGAGTCGATCGTCTTTTTTCTTGCTGTTCTTGCACACGGTAGAGGTGCTGGTCGGCACCTGCCCGTAATCGGTAGCGGTATAGCGGTAGGTCACTTGTCGGCTACCAATGTCGAGGCTGATGGTCATTTTTATCGGCGCGTGGTTCTTCGGCAGACTGACATCGGTGTAAACCTGCTGGTAGCCCATGTCTTTCAGTGCATTCACCATGTCGCGCAGATAGTAGCGGGCGTTAAGCGCGTTTTCGTCGCTGCCGCCGGCAGACGTCACGAGCACGGTCGCCTTTCGGTCAAAATGATAATCCGGATCAGGTGTCGCATTCAGCGCTACGTCCATTTGTGTGGCGCAGCCGCTGATCACCGCTGTCAGTGAAAACAGCGCGCAGAATAAAAAGCGGGTCATGAAAAAGCAGCCTTGTACTAAGGATTGAATAAGAGTTAAACGATGGAGACTGGCGACAATTAATTGCGCTGGTGCGCAAGGATCAGTCTTTCTGGAATTCCAGCAGATCACTTGGCTGGCAATCGAGTGCTGCACAGAGTTTGTCCAGAGTGGCCATCTTCACGCCCTGACCTTGCCATTCATTCAGTAATGACAAGTTGGCCGCGGTGATGCCCAGCAGGCTGGCTAGCTCTTTCGAGCGAATTTTTTGCGTGGCCATGACAACGTCAAGGCGGACGATAATTTTATTCCGGTAATTTGTGGCGGCTGTTCTGACGCCTTCGCGAGCAAGCCCGCTCCCACATGTTGAAATGCATTCCAATGTGGGAGCGGGCTTGCTCGCGAAGAGGCCCTTAAAAATCGCCGCAAAACTCAGGCCCCCGGCACCGGGCAACTCATGTCACCTTCCTCACACTTCAAATACTCCTTCAGCGCCTCAACCCGCACTTTTGTTACCCCAGTCAGGCAATTGCTGTAAATCAACGGATAAACACTCCCGCCCGTCACTCCTGATGCAGAAAACTTGCACTCCGCATCACGAAACCCGACCCACGCCCGCTGTGCACTGACCAACAGTTTTTTGCCATCAGGGTTGTCCTTCAACCGCCCGGTAATCTGCTGATAAACCGCATTCAACTCTTTATCCGCCGCTTTGAAATCCTGCCCGGCGCACTGGTTCATCGTCGCCTGATCGCTGGCGTTGGCGCAGTCGACGGCGGCGTGGGCGAGGGAGGGGAATAGTAATGGCGTCAGGGCCAGCAACAGGCGTGGGGACATTTTGTGATCTCACTCTTGGTATCAGGATTGCCATGCATTGTAGCGATCAGGTTCAACTACCGCTGTAACCGCGCAGGCGCATGCAGTCATTGGTCAGGTCGATCTGTTTCTCAGCCACCACAATGCCATCACCCACCCCGGCACCGACTGCCGCTGACATGCTTTTGTCCGACGGTGCGCTGCTGTAACTGGCGGTTGCCGATTTGGCCTGATATTGGCACTCGGCTTTATCGTGATCGATGGTCGCCTGGGTCGCACCGGGTTTGCTCCAGTGATCGACAGATGTCACGCAAGCAGACAGCGTCAGCAGGGCTGTCCACAGAAAGAGGTGCGTCAGCCGCATGTGGGGTTTTCCTGTATCCGATGAATTGACCCTTGAGTCTAGACGCAACTCCGTGTGGCACCCGTGAACAAATAGCTCCTTGATACAACTTCACATTGGACATGTGGTCATACAAGCCTAGTGTTCAGAACAGGAGGTGACGTATGAAACCAGTACCCAATAGTTTCGAACGCAAAATCACGCTCAAAGCGACGCGTTCTCATGTCTGGCGTGCATTGGTCGATGCCGAGGCGTTTGGCCAGTGGTTTGGTGTGGCGCTGGAGGGCAGGCGGTTCATTGCCGGTGAATGGACACAAGGGCAGGTCACGTATCCGGGTTATGAACATGTGTTGTGGAATGTGCTGATCGAGCGGGTCGAGCCGCAGCAGTTGTTTTCGTTTCGCTGGCATCCGTATGCGGTGAATCCGAAGATCGACTATTCCCAAGAGCCGACCACGCTGGTCAAGTTCGAGTTGCAGGATTACGAGGAGGGCACACTGCTCAAGGTTTCCGAGTCGGGTTTTGCGCATATCCCCGATGTGCGCCAGAAAGAGGCGTATTTCATGGACAGTCGTGGCTGGGAGGAGCAGTTGAGCCGGCTCGAACAATTTCTCGCCGAAAGTGCCAAGGCTCGCGAGCGCGACGGTGGCTGATATTTTCGAAGCCTGGCTGACGCGGTGGTCTTTAGTGACGGACGGCGCGCCGATCATCACGCCCGGCAGCCGACTGTTGCCGGTACGCCTTGGCGCCACGCCAGCCATGCTTAAAGTGGCAATGGATAATGACGAAAAGCACGGCAACCGGTTGATGACCTGGTGGGACGGTGACGGTGCTGCGCAAGTCTTGGCGCATCATGAAGATGGCCTGCTGATGGAGCGTGCCATGGGCCGGCGCTCGCTGATGCACATGGCAATGCATGGCGAGGACGACGAGGCGAGCCGGATTTTGTGTTCGGCGCTGGCGCGATTGCATGCACCCCGTCCGATGCGACCGCCGCCGCTGGTCGAACTGGGGCCATGGTTCGCTTCGTTGCGAATCGCTGCTGTCCAACATGGCGGCCTCTACGACCTGAGCCTGCAAACCGCCGAAGCCTTGTTCGCCGCTCCACAGGACGTGGTGGTGCTGCACGGCGACATGCATCACGACAATGTTCTGGATTTCGAATCGCGTGGCTGGTTGGCGATTGATCCAAAGCGGGTCAGGGGCGAGCGCGGCTTTGACTACGCCAACCTGATTTGCAACCCGGATCTGCCGACGGCCACCGATCCCCAGCGCTTTCGCCGGCAACTGGAGGTAATTGTCGAGGCTGCCGGGCTTGATCGTCGAAGGCTGCTGCAATGGGTGCTGGCGTTTGCCGGGTTGTCGGCAGCGTGGTTTCTGGAGGATGACGCATTGGAGCAGGCCTCGGGGCAGCTGAAAGTCGCGCAGATCGCGGCGTCCATGCTCGATGCCTGACACGTCTAGGGGTTTTCGGAAGGGCTGCTATGGCGAATGTCTTACACGCGCTGGTAGCTTTTACGACTATTGCCGATTGGATCCACTGCGTAACCTACACAGATCAACTGAGACACAGGGAGTGTTTCAGGATCACGGATGATCGACCATATGCAAGGATCGCTGCCGACAGGGAGTCGATAATGGTCTTGGGAAAAACCCGCTTCGGCGGGTTTTTTTTCGCCCCCAGAAAAGCACAATCCCCCTGCGGCAGCTCCTACATGGGGCATGCGTTACGAGGCGATCAACTGGCGCAGGACGTAATGCAAAATCCCGCCTGACTTGAAGTACTCCACCTCATTCAACGTATCGATCCGGCACAGCACATCGATTTTCTCCTGGCCCCCGTCCTCACGGGTGATCACCAGCGGCAGATTCATCCGCGGCGTCAGTTCGACGCCAGTCAGGCCCTGGATCTCAAAGGTCTCCTTGCCCGTCAGGTTGAGACTCTTGCGGTTCTGATCGAGCTTGAACTGCAATGGCAGCACGCCCATGCCCACCAGGTTGGAGCGGTGGATTCGCTCGAAGCTTTCGGCGATCACCGCTTTCACCCCGAGTAGATTGGTGCCCTTGGCCGCCCAGTCACGACTGGAACCGGTGCCGTATTCTTGGCCGGCAATCACCACCAGTGGCGTGCCCGAGGCCTGATACTTCATCGCCGCATCGTAGATCGCCAGTTTCTCACCGGTAGGAATGTAGATCGTATTGCCACCTTCCTCGCCGCCGAGCATTTCATTGCGGATACGGATGTTGGCGAAGGTGCCGCGCATCATCACTTCATGGTTGCCACGGCGTGAGCCGTAGGAGTTGAAGTCCCGCGGCTCGACACCTTTTTCACGCAGATAACGCCCGGCCGGGCTGTCGGCCTTGATGTTACCGGCAGGGGAGATGTGGTCGGTCGTCACCGAGTCACCCAGCAGGGCCAATACCCGCGCACCTTTGACGTCCTTGATTGCCGGCAGCGGGCCGGAAATATCGTCAAAGAATGGCGGATGCTGAATGTAGGTCGAATCGTCCTGCCACACGTATGTCGCCGCTTGCGGCACCTCGATGGCCTGCCACTGTTCATCGCCGGCAAACACTTCGGCGTATTCCTTGTGGAACATTGCCGTGTTGACCTGACTGACCGCATCGGCGATCTCTTTGCTCGAGGGCCAGATATCGCGCAGATACACCGGATTGCCCTGTTTGTCCTCGCCCAGCGGTTCGCTGCTGATATCGCTGCGCACGCTGCCAGCCAAGGCATACGCGACTACCAGCGGTGGCGAGGCCAGCCAGTTGGTTTTCACCAACGGGTGGACGCGGCCCTCGAAGTTACGGTTGCCGGAGAGTACCGACGCGACGGTGAGATCGGCTTTCTGGATGGCCTTCTCGATTGGTTCGGGCAGCGGTCCCGAGTTGCCGATGCAAGTGGTGCAGCCATAGCCGACCAGTGAAAAACCGAGCTGGTCGAGGTATTGCGTCAATCCCGCAGCCATGTAGTAATCGGTAACCACTTTCGACCCCGGTGCCAGCGAACTCTTCACCCACGGCTTACGCGTCAGGCCTTTCTCAACGGCTTTTTTCGCCAGCAGGCCAGCAGCCATCATCACGCTCGGGTTGGAGGTGTTGGTGCATGAAGTGATCGCAGCAATGACCACCGCTCCGTTTTTCAGGCGATAGGTGTGGCCTTCGTATTCGTAATCGGTTTCACCGACCAGATCGGCGTTGCCCACTGCCACGCCGCCACCGCCCTCGCTTTCCAGGCGGCCTTCTTCCTTGCTGGTGGGTTTGAATTGCAGATCGATGAAATCGCTGAAGGCTTGCGGTACGTTCGGCAGCGAGACGCGATCCTGCGGACGTTTCGGCCCGGCCAGACTCGCTTCGACGCTGCCCATGTCCAGCGCCAGGCTGTCGGTGAATACCGGTTCCTGAGCGGGCAGACGCCACAGGCCTTGAGCCTTGGTGTACGCCTCGACCAGTTTCACCACTTCTGGCGGGCGCCCGGACAGACGCAGGTATTCCAGTGTCACGTCGTCGACCGGGAAGAAACCGCACGTCGCGCCGTATTCCGGGGCCATGTTGGCGATGGTTGCGCGGTCAGCCAGTGGCAGGTCGGCGAGGCCGTCACCGTAGAACTCGACAAATTTGCCCACCACACCTTTCTTGCGCAGCATCTGCGTGACGGTCAGTACCAGGTCGGTGGCGGTGATGCCTTCCTTGAGTTTGCCGGTGAGTTTGAAACCGATCACCTCGGGAATCAGCATCGACACCGGTTGCCCGAGCATCGCCGCTTCCGCCTCGATCCCGCCTACGCCCCAGCCGAGCACGCCGAGGCCGTTGATCATGGTGGTGTGGGAATCGGTGCCGACCAGCGTGTCGGGGAATGCGTAAGTACGGCCGTCTTCATCCTTGGTCCACACCGTTCGGCCGAGGTATTCAAGGTTGACCTGATGGCAGATGCCAGTTCCCGGCGGCACCACGCTGAAGTTGTCGAAAGCGCTCTGGCCCCAACGCAGGAACGCATAACGTTCGCCGTTGCGCTGCATTTCAATGTCGACGTTCTGCTCGAAAGCGCTCGGCGTGGCGAATTTGTCGACCATCACCGAGTGGTCGATCACCAGATCCACCGGTGACAGCGGGTTGATTCGCTGCGGATCGCCACCGGCCTTGGCCATCGCTGCACGCATGGCGGCAAGGTCAACCACGGCGGGAACGCCGGTAAAGTCTTGCATCAATACCCGGGCCGGGCGGTATTGAATCTCGCGGTCGGAGCGGCGCTCCTTGAGCCACGCGGCAATCGCCTTGAGGTCAGCGCCGGTGACGGTTTTTTCATCTTCCCAGCGCAGCAGGTTTTCCAGCAGGACTTTCAGCGACATTGGCAGCTTGTCGAGATCGCCCAGGCTTTTGGCGGCGTCCGGCAAACTGAAGTAATGGTAGGTCTTGTCGTCGATTTGCAGTGTTTTAAGGGTCTTCAGACTATCGAGGGACGGCATTACGATCACTCCTTTGAATCCGCACGGCTACGGATTGAGGGGACGGGCAGAGCTATCAACGTAGCCCTGTTTTCATTAGCTGGCTAATAACTGGACTCTATGGGCAAGTCCAAGGTTCCGACATCGGCTATCATGCGCCGGTTTTCGTGACAGGCTTTGCTGCAACGCAAGGTCTGGACATCGCGCAGGGGCCGAATGATCGCCCGCTGCCCAGGAGTAAGAATGAACACCCTATTCATGCATTGCCGGCCAGGCTTCGAAGGCGAAGTCTGTTCGGAGATTTCCGACCTCGCCGCCCAACTCAACGTGGCTGGCTACGCCAAGGCCAAAGCGGCCACCGCCTGCGCCGAGTTTGTCTGCACCGAAGAAGACGGCGCCGAGCGCCTGATGCGCGGTCAGCGTTTTGCCGAACTGATCTTCCCGCGCCAATGGGCGCGCGGCGTCTTCATCGATCTGCCGGAAACCGATCGCATCAGCGTGATCCTCGCGCACATGGCCGAGTTCCCGGTGTGCGGCAGCCTATGGCTGGAGGTCGTCGACACCAATGACGGCAAGGAACTGTCGAACTTCTGCAAGAAATTCGAAGGCCCGCTGCGCAAGGCACTGACCGCCGCCGGCAAACTGGTGGAGGACGCGAACAAGCCGCGTCTGCTGCTGACCTTCAAGAGCGGTCGCGAAGTGTTTCTGGGTATGGCCGATGCCGGCAACTCAGCGATGTGGCCGATGGGCATTCCGCGCCTGAAGTTCCCCCGTGAAGCGCCGAGCCGTTCGACGCTGAAGCTGGAAGAAGCGTGGCACCACTTCATCCCGCGTGATCAGTGGGAAGATCGCCTGCACAGCGACATGACCGGCGTCGACCTTGGCGCCGCACCGGGCGGCTGGACCTGGCAACTGGTCAACCGCGGCATGCTGGTGACCGCCATCGACAACGGCCCGATGGCTGAAAGCCTGATGGACACCGGTCTGGTGCAGCATTTGATGGCCGACGGTTTCACCTTCAAGCCCAAGCAACCGGTGGACTGGATGGTCTGCGACATCGTCGAGAAACCGGCGCGCAACGCGGCGATGCTCGAAGAGTGGATCGGCGAGGGCCATTGCCGCGAGGCGGTGGTCAATCTGAAGTTGCCGATGAAGCAGCGTTACGCCGAAGTGAAGCGCTTGCTCGAACGCATTGCCGATGGTTTCAAGGCACGCGGGATCAAGGTCGATATCGGCTGCAAGCAGCTGTATCACGACCGCGAGGAAGTGACCTGCCACTTGCGCCGTCACGACATCAAAAAAACAAAATCCCGCTAAAACACCGCAATACCCTGTGTAGGAGCTGCCGAAGGCTGCGATCTCTTGATCTTAAAAAGCAAAGATCGCAGCCTTCGGCAGCTCCTGCACAGGGTGTGGATTAAAGCTATAGATGACCGAACACCCGGCAGTGCGCGACAATGCCGGCCAGTTTCAGGAGTGAATCATGAGTGAAATGATCGATACCCCGGTCGACGGCACCCTCGACGCCACCGGCCTTAATTGCCCGGAACCGGTGATGATGCTGCACCAACACATCCGTGATCTGGTACCCGGCGGCCTGCTCAAGGTGATCGCCACCGACCCGTCGACCAAACGCGACATCCCCAAGTTTTGCGTGTTTCTCGACCATGAGTTGGTGAGCCAGCACGAAGAGGCAGGTACTTACCTGTACTGGATTCGCAAGAAACACGCCTGAGCCCCCAAGGCGAACGCAAAACCAAATGTGGGAGCGAGCCTGCTCGCGAAAGCGGTATCTCAGTCACTATTGATGGCGACTGATACACCGCATTCGCGAGCAGGCTCGCTCCCACATTTTTTTGTCTTGTGTAAGGAATTTAACCCGCCGAACGACTGATCCGAATACGTTTGCGCGCGCTGCGCGTCAGACGGATCGACAGCATCAACGCCGCACAGCTCAGGCCAACGATCAGACCCTGCCACAAACCGCTCGGGCCGCGTGGTTCACCGAGCCAATCGGTCAGACCGAGGGCGTAGCCCACTGGCAAACCAATGCCCCAATAGGCGAACAGGGTCAGGATCATCGTCACTCGCGTGTCCTGATAACCGCGCAGCGCGCCGGCAGCGGTGACCTGGATCGCGTCGGAAAACTGGAACAGCGCCGAATACACGATCAGCATCGCCGCGATGTGAATCACCGTCGGGTCAGCGGTGTAGATCGCCGCAATCGGTTCGCGCAGCAACAGCATCATGCTCGCCGACAGGCAGGCGTAGGCCAGCGCGGTGCCCATACCGACGCCAGCGGCAAAGCGTGCCTCGCGTGGTTCTTCGCGGCCCAGCGCCTGACCGACGCGCACGGTAACGGCCATGCCCAGCGAATACGGAATCATGAACACCAGTGAGCTGACGTTCAGCGCAATCTGGTGCCCGGCGACCACGGTGGCACCGAGGCTGCCGATCAACAGCGCAATCACCGCGAAAATGCTCGACTCGGCAAACACCGCGATACCGATCGGCAGACCAATTGCCAGCAGTCGTTTGATCACTGCCCATTGTGGCCAGTCGAAACGGCTGAAAATTTCGCTGGAACGGTAGGCCGGCGCCCAGCGCTCATACCCGGCCAGCCCCAATGCCATCACCCACATCACAATCGCCGTGGCCCAGCCGCAACCAACACCGCCCATCGCTGGGACGCCGAAGTGGCCATAAATGAAGATGTAGTTCAGCGGAATGTTCAGTGCCAGGCCGCACAGACCCAACACCATGGCCGGGCGGGTACGGCCAATGCCGTCACTGGTGCAGCGCAGGACATGATAGAACGCCACGGCCGGCAGACCGCTGGCGATGCCGTGCAGGTATTGCATGCACGGGCCGATCAGCTCCGGGTCGACCTTCATCAAGTGCAACACCGGCTCGGCGGCCACCAGCATCGCCGTCGCGATCAGCCCGACCACCAGCGCCAGCCACAGCGCCTGACGCACGAGCGGGCCGATTTCGCTGTGGCTGCCAGCGCCAAAACGCTGGGCGACTTTCGGCGTGGTTGCCAGCAACGTTCCGGTCATCAGCAGAAACACCGGCACCCAGATCGAGTTGCCCAACGCCACTGCCGCCAGATCTTTTGGCCCGACACGGCCTGCCATCACTGCATCGACGAAGCCCATGGCCGTGGTCGCCAGTTGCGCGATGATGATCGGCAGCGCCAACGCGAGCAGGTTCTTGAACTCCAGGCGAATCCGCGCTGGGCGGGTGAGGGAGGTGGCGACAGGTTGGTCAGTTACGGAATTCACAGGCAAAGCGTCCACAGAGGTTGATGCGCAAGGCGCCGCATTCTACGCCGCTGACGCCTTGGTCAGGAAAAATCCTCTGTTGCGCATTTGTAACCTCTAGGAGCTGCCGCAGGCTGCGATCTTTTGACGTTGTTTTTTTAGATCAGCAGCAAAAGATCGCAGCCTGCGGCAGCTCCTGCCGTTAAACTGGTTATCCGCCCAAGGAGCCCGCCATGCTGATTGTTGCCGACGAAAATATCCCGCTGCTCGACGCTTTTTTTGCCGGTTTCGGCGAGATTCGCCGCGTGCCTGGCCGCTCGATTGACCGTGCCTCGGTCGAACAGGCCGATGTGTTGCTGGTGCGTTCGGTAACCAACGTCAATCGTGCGCTGCTTGAGGGCAGCAAGGTGCGTTTTGTCGGCACCTGCACCATTGGCACCGATCACCTGGATCTGGATTACTTCAACGAGGCGGGCATCGTCTGGTCGAGCGCACCCGGTTGCAACGCCCGTGGCGTGGTCGATTACGTGCTGGGCAGTTTGATGACGCTGGCTGAAATCGAAGGCGTCGATCTGACGCGACGCACCTACGGCGTTGTCGGCGCCGGTGAAGTGGGCGGTCGACTGATCCAGGTCTTGAAGGGCCTGGGCTGGAATGTGAAAGTCTGCGATCCGCCGCGTCAGGCTGCCGAGGGCGGTGATTACGTCAGCCTTGAAGAGGTGATCGAACAGTGCGATGTGATCAGTCTGCACACACCGCTGACCCGTAGCGGTGATGGCGCGACCTGGCATCTGTTTGATCAGCAACGTTTACAGCAACTCAAACCGGGCGCCTGGCTGATCAACGCGGCCCGTGGTCCGGTGGTGGATAACGTGGCCCTGCGCGAAGTGTTGTTGGAGCGTGAAGACCTGCAGGCCGTTCTGGATGTCTGGGAGGCCGAACCCGAAGTCGATGTGGCCCTGGCCGAACTCTGTGTACTGGCCACACCGCACATCGCCGGTTACAGCCTCGATGGCAAACAGCGCGGCACGGCGCAGATCTATCAGGCGTACTGTGAATTTATCGGTCAGCCCGCGAGCATCCAGCTCAGTGACCTGCTACCGGCACCGTGGTTGTCGGAAGTTTCCCTGCACGCCGAGAGCGATCCGGCCTGGGCGCTTGCGATGTTGTGCCGTGGCGTGTACGACCCGCGCCGCGATGATGCGGATTTTCGCCGCAGCCTTGTAGGTAATGTCGGCGAGCAGCGTGCGGCGTTTGATGTGTTGCGCAAGCAGTATCCGGTGCGGCGCGAGATTGAAGGGCTGAAGGTGCGGATTGAGGGGCATTCGCCGGCGTTGGCGAAGATCGTGGCGGCGCTGGGGGCGGTGGCCGTCTAGAAACCGGGTCGGCCCTTTCGCGAGCAGGCTCGCTCCCACAGGAGATCTTCAGAGGTCCATGTGGGAGCGAGCCTGCTCGCGAAGGCCGCGCCACAAATACCTGATCTGCAGACAGAAAAAACCCGGCCAAAGGGGCCGGGTCAGGAAGACGGTGGCTATATCACTCTTGTTCGGCAGGCTTGACCAATCGCTTCTCCAGTTCGCGGCAGGCGTCCTGGATCATGTCTTCAGTGATCGGTACTTCGCGCCCATCCTTATCGATAATCGAGCAACCCAGAGTCTGGCCGGGTTTGGTGCGGATCACTTCAATCTTGTCATCGCTGCTGTGTTGCAAGGACATGGCCTGTCTCCTCATCAGGTTGTACGCCTAAGTTAAAACCGCCACGTGACCGGGCTGTGACAACTCCCTGCGGTCTGTCGATGGTGGCAACTCCACTCCAACAGAAATGACCGCTCGTCTCAACCCGGCCATTAGACCAATAGCAACTATGGCCTAGTCTTTGGGGGCATATTTAACCTGACTCATTGTGATTTACAGAGTTCCGCCCCAAGAAGGTTTAGGCTAGCCCTTTCATCAACACGGATGTGTACCTGAATGACCCCGAAGCTTTCTTCCAGGCACCGGCGCGCCCTGCGTCTGACCAGCCGATTTCTGGCCCCTTACCGCTGGCAGGTCATCGGTGCGCTGCTGGCGTTGATCGTCACTGCTGCCGTCACGTTGTCGATGGGGCAGGGGATCAAATTGTTGGTCGACCGCGGCTTCATGACCCAGTCGCCGCATCAGCTCAACCAGAGTATCGGCATCTTCATGTTGATGGTGCTGGGCCTGGCGGTCGGCACGTTCGCGCGGTTTTACTGGGTGTCGTGGATCGGCGAGCGTTGCGTGGCCGATATTCGCCGCGAGGTGTTCAACCATCTGGTTTATCTGCACCCCGGCTTCTATGAGAACAACCGCAGTTCGGAGATCCAGTCGCGGCTGACCGCCGACACGACACTCCTGCAATCGGTGATCGGCTCATCGCTGTCGATGTTCCTGCGCAACCTGCTGATGGTTATCGGCGGTGTCATTCTGTTGTTCGTGACCAACGCGAAACTCACCAGCATCGTGGTGATTGCCTTACCGTTCGTGGTTGCGCCGATCCTGATTTTCGGCCGACGCGTGCGCAATCTGTCGCGTTTGAGCCAGGACCGCGTTGCTGATATCGGCAGCTATGTGTCGGAAACCCTTGGCCAGATCAAAACCGTGCAGGCCTACAACCACCAGGTCCAGGATGAGCGCCGTTTTGCGACAACGGTCGAGGACGCTTTCGACACGGCGCGCAAACGCATCTTCCAGCGCTCGTGGATGATCACCATGGTGATCGTGCTGGTGCTCGGCGCGGTGGCGGTGATGTTGTGGGTCGGCGGCATGGACGTGATCGCCGGACGCATCACCGGTGGCGAACTGGCGGCGTTTGTCTTTTACAGCCTGATTGTCGGCAGTGCCATTGGCACCTTGAGCGAGGTGATTGGCGAACTGCAGCGAGCAGCAGGGGCCGCTGAGCGCATCGCTGAACTGCTCGGTTCGGAAAACATCATCCAGCCACCCGCCACCGGGCTGGTGACCTTGCCGCAGCGCGTGCGAGGCGAACTGCAATTGCAGGACGTGCGCTTTTCCTACCCCTCGCGTCCTGAAAGCTACGCGGTCAATGGCTTGAATCTGACCATTCGGGCCGGTGAGACACTGGCACTGGTCGGGCCGTCCGGCGCCGGTAAGTCCACGGTGTATGACTTGCTGTTGCGTTTTTACGACCCGCTGGAGGGGCAGATCCTGATCGACGGAGTGCCGTTGACCAGCCTCGATCCGCTGGACCTGCGCCGCCATTTCGCTTTGGTGTCACAGTCGCCGGCGCTGTTTTTCGGCAGCGTTGAAGAGAATATTCGTTACGGTAACCCCGGGGCGACGCTGGCGCAGGTCAAGGAAGCCGCAAAGATTGCTCACGCCCACGATTTTATCGAAAACATGCCCAACGGTTACCAGACCCATCTCGGCGATGGTGGTCTCGGTCTTTCCGGTGGTCAGCGTCAGCGTCTGGCGATTGCCCGGGCGTTGCTGGTCGACGCACCGATCCTGCTGCTGGACGAAGCCACCAGCGCCCTTGATGCACAGAGCGAACACCTGATTCAGGAAGCTCTGCCGAGTCTGATGCAGAATCGCACTACCCTGGTGATCGCGCATCGACTGGCCACGGTGAAAAACGCTGACCGGATTGCGGTGATGGATCAGGGCAAACTTGTGGCCATTGGTACTCATCAGGAGTTGATTGCCAGCAATCCGCTGTATGCACGGTTGGCGGCGTTGCAGTTCAATGATGGAAAAGTCACGGCTGATCAACTCTGATGGGTATTGCTGGCATCGGGGGATGATCGGTCTATAGGCACCTGTAGGAGCTGCCGCAGGCTGCGATCTTTTGATCTAAAAATGCCCGCATGAAAATGCGGGCATTTTTATAAGCAGGATCAAAAGATCGCAGCCTGCGGCAGCTCCTACAGGTCATTGATCATCGAAGTAGCGTTCGTGCCAATCCACCAGCGGCTGTGGCGAGTTGAGTTTCTGGCCGTAGATCACCGAGTACGACAGTACGTTCTGCACGTACTGGCGGGTTTCGTCGAACGGGATACTTTCCACCCAGACGTCGAAACTCAGGTGATCGGCGCCACGCAGCCATTGGCGTACGCGACCGGGGCCTGCGTTGTAGGCAGCGGAGGCGAGGACGCGGTTGCCGTTGAACTGGCTGTGCACCTGGCTCAGGTAAGCGGCGCCGAGCTGGATGTTTTTGTCCGGATCGAGCACTTGCTGCGGCGAGGCCAGCGGGATGCTGAACTTGCGCGCGGTTTCCTTGGCGGTGCCGGGCATCAGCTGCATCAGGCCGCTGGCGCCGACGCCGGAGCGCGCGTCGTCCATGAAGGCGCTTTCCTGGCGGGTGATGGCAAACACCCAGCTCGAGTGCAGGCCGCGTACCTTGGCTTCACGCACGAGGGTGTCGCGGTGGGCCATCGGGAAACGAATATCCAGATCGTCCCAGTACTGCGCCTGACTGATGGTGCGGATCGCCGGGAAGTACCATTTCAGGTCATAAGCGAGTTTTGCCTGGGCAACCATCTCATCGCGGTTGAAATGGCGGCTGACGTGATACCACTCGCGGCGACCGTCGACGATCTGCCCGCGAGCATGGAATTCCAGCGCACGGCGGACGCCCGGGGTGTTGCGCACCTTGTTGATCAGCGCCTGGCTGAGCATCAATGGCTTGTTGTTCAGCGAGTACGGCGATTGCGAGCGGTCAGCGGCGAGGAAACCGTAGAAATCACGCTCGCGCGCGAGGTTTTTGTACAGGGTTTGCGCCTCGGGGTTCTGTGGCTGCGCCAGTTCCAGACTGCGCGCCTGCCAGTAGCGCCAGCGGTTGGTGGTGGCGAGGTCTTGCGGCAGACGCTTGGTCAGTTGATAGGCGTCGTCCCAGCGAGCCAGACGCAACAGCAGGCGCAGGCGCCATTCGGAAACCGTGTTGTCACGCAGCTCGGGGTCATACTTGGTCATCACGTCCAGCGCGCGACTGTCGAAACGCCGGGCCAGGGTCAGGCCGATTTCCCGAGCGATCGCGACTTTCTCATCGCGGGAGAAATGCATGCTGCTGGCGTATCCGTCCAGCATTGCCATGGCCTTGTCCGGATCCTGACGGGCGAGGCGGCGCAGGCCGAGGCTGACCACGTCGGACATCGGTTCGTCGGCCGGGGTAAAGCGCGATGGCTGATTGAGCAGCTCCGGTTTTTGCGCCACATCAACCAACAAGCGACCGCGCGGGGCGAGGGTGGTCAGACCGTTGACCAGGCTGTTTGCCAGAGGATAGTTGCGCGCCTGAGCAGCGAGCTTGGTGCGCTCCCAGCGCTTCTGTTCAGTCAGTTGGCCATCAGCGGCCCAAATGCCGAACAACGCGTCACACGCGGCGGGTTGCGATTTACCGGTCAGCCAGAGCTTTTCGGCATTGGCATAACCTTCGGCTTTCTTGTCGTGGGTGATCTGGTACTGCGCGTTGAGGCAGTCCAGTTCGGTGAAGTTGAGTTTCGGATCGTAGTATTTGACGAAGGTTGCCCAGTCGCCACGGTCGGCGAGCCAGCGCAACCAGCGCAACTTCATCCAGTTGGCCTGGGGCAGGTCACCGTGCTCGGCGAGGAATTTTTCGATCTCCGCGTTGCTTGCGGTTTTCAGGCGCGCGGTCAGTTCGTCGTAGGCCAGGTACGGTTCCAGCGGATAATCGGCCAGCGCCTGACTGTAACGGAAATACGGGCCAGTATCGCCTTTGGCCAGCGCACGCTTGGCTTCATCGTAATACTGGCGTTGAGTGGACAGGTCCACCGCCTGGGCGGATTGAACGGCAGCGGCGGTAAGTAGCAAACAGGACAAAACACTGAAAAGGCGACTGCGCATGAGACATCCGGGCAGAGAAATCATGACAAGTGCCGACACGAATCAGCACTGAATTATCTGTAGCTTAGCCTTTTGCCAGCAAGCGGCGAAAGCTTTGCCGGCCTCGCAGCACAAGTTCGCAACAATTGTTGTGCAGAGTGCTTCGACAGACAAATTGCCGGCCTGCTGAAGCCCTAACTCAGGTAGAATGCGCGCCCGGTTTTTGGAGAAGCTCATGACCCTGCTCAAATTCAGCGATGTGTCCCTTGCGTTCGGCGCTATGCCGTTGTTGGACAAGATGTCTTGGCAGAGCGCCCGTGGTGAGCGGGTGTGCATCATAGGCCGCAACGGCACTGGCAAGTCCAGCATGATGAAACTGGTCAAGGGCGACCAGAAGCCCGATGACGGCTCGGTGTGGCGTGCCCCCGGTCTGAAAATCGGCGAATTGCCGCAAGAATTGCCAGTGGCCGACGATCGGACGGTGTTCGACGTGGTCGCTGAAGGCCTTGATGGCGTGGGCGCGTTGCTCGCCGAGTACCATCACCTCGCGCAGAACTGCGTCACTGAAGAAGACCTGAACAAGCTGATGCACGTTCAGCAAGATCTCGAGGCCCGTGATGGCTGGCGTTTGCAGACTCTGGTCGAAAGCACCTTGAGCCGCTTGCAACTGCCGGCCGACAAGACCCTCGCCCAGTTGTCCGGCGGCTGGCGTCGGCGCGTGCTGCTGGCGCAGGCGCTGGTGTCCGAACCGGATCTGCTGCTGCTCGACGAACCGACCAACCACCTGGACATCGGTGCGATTGCCTGGCTCGAAGAGGCGCTGAAAGATTTCCAGGGCGCCGTGCTGTTCATCACGCACGACCGTTCCTTCCTGCAAAACCTCGCGACGCGCATCCTCGAACTGGATCGCGGCGGCCTGATCGACTGGAACGGCGACTACGCCAGCTTCCTCGTGCACAAAGAAGCCGCGCTGGCCGCTGAAGAAACCGCCAACGCGCTGTTCGACAAGAAACTGGCCCAGGAAGAAGTCTGGATCCGCCAGGGCATCAAGGCCCGTCGCACCCGTAACGAAGGTCGTGTTCGCGCCCTGAAAGCGTTGCGCGTCGAGCGTAGCGAGCGTCGTGAGCGCACTGGCAAGGCCAACATTCAGCTGGACACTGCCGACAAGTCGGGCAAGCAGGTGATGGTGCTCGAGAACGTGAGTTTCGCTCACCCGGGCGGCCCGTTCCTGATCAAGGATTTCTCGATGGTACTGACGCGCGGCGACCGGATTGGTCTGCTCGGCGCCAACGGTACCGGCAAGACCACCCTGCTGAAACTGATGCTCAGCGGTCTGCAACCGACCAGCGGCAAAGTGGAGGAGGGCACACGGATCGACGTGGCGTATTTCGACCAGTTGCGTCATCAGCTGGATCTGGAAAAAACCGTGATCGACAACGTCGCCGAAGGTCGCGACTTCATCGATATCGACGGTCAGAGCCGCCACGTTCTCAGCTACCTCGGTGACTTCCTGTTCAGTCCGCAGCGTGCCCGCACGCCGGTCAAGGCGCTGTCGGGTGGCGAGCGTGCACGTCTGTTGCTGGCCAAACTGTTCAGCAAACCGGCGAATCTGCTGGTGCTCGACGAACCGACCAACGACCTCGACGTGGAAACGCTGGAACTGCTCGAAGAAGTGCTGCTGACCTTCAACGGTACCGTGCTGATGGTCAGCCACGACCGGGCATTCCTCGACAACGTGGTGACCAGCACGCTGGTCTTCGAAGGCGAAGGCAAGGTGCGTGAGTACGTCGGTGGTTATCAGGACTGGATCCGTCAGGGCGGCTCGCCGCGTCTGCTGGGCGTGACTGAAAGCAAGTCGGGCAAGGCTGATCTGAATTCGGCGGTGGTCACTGCCGAGCCAGCAGTCGTTGCAGCGCCTGCCGCCGCAGCCCCGGCCGCAAAGAAGAAGTTGAGCTACAAGCTGCAACGCGAGCTGGAAGCGTTGCCGGGCGATATCGACGCCAAGGAACAGCAGATCGCTGCCGTGGAAGCTGAAATGGCTGACGCAGGTTTCTATCAGCGTCCTGCAGCTGAAACGGCCAAAGTAATTGCTTCGCTGGAGCAGTTACAGGTTGAGCTGGATGCGTTGGTGGAGCGTTGGGCCGAGCTGGATGCCTGATTGATCCTGATGTGAAAAAGCCCGGCGTTCAGTGATGAACGCCGGGCTTTTCATATGTAAACGCAGCTCCCTTGTAGGAGTGAGCCTGCTCGCGATAGCGGTTTGGCATTCAACGGATTCGTCGACTGTCAGAACGCTATCGCGAGCAGGCTCACTCCTACATGGAACGGTGTTTCAACGTTTGACCAGGTGTACTGCCAATACATCGCATGGCGCGCCGTGCAGCACGTCGTTGGCGGTCGAGCCGAGCAGCAAGGCCAGGCCGTGACGACCATGACTGCCGACCACGATCAGATCGCACGCTTGTTCCTTGGCGAAATGATGGATTTCCTGGCGTGGCTGGCCATAAGTCAGGTGGCAGTTGGCGCCTTCGAGTTCGGAGTACTTGAGCTTCAAACGCTCCAGGCGCTCCTTGGCCTGATCAAACTGCTGTTGTTGCAGTTGTGACAGATCCATCGGCACGTCGCCGCCGAACGCCATGGCCATCGGTTCGACAATATGCACCAGCGACAGCTTGGCGCCATTGCTCACGGAAAGCTCGCGGGCGCGGTGGATCACAGGGTCGCACTCTTCGGTCAGATCTACAGCGACCAGGATGTGGTGGTAGGGCATGAGGTGCTCCTCGTGAGGTTTCAATATTGTTAAGTATGGCTGGTTTCAAGCGGATTGGTTCCAAAGTGACACAATGCGCTCACCGAGAATTGGGAATAGAGATATGACGGTCTGGTTAGTGGTGTCAATCCTGCTGGTGGTTTTAAGTCCGCTGGCGTGGTTGCGTCCATCGCGCGCGCAAAGCGGTCGAATCGCCCTGCGTATGGAGGCGCGGCGCATCGGCCTGGCCATGCAGCTGGCGCCTCAGGAATGGCCGCACTGGCTGGCGCAAGAGCCACCGAATCCTTGTGCGCAGTATCATCGGCCACGTCGGAGCAAGCAGCCTGTCTGCTGGACTTACTGGCAGAAATCGCCGGGTGTATGGGTCAATCAGTGGCAGGAAGTCTGCGAGGATCAAACGCTGCTCAATCATTTCGAAAAGTTGCCGGGCAATGTTTTCAAAGTCGAGGCGGACAAGCAGATGATCGCTCTGTATTGGGGCGAGAAGGGCGAAGCCACGGTTTTGCAGGATATCGACGCCACTCTGAAAGCGCTGGCATGACGCGCGGACTTTTCGCACTGCAACGGTGTGAAACGTCCGGCAGACGCGCAATAAAAAGCCCGACATGATTCATCGGGCGGGTTTGGCCAGGCAGGCCGGAAACTCTTTTCATGTTGACTCGGTCAGCGACATCTCCGTGTAGTCACTCCAGCGTAGCCCTTTAAACAATAGCTGCGGCGAATTAGGGCGACTTTTCTAACTATTGATTCTATGAATGACTTTACATGCAGATGCGTGTTGCGGGTCTTCGTCTTACAGAAATGACCGCAAAGTCGCTTTTCAACCCGTATTTTGGGCGATTGACAATTGTCGGAAATTCCGTGAAGGTGACGTACCCAAATCAAACGGGCGTATGAATTGAG
>Ga0160444_100413_pt1 | contig 21402 bp, 19 predicted proteins | sample HID1972K_E1MG_FD_108232 | JGI IMG/M metagenome (GOLD analysis project Ga0160444, IMG submission 108232) | Enriched pill bug-associated microbial communities from UW Madison campus, WI, USA - HID1972K_E1 MG | ecosystem: Host-associated > Arthropoda: Insects > Digestive system > Unclassified ... | reverse complement strand
GGAATCGCCTTGCTCGATGCGATAGACCAGGCCGTGGATCGTGCCTTCGCCGGTGGCGCCGAAGGTCAGCACGCCGGGTTTGTGCAGGAGTTCTTCGAGCTTCAGGTCGGGGCGGGCGCTGACCAGTTCAATATCGAAGCAGAAGGGGTGGTTGATGGCTTCGCGGCCAACGAAACTCAACACCTGCAGATCGCTGGCAACGCTTTCGAGCGAAAAGGTAATGTGGGTAGCGTTTGCGTCCAGCATGCCTGACTCCTTCCGTGGAAAAGCTTTGCCGATGGTGCCGGAATACCAAAGTGCTATCAAGGGTTTTTAAACACGCTTGCCGGTCGGGATTAAACTCAATTTCACGGCTGTGTAACGGAGTGCCCGCGAGGATGAATTCACCATGGATTCGCTGATTAATGCCGCTGGCCGGGCGCTGGCTGGCGGTGATCCGCTGGCGGCATTGAAGCTTGTGGCATTGCGCGAGGATCCACCGGCACTGGCGTTGCGCGGCATCGCCATGGCTCAGCTCGGCGAATTTTCTCGAGCCAAAGCCTTGTTGCAGCGGGCGGTACGAGGGTTTGGCGCGAATGAGCCGCTGTCCAAGGCGCGCTGCGTGGTGGCGCAGGCCGAAGTGGCTCTGGCAGCGCGGGATCTGGGCTGGCCGGTCAAGGCGCTGGAGACGGCGCGACAGTTTTTACACGCACACGGCGATGCTTTAAACGCAGCGCACGCGGGTTATTTGCAGATTCGCCGATGGCTGCTGATCGGTGAACTGGACGAGGCTGAAGCGCTGCTCGGCCAAATGACCCCGACAGTGTTGCCGCCGGTTCTGCGCGCCGTTCATGAGCTGATGACGGCCGGCATCGCCCTACGACGGGTGCAGGCGCACAAAGCACAGATCACCCTGACGCGGGCGCAACAAGCCGCTGATTCGGCAGGCATTCCTTCACTGAGCGCGGAAATCGAACACGCCTGGCAAATCCTCAAGGCTCCTGCAGCCTGCTTGACCCATGCGGGTCAGTCGCAATGGGTGACGCTGGCACAGGTTGAAGACCTGTTTGCATCGCCAACACTGATCATTGATGCCTGTCGCTACAGCGTACGCGGCGCAGGCATGCGCGTGTCCCTGGCATCCAGGCCGCTGCTGTTCAATCTCGCCCGCACCCTCGCTGAGGCCTGGCCCGCCGATGTCTGCCGGGAAGTGCTGATTGCCAAGGCCTTTCGTTTGAAGCTCAGCGATGAGTCCCATCGCGTACGCCTGCGGGTCGAAATCGGCCGGTTGCGGGCGGCGTTGCAACCGCTGGCAGAGATCACCGCGACCCGTCGGGGTTTTGCGCTGGAGGCCGATGATGTGGCGCTGTTGACCCTGCCCGCAGATAGCAAATACGCCGCACTGCTGGCCCTGCTCGGCGACGGCGAAGCCTGGTCGAGCTCGGCGCTGGCGCTGGCGTTGGGGAGCAGTCAACGCCAGGTGCAGCGGGCACTGGAGACACTGGCATGCGAAGAGAAAGTGCAGTCGTTTGGATTGGGCCGCGCGCGGCGCTGGATGACGCCGCCGGTACCGGGTTTCGCGACGATCTTGTTACTCCCGGTGTCGCTGGGCAGTGGCTAGTCTGGCCTCTCACACCTTTGAGGAAGTCACCATGAAACAGACAAACGCAGAAGTGCTTCGTGAATATGGGCCGTTCGACGGTGTCGGCAATGTCCACGGCGTCACGTTTGACGGCCAGCAAGTGTGGTTCGCCAGCGACGGTCAACTCAATGCGCTCGATCCGGCGAGTGGCGAAACCGTACGTACGATCAAGGTCGGTGCCGATGCCGGTACCGCGTTCGACGGCAAACACCTGTTCCAGATCGCCGACAGTCGTATCCAGAAAATCGACCCGGCCACCGGGCGGGTGCTCAACACCATTGCGGCACCGGGCGGCGGCAATGATTCGGGCATGGCGTGGGCCGAGGGTTCGCTGTGGGTCGGGCAGTATCGCGAGCGCAAGATCTATCAGATCGACCCGGACACCGGCGAGATTCTGCGCACGCTGCAATCCAACCGTTTTGTCACCGGCGTGACCTGGGTGGACGGCGCGCTGTGGCACGGCACGTGGGAGGGTGATGAAAGCGAGTTGCGGCGCATTGACCCGCAGAATGGCGAAGTGCTGGAAAGCCTGAAGATGCCCGACGGGATTGGCGTTTCCGGATTGGAGGCCGATGCTGGCGAACGGTTTTATTGCGGTGGCGGCGGCAGCGGGCGAGTGCGAGCGGTGCGCCGGCCCAAGTGATTGATGGCGCCAGCACTGGCCACATCGCCAGCAGGGCTGGCTCCTACATGTTGAATGCACTCCCCTGTGGTAGCTGGCTTGCCAGCGATGGGGTCGTGCCAGACCGCCACATTTTTGTCCGGTGAACGCCGAACCCATGTGGGAGCCAGCCCTGCTGGCGATAGGGCCCGCTGCATCACCTCGAAATCAAGGCGCCCCAAACACCATCGTCCAGTAAACCCCTTCATCACTGCGCGACTCGCTGGCGAACCCGGCGCCGACCTGGGTGAACATCGGGTTCATCAGGTTGGCGCAATGCCCGGGGCTGGCCAGCCAGCCGGCCATGGCTCTGCCCGGCGAACGCTGCCCGGCGGCGATGTTCTCGCCCACCTGCCGACCTCGATAACCCGCCGCCCGGGCGCGATCGGTGGGCATCTCGCCATCCGGGTCGCGATGGGCGAAGTAGTTGCCATAAGCCATGGCTTTGCTGTGTCCCTGCGCCGCAGCCCCCAGTGCTGCGTTCCAGCTCAACGGGCGGGCCGCAGCAAAACGCTGGCGTCCGCACATTCGAGGGCGAGCGCGAGCGGCGTTGACTTCCGCCAGCAGCGCTTTGCCGACGCTGCGGTTGTCACCGACGCGGCTGTCGAGCACCGGACGGGCCAACACCACTTGCCACTCACTGCGTGAGCGGCTGATGCCAATGTCGGCGTAGGTCGCATCGAGCAACGCACCGCAATAATCACTTTGCAATCGGTCGAATGCCTCTTCGGCATCTTGCGCGCCGACGATGCGAATGCTGCGCACCGCGACCGCTGAATATCCCGAGGCCTTCAGCGCCTCGCGCATTCCGCCGCCGTAGCGATAGACGATCGGCAATGCCAGATTCGATTTCAAGGCCAGCGGTGCGAGGCGTTGCGCGGGGCGTCGATCGCAGCGTTGCGGGTGGGCGCGATAGTCATTGATGGCGGCCACCAGTTGTCGCTCTGCCCCAGCGTGGGCGGCGTTGGCCAATAAAAATGCAAGGATCAGCAAGCACAGCGAAACGAAGCGAGACGAACGAACGGCGTGGCGCATGGGACGGACAGCTCTAAAAGGGGGACAGCGCTAAGGTGAGGTCAGCCGCAGGGCGCGGCGCGAATAGGACTGGGGTTTGCGGACTTGGTTCAGGGGTAATAGAGAGGCTTTTGTGGCGGGGCGACGAAAAGTGCGATCTGGCAGAATTATAGTTGCGCCGAAAGACGCAATCGCGAGCAGGCTCACTCCTACATTGGAATGCATTTCAAATGTAGGAGTGAGCCTGCTCGCGATGGGGCCATTGAAAGCGCCACTTTACTCAAATGCAGAACAGCTCAGCGGTTCAGCACATCCCCCATCCACTGCCAATACTGTGGTCGGTCTGAAATCGAATTATGCCCCGACTCCGGCACCACCTTGAGCACCGCCACGTCCTTGGGGAAGTTCTCCAGCAAGCGCTGCGTACTGTCCCGCGCGATCACCTCGTCATCACTGGCCGCCAGCAATAACGTCGGCACGCGGATATGCGCGGCATACTTGCCCGACTCGAAACGATCCTTGAGCAACCACTGCACCGGCACCCACGGATATTGCTTCGCGGCGATTTCTTCGAGGCTGTTGTAAGGCGTCACCAGAATCAGCTGTTGCACCGGCCGCTGACTGGCCAGACGCACCGCCACACCGGAACCAAGGCTACGTCCGACCACGGCAATCTGCGGATGACTGACAGCCACTTGATCGAACAGCGCCAACGCATCCTCGGCAATCGCCTCTTCGGACGGCGAACCGCCGCTGCCGCCAAAACCCCGGTAGTGCAGCAGGTACAACGCGTAATCGGGAAAGGCCTCGGCAAACTCCGGCAGGTTGCGCGACACGTCCTCGGCATTGCCGCCGAAATAGATCAGCGCCCGTGGCCCCGAGCGCTCGCGGGTGCTCACCCACACCTCGGTATCCGCCATCGACAGTTTCAACCGCGAGTCCGCCGACGCCACGGCAGCGGGTTGTGGAAAGTAGATCAGCGAACGCTGGAAAAAGAACAGCGCCGTGCACAGCAGCAGGTACACGGCCACGATCAAAACGACGAGTGACATCAGGGTTCGGGACATTCGGCTACTTTTAACGGGGTGAGAAGGTTCGCTGTCGCAGTGTAGTCCAGCGATTCGCTCGGGCAGCCTGCGCACACAACATGCAACAGATCCACGCAGCAGGGGAACCAGCATGAGCCACACTGAGGGTTACTCCCGTCGCCGATTGCTCTCGCTGGCTGCCGGGGTTTCGGCGGTCTTCACCTTGAATCGGGCGTTGGCCACTGCCACGCCACCCGCGATTAGCCGAGGCCACGCCATGCAGACCCGCGCCATTCCCTCCAGCTCCGAATCATTGCCCATGGTGGGGCTGGGCACTTATCGCGGTTTCGACGTCGCGCCGGGCGACCCGGTCTATCGGCAGTTGCCGACGGTGCTCGATGAGCTGTTCACCAAGGGTGGCACGGTGATCGACAGTTCGCCCATGTATGGTCGCGCCGAACAGACCACCGGCGAATTGCTGTCGATCCACGAACCACGTTCGCCGGCATTTCTCGCCACCAAGGTGTGGACCCGCGGCCGCGAGGCGGGCATCGCGCAGATGGAGCAGTCGTTCAGCCTGCTGCGCACCGAGCGCATCGACCTGATGCAGATCCACAACCTGCTCGATTGGCAAACCCACCTGCCGACCCTGCGCGAATGGAAAGAGCAGGGGCGCATCCGCTACATCGGCATCACCCATTACACCGCCTCGGCCTATGACGAAGTCGAAGCAGTGCTCAAGGCCGAGCAACTGGATTTTCTGCAAATCAACTACGCCCTCGATGACCGTGGCGTAGAGAAGCGCATCCTGCCCTTGTGCCGCGAGCGCGGCGTGGCAGTAATCTGCAACCGACCTTTTGGCGGCGGCGATCTGCTCGCCCGGCTCAAAGGCAAACCGCTGCCGGCGTGGGTGTCGGATGTACAGGTCAACAGTTGGCCGCAACTGGCGCTGAAGTTTCTGCTGGCGCATCCGGCGGTGACGTGTGTGATTCCGGGGACGAGCAATCCGCGTTACATGGCCGATAACGTCAAGGCCGGGTTCGGGCCGATGCTTACCGATGCGCAGCGGCATCAGTTGATTGCGTTGGTGGGCTGATCGCCGGGAATGCCCAGGTTGTCGATGTGTTTGAAGCGTTCGACCAGAAAGTCGATCAGGCTGCGCACCCGCGCGGACAGATGCAGTTGTTGTGGATACACCGCGTAAACGTCGGCGCGGGTCGGCGTCTGATCTTCCAGCACCAGACGCAAGCGTCCGCTGCGCACGTAACGGGCGATGTCCCACTCGGCGCGAAGCAGAATGCCGAACCCTTCCAGCGCCCAGTTCAGCGCCACTTCGCCGTCATTGCAGCCCAGCGCGCCGCGTACCTTGATGTTCTGAGTGCGCCCGCCGTTTGCGAAGCTCCACACCCCGTAAGGCGTTTCGTTCTGGCGCAGGAAGATGCAATTGTGCTGCTGCAGGTCGGCGAGCTTTTGCGGCACGCCGTGCTTTTCCAGATACAGCGGCGAGGCGCAGAGCAAGCGTCGGTTTGAGGCAATCTTGCGGGCATGGAAGGCCGCGTCGGGCAAGGTGCCGAAACGGATGCCCAGATCGAATCCGTGGGCCGCCAGATCCAGCGGGTGGTCGCTGATTTCCAGCTGGATCTCCACCTCCGGGTATTGCGCGAAAAACGCCGCCAGTGCCGGGCCGATATAACGTCGACCAAAACCCAGTGACGCGTTAACCCGAATCAGCCCTTTCGGTGTCGCCCGGCTGGCACCGATCAACTGCTCGACCTCGTCGATCTGCGTGAGAATCCGCGCGGCGTGGGAGAAGTACAACTCGCCCTCAGCGGTCAGGCTCATCGAGCGCGTGGTGCGATTGACCAGACGCACACCCAGTCGTGCCTCCAGCGCCGTCAGGCGTTTGCTCACGGCGGGCGGCGTCACGCCCAGTTCGCGGGCGGTGGCGGCGAGGCTGCCTTTGTTGGCCAACAAGTGGAAAAACGACAAATCGAGGGTTTGGCTCATTCGTAACTCAAAGTCATGGATGTAGTGATTTGCGGTAACTCACAGCTTTCAGGTCACTACATATACTCCGATCACACCCCGCCGGACAGCCTTGTACGGCAGGCAAAACAAAAACGTGAAAGAGTGGAATTGACCATGAGCGCATACAACATTGCAGCGGTGCCTGGCGACGGTATTGGCGTGGAAGTGATCGCAGCCGGCGTCGAAGTGCTGCAGGCCCTGTCGAAGAAATCCGGCTTTGAACTGACGTTCAAACACTTCGACTGGAACTCTGACAACTACCTGAAACACGGTCACTACATTCCCCAAGGCGGGCTTGAAGAGCTGAAAACCTTCGACGCGATTTTCTTTGGCGCGGTCGGTGCGCTCAACGTGCCCGATCACATTTCCCTGTGGGGCCTGCGCCTGCCGATCTGCCAAGGCTTCGACCAATACGCCAACGTGCGTCCGGCGCGGGTGTTGCCGGGGGTGAAAAGCCCGCTGCACAACGGCGAGCAGATTGACTGGGTAGTGGTGCGGGAAAATTCCGAGGGCGAATATTCGGGCAACGGTGGTCGCGTACACCGGGGCTTGCCGGAGGAGGTCGCTACCGAGGTGTCGGTGTTTACCCGCGCAGGCGTCGAGCGCATCCATCGTTTTGCCTTCCAGTTGGCACAAAGCCGTCCGCGCAAGCACCTGACCATGGTCACCAAATCCAATGCCCAGCGCCATGGCATGGTGCTGTGGGACGAGATTTTCTACGAGGTCGCCAAGGACTTCCCCGACGTCAGGATCGACAAGGAACTGGTCGATGCCGTAACCACGCGCATGGTGCTCAAACCATCGACGCTGGATGTGATCGTGGCCACCAACCTGCACGCCGATATTCTGTCCGATCTGGCGGCGGCGCTGTCCGGCAGCCTCGGCATTGCGCCGACCGCCAACCTCAATCCGTCGCGCAACTTCCCGTCGATGTTCGAACCGATCCACGGCTCGGCGTTCGACATCACCGGTAAAGGTGTTGCCAATCCGATCGCAACGTTCTGGACGGCGGCAATGATGCTTGAACACCTGGGTGAAAAGGCCGCCGCGAAGCAGTTGATGTCGGCGATTGAGGCGGTCACCGAGAGCGGCCTGCATACCCCCGACCTCGGCGGCACGGCCACTACGCGCCAGGTCACCGACGCGGTGATCGCACTGATCAACCGCTGATTTCCCCCGATTCAAAACAGTACTGCGGCACAACGCCGAGGGGTTTTGCGACCCCTTGGCATTTCCTGACAACAATAAAAAATCAGGGCCCTGTCATGAAAAGAATATTCGGCAAACTGTACGTGCAAGTCCTCGTCGCCGTGATCCTCGGCGCACTCATCGGCGTGCTGGTGCCTGAGACCGGCACCGCGCTCAAACCCTTGGGCGATGCCTTTATCAAACTGATCAAAATGCTCCTGGCACCGGTGATTTTCCTCACGGTGGTCACCGGCATCGCACGCATGGAAAACATGAAGGAACTGGGGCGAGTCGGTTTTCGTGCCCTGATCTACTTCGAAGTGGTTTCGACCCTGGCCCTGGTGATCGGCCTGATTGTGGTCGATGTGTTCAAGCCCGGTGCCGGGATGAACGTCGATGTCGCCAGCCTCGACACCAGCAGTCTGGCGACCTACACCACGGCGGCCAGACACGCGTCGTTCATGGACTTTGTGATGGGCATCATTCCCGACACGATTGTCGATGCGTTCGCCAAGGGCAATGTCCTGCAAATTCTGCTGTTCTCGATCCTGCTGGGCATCGCGTTGGCGCATGTCGGGCCGCGTGGCAAAGTGTTTGTCGATGCGCTGGAGAGTCTGATGCAGGGCATGTTCCGTATCGTCAACATGGTCATGCGCCTGGCGCCTATTGGCGCGTTCGGTGCCATTGCGTTCACCATCGGCAAATACGGCTTCGGTTCGCTGTTTTCTCTCGGCAAACTGATGGCTTGTGTCTACCTGGCGTGCGCAGTGTTCGTGGTCTTCGTGCTTGGCCCGATCTGTCGCTACAGCGGTTTCAGCCTGTGGAAGTTCCTCAAATTCATCAAGGAAGAGCTGTTCACGGTGCTTGGCACCAGCTCTTCGGAATCGGTGTTGCCGCAGATGATCTCGAAGATGGAAAAGGCCGGCGTCTCGAAACCGGTGGCCGGAATGATCATCCCGTCGGGACTGACCTTCAACCCGGATGGCCAGGCGATCTACTACACCATCGCTGCGATTTTCATTGCTCAGGCAACCAACACGCCGCTGACCCTGGCCGATCAATTGATCGTGCTGGCGGTGCTGATGTTCACCTCCAAAGGCTCGGCGGGAGTGACCGGTTCCGGGTTCATCATTCTCGCGGCGACACTGGCCTCACTCGGCACCATTCCAGTGGCGGGTATGGTGTTGCTGCTGGGGGTTGACCGGTTCATGTCGGAAGCGCGGGCGATCACCAACACCATCGGCAACGGCGTCGGCACCATGGCCATCGCCAAATGGGTGGGTGCGCTGGATACCGAGAAGATGCACAAAGCGCTGAATGGTGAAGTCGAGGAGCCGGCTGTGCATGTCTCGCAAACTGAAAAGCCCGCCGGTCAAACTGCGCCTTTGATCCCCAGCCTTAAACGAGCTGCCCAGAACTGACGATGATTGTTTGTCGGAGCGCGCTTGCTCGCGAAGAGGCCGTGTCAGCCAACATATCGGGCGCCTGACATAGCGCTTTCGCGGGCAGGCTCCTATTTTTTTTGAAGAGGGTATGCCTGACTCAACGCTGTGCTATATCCAAAGCCTCTAAGCAACTGTCAGATCTGACAGTTGGCGCCATCCTCGCAGCGATCAATCATGGAGGTCTTCGGTTTCGCCAGGGAAGACTCTGCAATGAACATGGCCAGCCAAACGTTGACCGGTGGTGTCGCTGCCTGCCTGTTGGCAATTACCCTCAATGCGCGGGCAGAAACGGAGTACATCTGTCTGGGGCAAGAGCGTGGACAAGAGGCAACGGTGATTGCAGCTTCTGAGCCACAAGCTGCCGCGCTGGCGAAAGCTCACTGGCGGACCGCCGGTTGTTTTAAAAAGTGACCGGCGCGATCAACCGCGATAGCGCAACGCCTCCAGCAGCAACGCAAACGCCGGTGCTGCCTGACGTCTGCTCGGGTAATACAGGTGATAGCCGGCAAATGTCGGGCACCAGTCTTCAAGTACTTGCAGCAAGCGTCCATCGGCCAGATACGGCGCGACGATGTTTTCCGGGATGTAGCTCAGACCAAAACCATCCAGCGCGGCATCCAGCAACGGATAGACGCCGTTCAGGGTGACTTGCCCGGTCACGCGCACTTTCAGGCTTTCGCCATCCTTTTCGAACTCCCAGCTGTAGAGCCCGCCGTTGGTGGGCAGGCGCAGGTTGTTGCAGGCGTGATCGGTCAGGTCGCGCGGGGTTTGCGGAGCAGGGCGACGGGCGAAATAGGCCGGCGAACCGACCACCGCCATGCGCATGTCTGGGCCGATGCGCGTGGCGATCATGCCTTGGGCGACGTCTTCGCCCAGACGAATGCCAGCGTCAAAACCTTGCCCGGCGATGTCGACGAAACCGTAATCGCAGCTGACTTCTACGCAGATGTCCGGGTACTTGGGCAGGAAGTCTTTGAGCACCGGGCGCAGCAGCCAGTCCAGCGAATGGTCGGTGGCATTGATGCGGATCTTGCCTGCCGGTGTTTCGCGCAGGTTGCTCAGGGCGGCAAGTTCCACCTCGATCTCTTCGAAGCGCGGGCCGATGGTTTGCAACAGATGTTCGCCGGCCTCGGTGGGGGAAACGCTACGAGTGGTGCGCGTCAACAGGCGCAGGCCAAGGCGCGCTTCGAGCGCCCGAATGGTATGGCTCAACGCTGATTGTGAGACGCCGAGTTTGGCCGCCGCTTTGGTGAAGCTGCGTTCACGGGCCACGGCGAGGAAGGCGAGCAGGTCGGTGGCGTTTTCTCGAAGCATTGATGAGTGTCCTGCATAAGTTTTTTCGAATTCTAGTCGATTATTTGAAGAGTATGGATCGGTAAAGTGCAGGCATTGATTCTCTGGAGGACATTGCCATGAACCCGATTGCTGCTTCTGCGTTGACCCTTTCCCTGCTGGCGGGCGAGGTGCAGGCCAATGAACAACCGCGCGTGACCGTGATGCCCAACGGCTCGCAACCTTCGGCCCGTGGCCCGGCGGATTGGTTCACCGGCACGGTGCGTGTCGATGCACCGTTCAAGGGTTCGGATGCGGCGCGGGTCAGCGGCGCGACGGTGACGTTCGAGCCGGGGGCGCGGACGGCGTGGCATACGCATCCGCTGGGGCAGACGTTGATCGTCACGGCTGGCTCAGGGTTGGTGCAGGAATGGGGGCAACCGGTTCGCGAGATTCGCCCCGGTGATACGGTGTGGATTGCGCCCGGCGCCAAGCATTGGCACGGGGCCGCGCCCACCACGGCGATGACCCATATCGCCATCGCTGAAGTGCTTGATGGCAAAGTTGTGGATTGGATGGAACAGGTGAGTGCCGAGCAGTATCCGAGGGCTGAGTAATAGTTCTCATTTAAAGCACTAGCACCCAATACTGGGGAGCTAGAGGGCCAATAATTTGTTTTATAAGGGAAAAATCCGCTATGCGCTTAGCAAAACACCCGATTTTTGCGCGGATTCAAATGGAAATACGGGGCCTCAAACGGAGGCTTTGCGCATAGCTAGCTGCTGCCTACTTCCCCCCTTCCTCCAGAACTGCTCAGCCTTGTGATACTTTTGCCGCTCCTAAAAACCGATCAAGGAACGAATCATGTGGAAGGACAAGGTCAAACTCAGCGCAGGTGAAGAACTAAAATTCGAGAACTCTCATTCGAAAGGATTTATGGGGGAAGAGGATATCAACGAGTATTCCGTACTTGACTCTGAAGGGCGTGTTGTGGGGAAGGTAACTCACACCGATCACACAGCAGTGAGGGGCTTCAAAAGAACGCAAACAGTTCGCCAGACTGACAGCAGCGGGAAAGTAATCGTGGATGTGCGTTTGTAGACAGACTTGAGCGTGCCTAGAAAGTAGAATAGAACCCGCTCGGCACCTCAGCGCAACTCCATGTCAAGCTGACTCCGGAATATACGCAACGGTATAATTATTAGGAAAAGCATTCGAAACGTGCAAGGTTAAAAATCCGACTTTCACCCTGTAAAAATCAGCTACTTAGTGCTGTATTCTCCTATGGTATTTCGCTTCCTCCCGGCGTTCGCTTCTATGGTCCGACACCGATGACTGGCTCGGCAAGAGCAAGCGCTGCTGGACAGAAGCGGCGCTAAGAAGCGAACGCTGCTTGTATCGAGGAAAGCGCTCGATGATTCAATGCGGCCTAAGGCTCTCGCAGGTTGCGAACCTATTAAAAAGCTATTTAAAATTGCCACCACCGCCTAGTGGTTACACCATAGTCTCTCTGTATATCTCTCCAAGCATTTTCCAGCTGATCCTTAATCATATCCTCCAATTTAGACGCTTGCTGAAAGTATGGATAAACTCTCGCGCCATAATTCATTTTTTTCAAATCAATTAGCAGTTCACTACTGCCGTCCACTATGCCCCTCGCCAATGTAGAATCCTTACTTAACAACAGGTTTAGCTTGATCTGAAGCCTCAAAGCTTTAGATTTTTTTTCATTGTAACTCTGCGAGCTCTTAAATTCTGCGACTTGCGATATTTCATTAATTAAACCGGTCACAACCTGAATAAACTCAGACGAAACCTCTCGCACCTCATTCATCCAATGATGACGCAGTGCACTAATGCTCGCTTTGGTCTGGTTTCGCTGAACTTTATAAGTGAACACTGCAATGACGACAGACGATAGAATACTCCCAACCCCTATTACCACCACCCAAGGGTCAGTGCCGGAATCCAACTTAATCTGAATTGGCTCTGGTGTCAGAACTTGTTGTATGACACCTTCTTTTCTATTATAAGACTCCAACATTGGTGCGGAATATCGTAGTCCTGCCGACACTTCATCTAATCCTTGCATGACTGAATCCAACTCCCACTCATTAGAATCTGAAAATCACGATTACCCAAATTGTTAGGTAAATACGCGATCACGCCAAAGCCTTTACGATAATCAAGGTCATTAATGCTGGGCCTCAGAGAGAGCGTCAGGATCAAATACCCTGTGACGTGTCTGGCCCGACTTAACTTTAACAAAATATTCTCTAAATCTGATTTGAAAGTCATGCCCGTCCATCAGCAATGGACTAATTGGTTGAGCTCCACAAAATGCGTAAATTCGATTCATAACCTCTCCAAAATAAAAAACTTGGCGAGCAGGATTAAACGTAAATCCTGTGTTTATCGCATCTGAAGGCTTGTCGCCGAACAATATTATCTTCAAGCCTTTTTGCGGTTTTATTTCAAATTGCAAGTCCTCGCCCATTTTAACGCAAGCCATAATCCACAAATCCAGTTCTTGGTCACTCAATGCACGGGCTGTCAAATCAACGATGGCTTGATACTTTTCAGCCCAGTCATCCAGAATCAGTGGGTTTCCATCCGCATCGAAATAGTTTCCTGAGTAGTGATTGCGCGGGAACAATCTTTGATATAACTCGTACTTGCGAACAAAAACCACGTCAAGCTCACTGGATAAATAGTCAATTAACTCAACAAAATCTTGACGATGACTCATATATAATTGAGCCCTAGTGAATGACTTGCTCTCTTCAGCAGACTGCTTCGATATGTTTGCTGCCTTCCAGGATGCGTATGCAGCAAATGCTGCAGCAATTGCGGAAATCCCTCCCACAACGTCCCCAACAGAAACTTCCTTCTTCCAAGTAAGCAACGGAAGAATATTGAAATAAACTCCACCTGCCAAGAATAACAGGACACAGCCTGCCCAGACCACACGATCCATGTTCGATCCACTCACCATAGTAATTCGCTTTGAACGATTATGCCGAAGTCAGGGGCTCTAGGCGAGGTTCCACTATGACCGATATCACCTACGGCTCTGTGCGCGACGGCAATTGAAGCCACGACCCAAACTTGGTAAACGCTGGATATGCGCGCTACCTAGTTCGCCGAAATTCAGCCTTTCCCTCGGCGGGGCGTGGCCCACCACGAGCCGGACGTACCGAATCCTTGCGACATCACCAATATGGCAGCCTTGCTGGTGACCGGTATGAACCCTGCACCAGACGTGCTGGTTGGCGGCGCCAGTGCCCGGCGTTCTCGGTCGCTGGTATGCGTGAAGGCCTCTCCGAACGTGGCGCCCTCACCATCAATTACGTGGAGCTTGCAGATGCAACTGACTATGCCCACTCCGGCCAATGAAAGCCCGCCTGCGTTGTCGTCTGGGCATACGTCCCCGTTGTCCTCATCAACAATGGAACGCCTTCGGACGCTTTCTTGACGCCGGCAAGAAGGTCGAGCAGGTCGATTCAGGTGCAACCGTTGTATGGGTCGCTATCTTCGCTACCTCCCACGCAGGCAACCTGCGTGCCGAGCGCGATAAGCTGGCACTCCGCGTGAAGCCCTTGGGCGACAAAAGCCTCACCGTTATCGAGGCGGAAAGAAGTGGACATGGAAAATGAAGTGCGTTCGCCTCATCGCGCGAGAACAGCATCAATTTCGTAGGGCCTCAGCGAAGCGCTCGATCGTTCGGGCGCAATAGCGTCCCCAACAGACCTAGCTGGACTTGCCGGCCAGCGGAATTGAAGAAGTAGTCCATGGCCGAAGAACAGTAGCTGACGGCGGAACCAAGAAGCAGCGCAAGAAGCGCGAGAAGGCTGCAGCGCAAGACGCTGCATTGGGCGGTGAGGAGTTGACAGTTGAGGTGGCTGGGGTATTGCCCGATCTGAAGAAGATCATGAAAGCCCGCGGCATGAACAACCGGCAGGACACTCACCACCGCCTGTTGAAGAACCTGATCGACACCGATTTCATAACGCAAGCAAAGATGTTGCGCTGTGTCACGACACCTTTTGTTTTTAGCGAAGAGGTGTCGCGAGCGATTAGTGATCAGAGCATGCTGATGATTCAGCAGGATCCAGAGGATATTAATTAGTCCCGGATATCTTTGATTGCCAGAGAGAGCGTCTCTACAAGCTTCAGTGCGGTGGTCACCGAAACGTCTGGATCATCTTCGTTGATTTCAAAAACATGCTCGGAATGGGTCGACATATCGGAATGCTGAAGCACAACCAAGATCTTATGCTCTCCGGATTCAGATTCTTGTACCCGAATTGCCGCATTCATCCCACTATCCAACGTAAATTGCTGATCGGCCTTCGACTGCGGCCAATCGCTTGAAGGCCAGTTAATCTTCGACATCTAAATCTCCTCAAACCCCCGCACGACGCGGGTCCATATCAGACACCAATCACCATCTGATTACCACTGTGCCACCACCGGTCACGGAGGGCGGCGCCTGACTGAAAAAAACAACGAACTACAATTGCGCATACGTCCGGCAGGCTATCAAGTGCCCGCCGAAATCGGTCGCCGCGTCATCGCCTACGGCAAGCCCCGGCGCCATCTTGGCTCTACACCGTTGTGGCGCTGGACGAACATCCGAAGAAGCGCATCAGCACCAACCACCTCACCCAGGAAATACTCTGCGGCGAAATGGCTGAGACGCTTCCACCCAAAGAGTGGCCGGTCCTGCAGTTCACGCATGAATGGGATGATTTCGAGTGGAATCGGGAAACTCGCGAAAACCTTGGTAGGGGTCTGGGCTGCCGCTCGCAGGCAGGCAAAAAACAACGCCTGTTAGCGGCTTCAGGATTACTGTCACAGCATCAAGACGATGCCCCATTTCAAAGTCAGAGGCGTCCGATTCGACCTCGTTTATTGGGCAGCTCATTTACCGATAGGCAGCAAGTCTCCAAAACCCAATACCTGCGATCCCACCAAGACTATGAAAACCGCCACGCGACGGCAGAGAACGATCTGAGAAAGATATTTTTCTTTGATCGGCTGGAAAGATTTGTCTACGAAACCGCCTGGCTTCAGCACTTCCATCATTGGGTCTGATTTTCAGGTGTGCAAGAAATGTGATGGCGGCCATGACAGCTCGAGAGCGGGATATCCCCATAGCGGGTTTATCAAAGATCCAAACGCGCAGGATCATTACGACAGGCACTGCAACTGCAAGCACCGCCCAAAACAGAAACCATTTTTGGCCTGAATTATTCGCACTTCATAATACCTCCCTTCAATTTTTCAGCCATTCAGCAATTCCCTTCCGGCTCCTTGCCGGGCTGAACACAAATGCCCCATCTCAAGGAGTCACGCCAGCCGGCGAGGATCCCCAATGTCAGCACAACAGAAGAGCCCCCCTTCGATTTCAAAAATCAATACGAACTCGGCTTCAGCACTCAAGACCATGAAATCTGTCTAGTCCTGAAGATAAGTCAGAAGGTGTAAACCTTATTCAGGACGAGACAGCAGACACGAAAAAGCCGATCTAGTTGATCGGCTTAAGTAAATGATCTTACTGAGAATTTATGATATTGACGGAGTGATTCGTACATCCGGTCCCTAGCACCCCATGCTAGTGCGTTACATAACTCCCCTCACTTGGCCTTTCCCAACGGGAAAGGCCAAGTGAGGGGATTTTTCAGATCATTTCCGGCAATGAAGAAAGAATCTTGTCCAGCGTAATCGGGTAATCCCGCACTCGTGCCCCGGTCGCGTTATAGATCGCATTCGCCACCGCCGCGCTCACCCCGCAGATCCCCAATTCACCGACGCCCTTGGCCTTCATCGGCGAAGAAATCGGATCGGTTTCATCGAGGAAAATCACCTCCTGATGGGGAATGTCGGCATGCACCGGCACCTCGTAGCCGGCCAAGTCATGGTTGACGAAAAAGCCGAGCTTCTTGTCCACCGCCAACTCTTCCATCAGCGCTGCGCCGACGCCCATGGTCATCGCGCCGATCACCTGGCTGCGCGCCGCTTTCGGGTTGAGAATCCGCCCGGCCGCGCACACCGCCAACATCCGCCGCACCCGCACTTCGCCGGTTGCCGCATCCACCGCGACCTCAACGAAATGCGCGCCGAAAGTCGATTGCTGGTACTGCTCGGCAAGGTCGGCGAACTCGATGCTGTCCTCGGCCGTGATCACGCCGTTTTGCGTGGCATTGCGCAGCGGCACATGTTTGTCGCCAACACGCACCTGACCGTCAACAAACTCGGCTTGATCCGCCGCCAAACCCAACTTGCCAGCCACCGCCTCGCGCAGTTTCATGCATGCGGCGTAGACGCCGGCGGTCGAGCAGTTGGCGCCGAATTGTCCGCCCGACCCGGCCGAGACCGGGAAATTCGAATCGCCCAGGTGCACCGTCACATCCTTCAGGCCCACACCCATCATTTCGGCGGCGGTCTGCGCAATGATCGTGTAGCTGCCGGTGCCAATGTCGGTCATGTCGGTTTCCACCGTGACCTTGCCGTCACGCTCCAGGCGCACCCGCGCACCGGATTTGACCAGCAGGTTGTTGCGAATTGCCGCAGCAACGCCCATGCCGATCAGCCAGCGGCCTTCGCGACGGCTGCCGGGTTTGGTATTGCGCTTATCCCAACCGAACTTCTCGGCACCGGTTTGCAGGCATTCGATCAAGCGTCGTTGGGAAAACGGCCGCTCGGTTTTCACCGGGTCGACCTGGGTGTCGTTGAGGATGCGGAACTGGATCGGATCAAGTTTGAGCTGCTCGGCCATCTCGTCCATGGCGATTTCCAGCACCATCAGCCCTGGGGTTTCACCGGGGGCGCGCATGGCGTTGCCTTCCGGTAGATCCAGCGGGGAAAGGCGCATGCTTACCAGGCGATTTTCCGCGGCGTACAACAATTGGCTCGGCTGCGCGGCGACCTCGACTTTGCCTTCCGCGAGGTTGCCCGACCAGCCTTCGTGGGCAATGGCGGTGAGTTTGCCGTCCGCCGTCGCGCCCATGCGAATGTGCTGAATGGTCGCTGGACGGTGGGTGGTGTTGTTGGCGATTTGCGGGCGGGCGAGGGCGACCTTCACGGGTCTACCCGCCATCCGCGCGCCGAGGGCGGCGAGAATGGCGTCGGCGCGCACGAACAACTTGCCGCCAAAACCGCCGCCAATGTACGGCGAAATCAAGCGGACCTTTTCCTTGGGCAAACCGAGGGTGGTGGCGATGTCGCCGACGCTCCAGGCGATCATCTGATTCGACGTCCACAGGGTCAGTTGATCGCCTTTCCAGGCGGCCAGCGTGGCGTGGGGTTCCATCATCGCGTGGGACTGATCCGGCGTGGTGTAGGTCTGGTCGAACTGTACTGGCGCAGCGGCGAAGGCTTTGGCGAAATCGCCGTGTTTGACATCGGGCAATTCGTCTTTCGGCTCAACGCCTTGGTCACGCACGCTGGCCAGATCGAACTTGCCTTCGGCGGCAACGTAATCGACCTTGACCATTTGCGCGGCAGCCCGGGCCTGCTCGAAAGTTTCCGCGACCACCAGCGCAACGGCCTGGTGATAGTGCTGAACGTCTGGCCCGGCCAGCAACGGCGCGGCGTTGTATTTGCCCTTGCCGAGTTTGCCAGCGTTGGCGGCGGTGACGATGGCGAGTACGCCGGGTGCGGCTTTGGCGTCCTCAAGATCGATGTTGTTGATCCGCCCCTTGGCGATGGCCGAGCCGACCATGAAACCGTAAGCCTGATTGGCCACTGCCTCGTGTTGCTCGTAGGCATAAGGCGCCTGACCGCTGGTTTTCAGCGGACCTTCGACGCGGTCAGTGGGTTGGCCGATGACCTTCAACCGGTCGATCGGGTTGGTGGTGGCCGGCGTGTCGAATTTCATGCTTCGTCCCTCGCTTGCGCCAACACCGAACCGAGCGTGCGCTCGACCAGGGTCAGTTTGAATTGGTTGTCATGGGTCGGCGTGGCACCGTCGAGCAGGCGTTCGCTGACGGCTTTGGCGCCTTTGGGCAGCAAGGCTTCGGCGGCTTCGACGCGCCATGGTTTCGGCGCGATGCCACCCACGGCGACACGTCCGCTGCCGTCCTTTTGCAGAATCAGGCCGACCGATACCAGCGCAAAGGCGTACGACGAACGATCACGCACCTTGTGATAAATATGCGTACCGCCGACGGGCACCGGCAGGGTCACGGCGGTGATGAATTCGCCGGGCGTGAGGCTGGTTTCGATGTTCGGCGTGGTGCCCGGCAACTGATGGAAATCGGCCATGGCGATGCTGCGTGTGCTGCCGTCGGGTTTGACCGTTTCAATCTGCGCGTCGAGGGCACGCATGGCGATGGCCATGTCGCTCGGGTGCGTGGCGATGCACGCCTCGCTGACGCCGATGACCCCCAGTTGTCGACTGACCCCGCCAATTGCCGCGCAGCCGCTGCCGGGTTGGCGTTTGTTGCAGGCCTGATTGGTGTCGTAGAAGTACGGGCAACGCGTGCGTTGCAACAGGTTGCCAGCGGTCGTCGCCATGTTGCGCAACTGGCCGGAAGCCCCGGCTAGCAAGGCACGGGAGAGCAGGGCATAGTCTTTTCTGATGCGCTGATCCGCCGCCAGATCGGTGTTGCGCACCAGCGCGCCGATGCGCAAACCGCCCTGAGGCGTGGCTTCGATTTGATCAAGGCCCAAGTGATTGACATCGATCAGGTGCAGCGGAGTTTCGATGTCGAGTTTCATCAAGTCGAGCAGATTGGTGCCGCCGGCGATAAAACGCGCGCCTTCGGCCTGCGCCGCTTGCGCAGCGGCGGCGGGAGAATCGGCGCGGCTGTAACTGAACGGCCTCATGCTGGCACCTCCGCGACTTCAGTGATGGCTTCGATGATGTTCGAGTAGGCGCCACAACGGCAGATATTGCCGCTCATGCGCTCCTGAAACTCACTGGCGATCAGTTGCGGCGGCTCGGTCAAGCTGGCGCTGGCGTGGCTGGGGATGCCGTCGCGGATCTCCTTGATGACGGCGACTGCCGAGCAGATCTGCCCCGGCGTGCAATAACCGCACTGATAGCCGTCGTGCTTGATGAACGCGGCCTGCATCGGGTGCAATTTGTCAGGCATCCCGAGGCCCTCGATGGTGGTGACGTCACTGCCTTCGTGCATGACTGCCAGGGTCAGGCAGGAATTGATCCGGCGGCCATCGGCGATCACTGTGCAGGCGCCGCACTGGCCGTGATCGCAGCCTTTTTTAGTGCCGGTCAGTTGCAGGTGTTCGCGCAGGGCATCGAGCAGGGTGGTGCGGGTATCGACGTCCAGTTCACGCGGTTTGCCATTGACGTTGATCGTCACTTTGCTCATGGCCGGTTGCTCCAGGTTGGCCGCATAGGCCTTGGGGCTGATAAACGGCGGCATGGCGAATGCCGTTGCGGTGACGGCGCCAAGGATCAGAAATCTGCGTCGGGAAATCGTCATGGTTCGATTCCTTTTTCTCAATCAGGGCAGCAGGGGGCAAGTGGCCCAAACGGGCATGCCGGCGTGTTCACCGGTCTCGTTAAGGAATGACTGCTGAAGAGAGGAAAAGGTTTTTGCGGATTTTCGCTATAGAGTTATGAGTTTGGTTCATTAATCGGGTGTTGGAGGGGGAAGATCAAAGGATCGCAGCCTTCGGCAGCTCCTACACGAATCCCTGTAGGAGCTGCCGAAGGCTGCGATCTTTTGATCTTGAAATTGCAAAAAAAACGGCACCCGAAGGTGCCGTTTTTGTTTGTAGCGCTCGAGCTGTCAGCCCGCCAGACCCGCCTGCTGAACCAGCGTCAGCAATGGCTGCGGGTACACACCCAGGAAGAACGCGACCAGGGCGATGGCCAGCAGCATCACGCCGCCTGCCTTCTGTTCCCAGTGCAGCTGGGCGTCGTGACGACGCAGGTTTGGCTCGATCAGGTACAGGGTGACCATCACGCGCAGGTAGTAGAAGACGCCGATGGCGCTGCCCAGCACCAGCGAGCCGACCAGCCACCATTGGTGCGATTCAACACCGGTAGCGATGATGTAGAACTTGCCGATGAAGCCAGCAGTCAGCGGGATACCGGCCAGGGACAGCATCATCACGGTCAGCACGGCGGTCAGGTACGGGCGGCGCCAGAACAGGCCGCGGTATTCGTACAGGGCATCCGCGTCACGGCCGTTGTACGGCGAGGACATCAGAGTGATCACGCCGAACGCGCCGAGGCTGGTGATCACATAAGTCACCAGGTACACGCCAATGGCTTCCACCGCCAGACCTTTGCTCGCCACCAGTGCGATCAGCAGGTAGCCGAAGTGCGCGATGGACGAGTAACCGAGCAGACGCTTGAGGTTGCTCTGGGTCAGGGCCAGCAGGTTACCGAACAGGATCGAGGCGATGGCGATGACGGTCAGCACGTCGCTCAATACGCCACTGCTGGCGGCAGGGGAGATCTGGAACAGACGCACCATCACCGCAAACACTGCAACCTTCGACGCGGTTGCGAGGAACGCAGCCACCGGTGCCGGAGCACCTTCGTAAACGTCCGGCGTCCACAGGTGGAACGGTACCAGCGACAGTTTGAACGCCAGACCGATCAGCATCATGCCCAGGCCCAGTTGCGCCAGCGAGCTAGGCAGGCCAGTCGCGGCCAGAGCCTGACCAATACCGACGAAACTCAGCGAACCCGAGTCGGCGTACAGCAGCGCCATACCGAACAACAGGAACGCGGAACCGGCGGCCGACAGCACCATGTACTTGATGCCGGCTTCCAGCGAACGCTTGTTGAAGAAGGCGTAAGCCACCAGACCGTAAACCGGTACCGAGAGCAGTTCCAGACCGATGAACAAACCGGCCAGGTGCTGCGCGCTGACCAGAACCAGACCACCAGCGGCGGCCATCAGGATCAGCAAGTACAGTTCTTCACGGTTGCCCGGGTAGCCCGAACCGCCATCGCCCAAATAGGCGTGGGCGAGGGTGACGCAGGCGAGGGTGGCGACCAGAATCAGCGCCATGTACAGGCAAGCGAACGTGTCGATTTGCAGCAGTGGAGTCACGGCCAGAGGCGCGACTTTCAGGGCTGGCAGGATCGACAGCAAGGCCAGGTTCAGACCGGCGACCGAAATCAGGAAGGTCTGCGAGTGGTTGCGGCGCCAGGCGATT
>Ga0160444_100410_pt1 | contig 21599 bp, 21 predicted proteins | sample HID1972K_E1MG_FD_108232 | JGI IMG/M metagenome (GOLD analysis project Ga0160444, IMG submission 108232) | Enriched pill bug-associated microbial communities from UW Madison campus, WI, USA - HID1972K_E1 MG | ecosystem: Host-associated > Arthropoda: Insects > Digestive system > Unclassified ... | reverse complement strand
CAGTGCTGACGATGTACGAGAGCTGAAAATCTACCCGCTGCGTGGTACAGGCGTGTCGAAAGGCAGCCTGTTCGAAGATGACGGGGAGAGCTGGGGTTATCAGCAGGGCAATGCGCTTTGGCTTGCGTGGGAGATTCATTGCACGGCGGAGGAGATCCATCTCACCTTTAGCCGCAAGGGTAATTATCAGCCTGCATGGACGGAGCTTAAGCTGACGCTGCCGGCAGGCGAGACAAGACGTTTAGTGGTGGATGGATCCGTACAGGATTGCTGGAGCCTGTAAAAAACAAAACCCCGCCGAGGCGGGGTTTTGATTGCTGACAAAGAAGGAAAAAACGGCGTTTTTCCTGTCAGGAGTCAATCCCTTTACTGCGCAGGTAATCTTCATACCCACCGGTAAAGTCGATAACGCGCTCTGGCGTAATTTCGATGACGCGGGTAGCAAGAGAGCTGACGAATTCGCGGTCGTGAGAGACAAAGATCAGCGTGCCCGGATACATCTCCAGCGCCATGTTCAGCGACTCGATGGATTCCATATCCAGGTGGTTCGTTGGTTCATCCATCACCAGCACGTTCGGACGTTCCATCATCAGCTTGCCGAACAGCATGCGACCTTGCTCACCACCGGAAATCACTTTGACCGACTTGAGGATCTCGTCGTTGGAGAACAGCATGCGGCCCAAAGTGCCGCGAATCATCTGCTCGCCCTGAGTCCATTGACCCATCCAGTCGAACAGAGTGACGTCGTCTTCGAAGTCGTGAGCGTGATCCTGGGCGTAGTAGCCCAACTCGGCGGCATCGGTCCACTTGATGCTGCCGGCGTCCGGGGTCAGTTCGTTGACCAGGGTGCGCAGCAGGGTGGTTTTACCGATACCGTTCGGACCGATGATCGCTACGCGCTCGCCAGCTTCAACCTGGAAGCTGAAGTCCTTGAACAGCGGCTTGCCGTCGAAACCTTTGGCCATCTTCTCGACCATGACAGCCTGACGGTGCAGCTTCTTGTTCTGATCGAAACGGATGAACGGGCTGACACGGCTCGAAGGCTTGACCTCGGCCAGTTGGATCTTGTCGATCGCCTTGGCGCGGGAAGTGGCCTGCTTGGCTTTCGAGGCGTTGGCCGAGAAGCGGCTGACGAATGATTGCAGCTCGGAAATCTGTGCTTTCTTCTTGGCGTTGTCCGACAGCAGTTGCTCGCGGGACTGGGTCGCCACGGTCATGTACTCGTCGTAGTTGCCCGGGAACAGGCGCAGCTCGCCGTAATCCAGGTCAGCCATGTGCGTGCACACGCTGTTCAGGAAGTGACGGTCGTGAGAGATGATGATCATCAGACTGCTACGCTGGGTCAGGATGTTCTCCAGCCAGCGAATGGTATTGATATCCAGGTGGTTGGTCGGTTCGTCGAGCAACAGCACTTCCGGGTCGGAAAACAGTGCCTGCGCCAGCAAAACGCGCAGTTTCCAGCCAGGTGACACTTCGCTCATCGGGCCGAAGTGTTGTTCGATGCCGATACCCAGACCCAGCAACAGCTCACCGGCACGGGATTCGGCGGTGTAACCGTCCATTTCGGCAAATTCGGTTTCCAGCTCGGCCACGGCCATGCCGTCTTCTTCAGACATTTCCGGCAGCGAGTAGATGCGGTCGCGCTCGGCCTTGACCTTCCACAGCTCTTCGTGACCCATGATCACGGTATCGATCACGGTGAATTCTTCGTAGGCGAACTGGTCCTGGCGCAGTTTACCCAGACGCACGTTCGGCTCGAGCATGACTTGGCCGCCGGTCGGATCAAGGTCACCGCCGAGGATTTTCATGAAGGTCGACTTGCCGCAACCGTTGGCGCCGATCAGGCCGTAGCGGTTGCCCGCGCCGAATTTGACCGAAACGTTTTCGAAGAGCGGCTTGGCGCCGAACTGCATCGTGATGTTAGCTGTAGAAATCAAGAGTTTTTCCTGCGAAGCATTCGAGTAGCGAGGGTGCGGCTGGAGCGCTTGGCCCGAGTCAAAGTGCGCTGAAGCGGGAAAGACCCGTCATCAACCAAGGGGGGCGCGTAAAGTTTGGCGGCGATTGTACTGGTCTGGCTCTTTAAACGATAGGGCGATCACGTCAAGATCGCCGATTGGCATGCTCGCGAGACAGATTTTCACAGATGAAGGTTCACTATCGGTTACAAAGTGTGGCTAAAATGCCATCCATTCACCCAGCGCCCCATAACGGCGCGGGCTCATGGATGTGCCATTTGTATTCAGACCACTGCATCAGACGCTGGGCCTCAGGCCGTCAGGCGCGCAGTTTGTTCACTTCTGACGTGTGACGATTTCCGTGAAACTCATCATTGCTGCTATTTATGTCATTTCGATTGCATACGTTCATCTTCGTGGCCGTGTGCGCCACAAGCTGGGTCGCCAGCTCAGCGATCACTCGACGTTTCTGGCGCCGATCAATTGCTTCCTGTACCTGTTCTCGAAAAAGCCCAACAAACCTTTTCTCGATCCGTCGGAGTTTCCTGATCTAAGCCCCTTGCAGGCGCATTGGCAGGAGATTCGCGAAGAAGGTCAGAATTTGCTGCGCGCTGGGGAGATCAAGCGTTCTAACCAATACGATGACGTCGGCTTCAATTCGTTCTTCAAATCCGGCTGGAAGCGTTTTTATCTGAAGTGGTATGGCGAAAGCCATCCATCGGCAATGAAACTGTGCCCGCGCACCACTGAACTGGTGCAGAGCATCGGTTCGATCAAGGCAGCGATGTTTGCCGAGCTGCCACCCGGCTCGAAACTGGTACGCCATCGTGATCCGTATGCAGGCTCCTACCGTTATCACCTGGGCCTGGAAACGCCAAACGACGCCGGTTGCTACATCAACGTCGACGGTGAGAACTATCACTGGCGCGACGGCGAAGCGGTGATGTTCGACGAGACTTTTATTCATTACGCAGAAAACACCACCGACCAGAACCGGATCATCCTGTTCTGTGACATCGAACGTCCGATGAAATACCGCTGGGCGGCGGCGTTCAACAGTTGGTTCAGTCGCACCGTGATGTCGGCGGCGGGTGCGCCAAACGACGCCGGTGATAAAACCGGTGGGATCAACCGTTTGTTTGCCAGGATCTACAAGATTCGCTTGCGCGGCAAAGAATTGAAAAAGCGTAATCGCAAGCTGTATTACATGGAAAAATGGGCGATCTTCGGTGGTTTGCTGGCGATCTTCATCCTGATCTGACGAATCCTTTGACTCACAGGTCGCTGTAGCAGCTGTCGAGTGCAACGAGGCTGCGATCTTTTTACCCTGCTGAAGTGAGATCAAAGGCAAAAGATCGCAGCGTGCCGCAGCTCCTACATTGGACCTGCGTCGCGTCGGAGTGCTACGACTCTCGCAAAAACAACCTGTCAGTTGCCTGACGCCTTCTTCGTTTTCTTCGCCGGCGCAGCCTTGGCTTTCGGCTTCGGCGCCGCTTTCCCGCCCAGACTGCGCTTGAGCAGTTCCGTCAAATCAATCACATCCGCAGACTTGCGCTCTTCCTCGCCACCCACCGTCTCGACATCTTCGATCTTGCCTTCATGGGCCTTTTTCTCGACGAGGGCCATGATCTTGTCTTCAAACTCGTCCTTGTAATCCTCGGGTTTCCAGTCTGCGCTCATGTCCTGCACGAGTCGCTTGGCCATGTCCAGCTCACCTTTTGCCAGTTGTGGCTTGGTCACCTCACTGCCCAGCGCCAGTTCATCGAGGCTGCGCACCTCCTGTGGCCAACGCAGCTTTACCAGCACCAGCGCCGATTCCAGCGGCATCAACGCCGCCAGATACTGGCGGGTATGTAAAACCACACGGGCGAGGGCAACCTTGTTGGTTTTGCTCAGCGTCTCACGCAGCAGCGCATACACCTTGCCGCCGCGCTTGTCGGGTGCCAAGTAATAAGGTGTGTCGATGTTTTGCAGGGGGATTTGCTCGGCATCGACAAAGGAAAAGATATCAATGGTTTGCGTTGAGACCGGGTGCGCTGAACGGATTTCTTCTTCGCTAAGCACCACATAGCGACCCTTTTCGTAGGCCACGCCTTTGACAATGTGCTCTTTGGTGACTTCTTTGCCGGTCACTTTGTTTACGCGTTTATAGCCCACTGGATCCATGCTGCGGCTGTCGAGCCAGTCGAAATCGACGCCTTGCGACGAGGTCGCCGAGACCAGCGCGACGGGGATGTGTACCAGTCCGAAACTGATCGCGCCTTTCCAGATTGCCCGAGCCATGGTGAGTTCTCCGAGTGATGATCAGGTGACCTGTTGCGCTGGGCGAAAGTTTCCAGTGATTGCGGCAGCCGCCGCTGACTTGGTCAAGCCGTGTTACATGTTGTTTAAAGGCTGTGACTTAACAAATCCGAACCCTGGGCGTAGCGTGGACTCGAAGGCACTATCCCTGGCGCATCGAGAGGCCGCCCCATGAACCGATTTCTGTTTGTCATCGCTTTCCTCAGCCTCGGTGCGGGCTGGGCTCATGCGGACGTGCCATCCACCACGCTGCTGCTGGCACAAAGTCCGACCGGCAACAGCAACAATCCCTACAACAGTCCGATCCGCCGGGCCAACCCCAACAGCATGCAGGGCACTCAACCCAGTGCACCGCCGATCCGTGGCCCCAATACCGTGCCGGCGCCGCGCCCGCCGACCCTCGAAAACCGTGGTATCGGCAATGGTCAGCCAATCCGCTCGGTGCCGAGTACACCGCCGACCTTCATCCCCAATCCACCTCCACGAAGCACCGGTACTACCCGTTAAACGACAGGACTGAAGCCTGTCAGCCTTGAGACGAACAAAAGGAATCGTGCATGTTGCGTAAAACCCTTCTAGCCAGCCTTTGCGTCGGCGCACTGATCAGTGCTCCAGCGTTTGCCGCAGCGCCCAAAGAATTGCAAAGCGAACAGGGCACTCTTGAAGTCACCACGATTACCCAAGGTCTTGAACATCCATGGGCCTTGGCGTTTCTGCCGGATCGCCAAGGCATGCTGGTGACTGAGCGCCCGGGCAACCTGCGGGTGGTGGGTGTCGATGGCAAGCTGTCAGCACCGATCAGCGGAGTACCGCAAGTCTGGGCCAAGGGCCAGGGTGGTTTGCTCGATGTGGTGCTGTCGCCGGACTTCAAACAGGATCGGCTGGTGTATCTGTCTTACGCCGAAGGTGGCGGTGCCGGCGACAAAGCCGGAACGGCGGTGGGGCGCGGGCGACTGTCGGATGACCTGAAGTCGCTCAAGGATTTCAAGGTGATCTTCCGCCAGGAACCGAAACTTTCGGTGGGCAATCACTTTGGTTCGCGCTTGGTGTTCGATCGTGACGGATACCTGTTCATCACGCTCGGCGAAAACAACGACCGGCCCACCGCACAGGATCTCGACAAGCTGCAAGGCAAAGTCGTGCGTATCTACCCCGACGGCAGGGTACCGGACGATAACCCCTTTGTCGGTCAGTCCGGCGTTCGTCCGGAGATATGGTCTTACGGCCAACGCAACCCGCAAGGCGCAGCGCTCAATCCATGGACCGGCACGCTTTGGGAAAATGAACACGGCCCGCGCGGTGGCGACGAGGTAAACATCATCGAGCGGGGCAAGAACTACGGCTGGCCGCTGGCGACCCATGGCATCAACTATTCCATGCAGCCTATCCCCGAGGCACAAGGCAAGACCGCCGGAGGCACAATTGCGCCACATCATGTCTGGGAAAAGTCGCCGGGCGTCAGCGGTATGGCCTTCTATGACGGCGATCGCTTCAAGCCTTGGCAACACAATGCATTTATCGGCGCGCTGGTGACGCAGGAGCTGATCCGTTTGCAATTCGAGGGCGACAAGGTTGTGCACGAGGAGCGCTTGCTCGGCGAACTCAAACAGCGCATCCGCGACGTACGCCAAGGCCCGGACGGCTACCTGTATGTACTCACGGATGAGTCGAACGGCTCCCTGTACAAACTGGGCCTCAAACCCAGCCTTTGACCGCTATCCCCCCTGTAGGAGCTGTCGAGTGTAACGAGGCTGCGATCTTTTGATTTTAAAAAACAAGATCAAAAGATCGCAGCCTCGTTGCACTCGGCAGCTCCTACAGATACGGATGGGGCTTATGTTTCGCGGGAGAACAGGACGACTGCCGCACGCAACTTGCCTCGGCCAAATCGGCACATTTTTTCGAACTCTTCATGACTGACAGGCACGTGCTGGCAGTCCATCGGCTGGCGATGCTGGCTGTGATCGACATCCGGATCATGCAGATAAACAAAGTCCTCATCACAGTCGGTGACCATCACCCAGTGCGGGGACTTGGAACGAGTCAACCGATAGCTGCTGATCAACACCAGCGGCTGTCCCCCAGCGGCGAGTAACCGCGGGAGGTCCAGAGCAACACCGATCACTTGCTCGACGTCGCACTCCGCCAATTGCGCCATGAACTCCTCGTGCACCAAGCGCATGACGTCTTTTTTATGCGCATCGCGTACACCATCAAGAAACAACGCCCCGGTCAGACTCACCTGCAGGCGTACTCGAAACCCCCGTCGCCAAGCCGCCAGCGCCAGCCCTTGCGGACTGCATCCGCCATGGCCGGAAGTCATGAACACCGTGGTCGCTTCCCGCCAGATCTGCAGCTCCTCACGACGTTCGAGTAAACGTTGAGCCTGCAATGCGCCCATGGCCATCAGCAGGCAGGCCGGGCCGCAGGTGAATTCGGTGGTTTGCGGGTAGTAGGGCACTTTGATGCTGCGCGAGTCGCGATGCTCGAGGATGCGTTTTTCCAGGCGCAGTGCATCGGCATGGTCTTCGTAGTAATCGTGAATCACCGCGAAGCGCCGGTAGCCGTTGCGCTCGTACAGGGCAATCGCGGCCGGGTTGTCAGTGCGTACTTCCAGCCTCAGGTAGGCGCAATCATGCTCAAGGGCAACGGCCTCGATCCGTTGCAACAGTTGTTTGCCCAATCCGCTGCCGCGCGACTCGGCGGCAATGGCAATCGAGTACAACCGCGCCAGTGATGTGCCGCGATGAAACAACACCAGTGCGTAACCCAGCAACTGGCCGCTGGATTCTGCCACCAGCAACTGCCCGTTAGCCCGGGTGATCATCCACTGGAAGCTGCGACTGGTGAGCCGATCGGTAGTGAAGCATTGCATTTCCAATGCCAGCAACGCCGGCAAATCTTCAACTACCGCCAAACGAAAAATCGCACTCATATGACCACCGTAAAAGTTGCGTAACGAAACGGGACTTTCGAAAAACTTCGTGCTTAATAGAAATGGTCTTGTTCTCCAACGGATCAATCTCTATGTCAGCGGTACAGGGTCATTGGCGCGAAGTATCAGAGCAAAGTTTGCCGTCGGCAACTTTTTTAAATTCAGTTGTTAGAACTCCCAGCCAATTGCTGATCATTGTCGAACGCAAGGAAGACTGGGCTTCGTACTTCCCCAGCGAAGACATCATTACGGCGCAGGAGTACCTTGAACAAACGCGTGAAGGCGAGGCGGGCAAGCGCGTTCAGGTGATCAATCTGTGCCGCAGCTACAAGTATCTGGGTCATGGCTACTACTGCTCGCTCTTGGCTGAGGCCCGTGGCCACAAGGTCATTCCATCGGTACGTACGATCAGTGAGCTGACTAAAAAATCACTCTACGGACTGGCTTTGGATGATCTGGATAAAACGCTCGAAAAAGCGCTGAGTCATCATCTCTATAGCGATACCGAAGGCTTTACCCTGACACTTTATTTTGGCCGTACCCATATCGAACCATTGCAGGATTTGGCTCGTCAGTTGTTTGAAGTGTTTCCCTGTCCGATTCTGCTAGTTGAATTTCGCCGGCACAACGGTTGGCACATAGAGGGTATAAAGTCGGGTGTCTTGCACAAGTTGCGTGATGATCAGGAGGATCAATTCGCCAATGCGCTGGACAGCTTCAGTCGTAAAGTCTGGCGCGTGCCACGCTCGCGACATGTCGCCCGTTATGACTTGGCGATCCTGCATGATCCACAAGAGGCCTTACCTCCTTCCAACCGCAAAGCACTGGAAAACTTCGTGCGGGTCGGCAAGGGCATGGGTATCGATGTCGAACTGATCGAACGCAAGGATTATGCGCGTCTGGCCGAGTACGACGGTTTGCTGATCCGTGAAACCACCAGTGTCGACAACCATACCTACCGTTTTGCAAAAAAGGCTGAAAGCGAGGGGCTGGTGGTGATGGACGATCCGGCGTCGATCCTGCGCTGTACCAACAAGGTCTATCTGACCGATCTGCTCAACAGCCATCAGTTGGGCATGCCCGCCACCGAAATTCTCTACAAGGAGCGACCCGAGGACTTTGAGCGTGTCGGCGAACGTCTGGGCTTTCCGCTGGTTCTGAAGATTCCTGACGGCTGTTTTTCGCGTGGAGTGATCAAGGTCGAGAGCCAGCAGGCGCTGCTTGAAGCCACCGCCGAACTGTTCGAGCACTCGGTGCTGTTGCTGGCTCAGGAGTTTTTCTACACCGAGTACGACTGGCGTATTGGCGTACTCAACCGCAAGCCGATCTTTGCCTGCCAGTACTTCATGTCCAAGGGCCACTGGCAGATCTACAACCACAAAGCCAAGGGACAGGACATCAACGGTGAATGTCGCACCTTGGCGATCCATGAAGCGCCACGCGCAGTGGTCGAACTGGCGGTAAAGACTGCCATTCTGATCGGCGATGGACTCTACGGCGTCGACCTGAAACAGGCTGGCGATAAAGTCGTGGTGATCGAGGTCAACGACAATCCAAACCTCGACGCCGGCATCGAAGATGCTTACCTGCAGGACGATTTGTATTGCCTGGTGCTGGAAGAGTTCGTGCGCCGGCTGGAGCTGAAACGTCGCGGCCAGGCCTGGTGATCTACCGATGATCAACAGTTTTGCACTGAGCCACGGCGCGTTGCAGCGGGTTGAGCGACTGAACGCCGAAGTGATGCTGTTCAGCAATCCCGACGCGGCGGAGCGCGATCTGCTTCACAGTCAGTTCAAGGTCGATGAGCACGCACTGGCCTCGGCGCTGGACCCGGACGAAGTGTCGCGCATCGAGTTTCACCCGGATCATCTGTTCCTGATCTGGAAACGTCCGGAAAAATATTCCGGGGGAGGCAGCCTCGCCTTTGAGGTTTCGTCCTGCGGCCTGCTGTTCTCGCCGGGCCAGTTGCTGGTGATTGCCACCGATGACACGCCACTGCACGGCCTCGGCACCCGTCAGCGGTTAAACGCGCCACTGGATGTGTTGCTGGATGTGCTGTTCAACAACATTCATCACTACCTTGGCCACTTGAAGGTGATCAAACTGGTCGCTCGCGAGTTGCAGCAAAAATTCAATGCCTCAATGCAAAACCAGCATCTGGTGCAGATGTTCAACCTCAGCGAAAGCCTGATCTATTACATCAACGCCCTGCACAGCAATGGCGCAGTACTGACGCGGTTGCGCAATCATGCCGAGAAACAGCACTTCAGCAGCGAAGCGATCGGCCTGATTGACGACCTGATCATCGAGAACAACCAGTGCTACAAGCAGGCCGAAATCTATTCGACGGTGTTTTCCGGGCTGATTGATGCGCGCGGCAATCTGATGAACAACAGCATGAACAACCTGTTGCGCAAGCTGACGTTGATCAACGTGGTGTTTTTGCCGTTGAACCTGATTGCGAGTATCGGCGGCATGTCGGAATTCAGCATGATGACGGCCGGGACGCCTTGGTGGGTGTCGTATCCGCTGTTTCTGACGGTGATGCTGCTGGGGGCGGGCGGGATGTTGTTCGGCCTGCGGCGGCTGGCCAGATGATTATGTGCTGACTCAGAATGCCCTATCGCGAGCAGGCTCACTCCTACATTTGGAATGCAATCACCTGTAGGAGTGAGCCTGCTCGCGATAGCAATATCCGTAGCGCCAAATGCTCCTAATCAGCGCGCTTGCACCACATCCAGCCCTTTACGTCGCTCCCGTATCGCGCGCACCACCAGATACAACAACGGCCCAATCGAGACAAAAACCGCCGTCAGCAACAAATAAGGCAGCACCGACCAAATCGTCTGCCCGCGAGACCGTGCATCCTTGACCATCCATACCCCGGCCAACGTCGCCAGCAGGTACAAATCAATCACCACTTGCGCGGTATCCGGGCGCGACATCAGGCTGATGCCGAAGTCGATCAACGATTGTTCAGCCTGAAGCATCACCGAAACGGTGTAGCCGGTAAACGCGAGCAAAGCGGTGAGGGGCAGGGCGACAGACATCATGCAATCCTTCCTTGGTGTGATGAGAGAGTCGCCAGACTAACGCCGCCGGCAAAAATTGGCCATTGACTTGCCAGCACCGCGCAGGCTAATTTCCAGCCCATGACTTCGACTGTATCGCGTTGCCAGCCAATTATTATTACCGCCATTCCTCATTTGGCGGGCTAGCTCACGACTGCAGCACCCAACCCGCCCTAGAGGCGGGTTTTTACTTTCTGTCTCCAGGGTTTTTGACATGTGGCTCATGTAGGAGCTGCCGAAGGCTCGGGCAGCTCCTACAGGAACCGTGTGAAATTCTGCCAAGGAGATGTTCATGAGTTACACATACGATCAGCAAACCCTGCTTGAGCACTACGTGAAAAAGATCCTTGCTGCGCCGGTGTACGACCTCGCGGCGCGCACGCCTTTGCAAGCGGCGCCGGCGCTGTCGGAGGCGTTGGGCAACCGGATTCTGCTCAAGCGTGAAGACCTGCAACCGACGTTCTCCTTCAAGATACGCGGTGCCTACAACAGACTGGTGCAACTCAGTGAAGAACAGAAGGCGCGCGGAGTGATCACCGCCTCGGCCGGCAATCACGCGCAAGGTGTGGCATTGGCAGCACGCGAGCTGGGGATTGCGGCGATCATTGTCATGCCGGCGACAACGCCGGAACTCAAAGTGCTGGGCGTGCGCAGTCGCGGCGCTGAAGCGTTACTCCACGGCGAGAGTTTCCCGTTCGCGCTGGCCCATGCGCTGCAACTGGCGGAACAAACCGGACGCACCTTCGTGTCACCGTTCGATGACCCGGATGTCATCGCCGGACAGGGCACGGTGGCCATGGAAATCCTCCGTCAGCACCAGGGCGCGCTGGACGCGATCTTCATCCCGGTAGGCGGTGGCGGCTTGATCGCCGGCATCGCGGCGTACATCAAATACCTGAGGCCGGAAGTGCGGATCATCGGCGTCGAATCCGAACACTCAGCGTGCCTGAAGGCCGCGCTCGAAGCCGATCAGCGCGTCGTGCTGCCCAATGTCGGCACTTTCGCCGATGGCGTGGCGGTAGCACAGATTGGCGCGTTCGGGTTTGAGGTTTGCCGCTTCTGCGTCGACGAAGTGATCACCGTCAGCAACGACGACCTCTGCGCGGCGATCAAGAATATCTACGACGATACTCGCTCGATCACCGAACCTTCCGGCGCCTTGGCCGTTGCCGGGATCAAGCAATACGTAGCGCGAACCGGGGTGCGCGAGCACACATTCGTGGCGATCGACTCGGGGGCTAATATCAACTTCGACAGCCTGCGCCATGTCGCCGAGCGCGCCGCGGTCTGCAGCGTCTCGGCGTGAGAGGTTTACGGCAGCAACGGGCGCAGGAAGCTGCGCTCATAGCTGACGATGAACTTCTTCTCGACCAGGCTGGCCACCAGTGCGGTGCTTTCCGGATCGGTCATCGCGATGTGCCGATAGCTCTCGTAATCCGCCAGTGACGGAAAACTGAACAGGCAATAAGCGATGTTGCTCGCGCCCTCGGACGGCAGAAAATAGCCGTGATGCGTGCCGCCCAAGCGCTCGACGATGCCGAGCCAGGCCTTGGCGTAGGCCTCGAACTCAGGCAATTGGTAGGGATCAATGACATATCGGACGTGGCAGGTAATCAAACGACGCACTCCTTGCTCGGGTTATTCCTGCAGGGCTGTACCGACTTTGTCCGACGCCGACCAGATGCGATATCGCACTTCGACATCCGACGGCGCATACACCACGACCGGCAACTTGCTGTTGTAACGCAGCATGAAACCGTCACCGACGACCGGCACGAACGCGCGTTTCTTCTGACTGCCGGGCGGGCAGGCCATCATCGTGCTCATCGGGCCGATGACTTTTTCCAGTCGATAGAACGGATAGCCCCAACCCTCAAGATTCTTCTCATCGAGAACGCCGCCCAAACGCTGGCGGTTGCAGTCCACTTCCAACGTTTTGCCGGCGAGAATTTCCACCTGGAAGTTGTCTTCCTGTTCTTGCTTGGGCAAGTGAATGACCTGTCGGGTGAACCCGGCTTCTGCCTTCGGGTACGGCGCGACGTCTTCAAGTTTGGCGGCGTGGGCGAGGGTGGACAGGCTGGCGATGAACAGCCCGGTGGTCGCGTAAACGCGGAAAGAACCCATGGAAGCCTCCGTGCGGGTGTAGGGTGGATAACCAGCATTCTTACCGTCATGGGCCGTGATTGCAAACCAGCGTCGAGTTGCAAATTGCAGTACCCGCCGAGGCCATTCTTGCAATTTGCAAGTAGCCAAATACTGGCACCGCCGCCAAGTGCTTGATTTCATGACGGTGAAAATGAACCGATGAAAGGCACGCTTTATGCGTCTTTTCAGTGCGGCGCACCGGCCTTGGGCGCCTACACTCCAATGGGCATTTCGCAGTACCACCGCTTGTAGCACCCAGGGAAACAGCGGGGACACACCCGTGCAGGGGCAGCAACGGTCAGCGTGAATACTTGATTGGCATCTCACAGTAAGGAGAGGGTTTCGCCATGTTTCTGTCTGCCTTGGAACTACGCAATATCATTGAAAGCAGTTTTCTGCCGAAACGCTGCCAGTGCACGCTGTCGCCGGACTTGTCGATGACCGTCAAGGTTTTCGGCGATCACCAGACCGATCAGGTCGATCTGCTGGTCAGTGGCATCGACGCCAGCCATCTCAATGGCTGTCGTGAAATCAACGAATTGATCGCCGGGCTGCGCTCGGATCTGAATCAGCAAACTGTGCAACATCACTACAGCCCACGCTCCAGAGTCGTTTAACGCACCGTTTCACCCAGTTCGACCGTCACGCGCCGGGCCTGCACAAAACCAAGGCCCAGCGCGAACTCGACCAGCACCGCGAGCAAAATCCCGGGGCCGGCATGACCGTTCAACCATTCCGCAAACCCCAACACCGCCAAACCAAAACAACCGACGATAAACCCGTTGCTCAGCGCATTGCGCCCCAGCGACGGCGGTGCATTGCGCACCAGATAAAACATCACCCCCAACGCCGCAAACAGCACCGCACTGCGCCGCGCGACAAACCCGGCAGCGTCGGAATACTCGATGCTCCAGATCGCCAGCAGCCTCTCCGGGAAAACGCCCCAAGCCAACGCCAGCAAGAAACACAACGAACACGTGAAGCCCGACAACGTGCGAAACGACAACTGCATGGCGAATCCTTGCGGCAGTGAGGAGGGCTCCGAGCATAACCGCCGAAACTCCCCACGCCTACCGCAAACCCGCAAATCAGACGTTTCTGTCAGTTCTGGAAGTTGCACGCGTCAGACAATTTCCGGTAGCTGATTTCCTCAGGCTTACCGGCATTGTCGATGTACTTCATATCGGCCGTGACCACTTTGCACCGTTGCGTTGGTGGCTCGGTCAACGACACCACCTTGGCCACCTGCAGCGGCATGCCGTACTCATACGGCACGGCTTTGGATGTGGCAGAGGTGTCATTGGCCTGGGCCAGCCCGGCGAACGCAGTGCAGGCGAGGGCGGCGGTGAGCAATAAAGGACGAATGTTCATGAAAGGACTCCCGTGTGGCGGTTCTAGAGTTCGGCGTGATTCACCCGAACCTGCCGCACTGGGCGACAGCCGGAATGGCTGAGGGCGTGCGGTTCAGTAGAGTTTTTGACCGCGGCGTTAAGGGATGGTTAACCAAGCTGAATGCCGGCTGTCAGGGAGTGGGGTGGTTTTCTTCGGGATGTTTGGCGAATTCCTACAAAGGCTGGTGCCTTGTCTGCTTTCGGCGGCTGGAGCGGGGCGGTTATTGTCGGTTGCCGCTGCAAAATCAGTGGTTCGGGTTTGGTCACCTGAGAAAAGTTCATTGCATATGTGCCATCATTTGCATCGCTCGGATTTCACGATCCGTGGAGTGCATTGCTATGGCGGCTGTGTGCAGGACGCCTTCGGGCGAGCTGAGTTTTGAACTGTTCTCGGTTGACCAAGCCTGTACACGGCCGCCTCCCACCGTTTGGTCACGGCTATGGCGGTTACCTTCTAATACAGTTGAGTAATCAGAATGCCGATAATTAAACTGCTACAAAACCGCTATCTCCCCCTCAGCAGCAACGTCACCGAAACCCCGACGCTGCTCATCGACACCCAAGCCAACCCGAAAGACATCCTCGAAGCCGCCGTCCAGCGCATCCGCGCCGCCGCTGACCTGCTCGAAACGCTGCATTGCCTATGCTTCAAACACGCCGACGTGCAGGACATCCCACACATCACCCATGCGCTTTACCTGCTGACGCAGGATGGCAATGATTTGCTGCAGGTTGCGCAGCAGCAGATGTTGAGTTGGAAGGCGCCGGTTTGATGAGAAATTGAAAGGACGCAGCCACGGGACGGAGTGAGAAACGACCCGTGTTTCAGCGTGGTAAGGATTCCGTTGAGTGATGACCCGGATCCAGCACCGTCGATGCCCACACCAACTCGATACGATTGTTTGGCAGAAAATAGACATGCAAAGTGTCATCGCCACGGTTTCGTGAAGGCAAGTGCACTTGCACTTCGTGTCTTTCGATCTTCATCCCCTGATCCTCTTGAGCTTTAGACATGCTCAGAATCCACGCAACTTTAACGGTGTTGCCATCGATACTCCAACAGCAGGTCACGCCTCCGTTACCGCCCCAGTGATCATTTACCCAATAGCTGCCGATGGGACGATCGGTGTAGTTATGGGATGTAAGGGCAGCACCGGGCGTACGAACACGGTCATGAATTAGAGATGTCACAAAAGCGGCCACCAGCACTGTCGCACAGATCAATATCTTCGAGCGACTGGACATGGGCGTCTGACTGAATCGCATATTCTTACTGCGCCTCACTGCTTTCCGAAACAGCTTTGGTTGGTCGGGGTTCAAATGGGCTAAACAAGTCAGGACTCCATCCGAGCCGTACTTTATTACCCGGATCAAAGCGCACATGCAGGTACTGATCGTGTGGGCCACGCTGGGGAAGCGAAAGCTGAACTTCATGGCGCTCTTCTACCGCGCCCTGTATTTGCTGCTGTTTGGTCATGTCCAATATCCAGGTGACTTTGACTGTGTCTCCCTCAAATTTGGAGCAGCACATTATTCCACCGCCGCCGTTGGCAAAAAGGTTCCCACCCCAAAATCCATTGACCCAGAAACTGAAAATCGGTCGTTCCATATGGTTTTCCGAAGTCACCATTGCACCTGGCGTGCGGAACAGTGCGAGGATTTTAGGGGTGGCGTAGCTAAGCAGCAAAGCCAGTACAGCCAGGGCTATTCGCCTTCTTCGCCATGTTCGTTTTCGACGTGCGTCCGCAGCAATATCTATCAAAGACTAAAATTCCAAGGTAAGAGGTTACATTCCGGCTTTATGCCTGGAGAGAACTTCACCGATCGCGAAGTGATGAGTCACACTTCAATTTTTCCTGGATTAGAATCAAGAGGTTTTTTTAACTTGGATGCAGTGCACTTTGATGCGGTCGTACTGGCTTCGCGACCGGTGAAACTGAGGGCTTGCAGGTCGGCGTTGGCGCCTTCGAACGTGAGGGTAATGTGTGTTGCGTTGGCGTCCAGCATGCCTTGAATTTCGTCCGTTGAATAAGCAGGGGGCGGATGTTGCAGGATAAAGCTACCGCCTTCAAGGCGCGGAATCTGATGAAAAGGAAGAAACTCTAGCTTGTCCCTTTTTTACTCACCAAGAGCCATACGGCACTCCAAATTTATCTACATATGCCTTGGAAACATCTGAAAGTGAATCGTACTGACCATCGGATTTTCCCTCATAAGGTCCACGTGGGGCGATTTCGGCTTGAACTCTTGCAACCTCTACAGGAGGTAGACAAGAACCAAGTACCCAAACTTTAACTATTCCACCCGGGGCAAGTCCTATTGCAAGTGAATCTCGATATTCTGAGATCTCTTTGCCGTCGAAGGCACAGTAAACAGTTTCCTCTTTGCGCATCAATTCACGGGCCGATTCAGGCACATCAATAGCGACTTGGTAAGTCTGTGGCTCAACTAAGGACTGCCAACGAACGTGAAGTTTTTTGGGAAGGTCTGCACCAGTTACGTATTTTCCCTTACCTCGCCCGGTTCTTTTTGGCCAACCTCTTGGATGGCCGGAATTGTTAGCTGGTGTTTGGATTGCGGAGACACCACTCATAGCCCTCCGATAGACTTGCCCCTTTGAATCGATTACATCCGCCGTTTCGATCCAGACCTCCATATAGTTTGGCGCCAAGAATCCGAGATACCAAGCTTCATAGGGTAAAGAACCGCTATTGGAAGAGGTGAAACTGCTAATTAGCACGGCTGCAGTAATGCAGCGTGTAAATCTACTTATTGCCGTTAGCAAATAACACCTTCATGCGGATCTCCCCGAAAATCACTTGCTTTATCAGCTAATGCCGGACGAACCTTATCTTTTCAGGTTGCCGGCAGCCCTGCGAAGAGAACGTTTGATAAGTCTTTTGTCTCTAATGAAGCCTAGGGTTGATAAATCTGCCCTCGGCCGCCAATTTTTTTATTGATTCGACAAGGTTCAAGCCATAACTGTCATTGACCCCTGCGGAATTTGGGCGACTCGAATAACGGCTTGGTTTTCCTTATGATCGCTCCACCGCTCAATTTGAGCTTTCAGATCCGGCAACTCTGCTCGGTCTCCGTAAACGTCGGAAAGCTCCAGGGTTGTTTTTTCCAACAAATCAATGTTGTTCAAAGTGGTCTTGATGTTTTCGAGTTCTTTTTCATTGTGGCTCACAGCTAAGGCGATTTCCTTCTGGCGGGACTGGAGATCAGACATCGTGGATCTTCGTTGAATGGCTGTCGCGCGATCCTGAGGTCTACTTTCAATTGATCCACCCGGAAACTCAGCTTGCTGGGCTGCCTGCCACTTTTTTAATTCGGTTCGGTAGAACTCCATTTGAGTGCGCAAGTTGAGCGCCTCTCGCGGAGTAACAATTTTTCCACCACTTGCCTGTGTGTCTTGCCAGCGACGCAATGTTGCCCAACAGGCAGGAATGTACCCGCCTAGCATCGTATGATCGGCGCCGTTCATTACTTGGACGCCAAAATTGCTACGTTCCGGAGTGTCATTGTTTTCAATGTTCGCATAACAAAGCTGCGTCATTGCAGACTCTTCATATCCTTCGCAACCGGGGGTCCAGAGGACTGCTGAAATCTGATTGCCTGGAAGCCTCAGTGGGGTGAAATAACGCTGCATGCCATGATGGCGATAGGGCTTCCCGCCAAACCGATTCAATCCTGCACCGAAAACAATGCCCCCCACAATCGGGGCGACCCCTCCTGTGACAGTGGCAGCGACTCCGGTAACCCAGACTGCTTGCTTTGTATCCATCCACGCCGCGGGCACGCTGGGTACCGGATCATTGTTGTTTACGATGCGATGATGAACGAGAGTTTTAGCTTTTTCGACAAAATCTGCGTCACCTGCTCTAGGCGACCCAAAGGTGTAAAGAATCACTTGTTCATCATAGTTTTGACGTATCCATTCAGCTAGCAAGAGCGCGATCGCCCCCCCGAGGCTGTGGCCACAAACCACAACGCGCTGGCCGTTTGTAAGAAATCTTTCGAGATATTTGGTTATAAAAGGTTGTAATACGACGTAGGCTTCATGAAATCCTTTGTGAGCCTTACCGATTCCATCTTTAACCGGGACTTGTTCTGCATCTCCATCGCGCAAAGCATCCCACTTTTCCGCTGTTCCCCGTATTGCTATCAAAATCATACGGTCGTCATGGGTAGCGTAGGCTTGAGTGTCAGTCTTTTTTGAGTCCAATGAATACCCGCGCGCATCATTGAAAAAATGAATTTCGGACGGAGTTTCCTGTTCGCTGGAATTTACATAGAGTTTTGGATCGTAAGGAATGATTTCCAGTCGTTTTGAGTAGGGGACGTCTTCAACAACTGGATAGTTTACAGTTTTAGCATCGGCGTAACGCATTGGTTCCTGATGGCAAGCCAAGCAGGTTTGCAGTACATGCCCAACTGTTCCGACCGTAGGGAATGATATTTCTTCTCCAGGCTTTCTTGGTTTTGAGTCTTCTGAATTTTCAGGTGCATTCGGATTTTCAGGGGTTTGCCCAAAATCGCCATAACTTAGCGTTGCAAATAACGAGAGATTGTAAAGATTCACTGCGCTAAAAGTCGGTGCCAAAGAAATTAATGGTCTGAAAGCCCTTAATGCACGTACTTCTAGCACGTAATGTTTATCTGGTAGAAGCGCCGTTCCATAATCTGGAACTTTTCCCTTGCCAAAATCACAGGCTAATTTCGTCCAGCCATAAGGAACAGGTTTGGATAATTTTGCGGGTGCGGGCAAATGGCGTTTGTGCTCTACAAGTTGGCGGACTTCTACGTTGTAATATTCGGCCTTTTCCGAGGAGGCTCTATAAGCGCCGCTTTTAGCGGTGCTACCGATGGGGCGATGTAAGGTTTTTTCAGCCGCGACCTGAAAGTCCGTCAGAGGGATTGCATAGTCTTGTCGGTCGACGAGGCTTTCATACCAGGTGTCTCCCCCAGAATATGATTTTGCCAAGGTTAAAGTTACTGGGCCTTGGTAATTGTTGGTGACCTTAGCGTATCCGTCACTGTCCAGGTTACCATCGTATTTTTGCCCCTCAGCGTCGGTCAATTCATACCTTAAACCCCCGTATGGCTTGCCGTCACCAAACTCATCAACCAATCTGAAGCTTATCCAACTGCCACGGGCGGGGCAGACGCTTTTGTCACACAGGAATGGGTCCGTCATCGGGAATGTCCTTATTCGGTGCAAGCCGGATATACCGTACACTCGCGGTCGTTCATTTTGAATTTTTTGAAAGTAGGAGGACTTTGGCACCTATTTGATGTTGCGCTGCCCTGACAAGGCTTCCAGCCTTTGGTAGTTTTAATCCAGCGATTATTCATGCTGGGTACTTCGTCCTTTGACAGGCGGAAGGTGAATTTTATGTTTTTGCCGTTAAGACTTGATCGTTGAAGTGTGCCGCCCGGTTTGCTTCGTTCAAAATTGACGGATGACACGTGCCAGTTTGCATCCGCCCCGCTACAGGATAATATCTTGGAAATTCCGTTCTTTTCGATTCTTGCAACGCTGAGTTGAAACATCCAAGTGCACAGGCCTCTGAATTCAAAGTTATCAGTTAAAGGCGGCGCTGGATCTCCCGTAGTGTTTCCTGTTACAGAGATTCCTCCGATATCTCCGCCGATATCCAGTGAAGAAGCACCGTAGCGGCCGTCAATAGCCATACTTACTCGAGTCAATTCCATCTTGCATCCGGCTATGCTATAGCTGAGCGGAATATTGAAGCTGGCGGTTTGCTCTGTGTCTTTTACATCAATTTGATCTGTTTTTTGATGCCGCCGAGTTACATTGCCTCCCAAGCCCGCTGAATAGGTTTGGCAATCCTGACCAGCTAGCGGTGAGTATTGTGACTTGGCTGTCAGGCTAAAGTTGGCTGGGGACGTTGCCACCAGAGTAAAAGAATCGCTCCCGTAGTGGCTGGAAATTTCTGCGATACTGCTTTTAGCAATTTCGCCGGCAGAGGTGCAGGCGCCGATTAAAGGAAGTGTCAAGAGCAGCAGAGATTTCACATTGAATGAAAAAATTGATTTACTCATTTATTGCTTCCCGAAAAAACGTTTTAAACATAACTAAAATGGATTGCTAATTTCAATTGAATACTCGTTGGCATCTAGCGAAATGCTCCTGAGGTGTTTCTGTAGGCAAAGGTTCCCAAGCTATATCTTGCATACACTGCTCTGACAGCCGCCGGCTCAACATCAACTCGCGATGTTCTGGTAATTGCCAACTCCAGGCGTCCAGCAAGTCCATCTGATCCTCCAGCCACTCACTGACAACCCGTGTTTCGGCCAGAGCGGCGGCAGCATCGACGTGGTAGGTCATCAACCACCTTTTCAGGTTTTCGCGCAGGATGCTTCGAGCCTGTTCGCCTGACTCGGGATTGCGCAACCAAGGCTCTGGATTTGGGACTGGGTACAAACCGGGCATGCTGTTATCCGCGCTTTGCCATTGATCCTCATCCCAATACAGCACACTGCGGATGGGCCCAAGAAGTAGCGGCCATTCGCTTTCCTTCATATTGACGAGGCAACGGGCGAGGACGCGGTTATCCTGGAAACGAAACAGAGAGCGATCACCGTCTTCGTCGATGACCATGCGTGCGATCCAATGCTGCGTCAGGATGTCGAGGTCAGGTTTTTCCATGCTGCCGATCCAGCCCCAGTTGCGCTGTGGGCCATCAAGCAGTTTGCGAAACTCTTCATTGCCTGGGTTATGTAGTTCGGCCAGCCATGGGCTGATGGCAGCGAACTGAGCGAACTCGGTCCGGCGGTAGAGTTGCACAGAGCGTTGCATAGCGCCGGTGCTGTATAGCGGCGTGACCGGATTGGGCTCGGCGAGACTGTCGATTACCAGAATAAGTACGCGATTGAGTCGGGACTGCTCACCCAGCCAGTTGTTAAGTGCATCGCTCACGCGGTGGCTCCCAGATCACATTTACCTTCGCGGCATGCCTCGCAGATCGGGCATCGCGTGTTACCCGCCGCGCGAGCGGCCTTGGCCATGGCCATTTGGACTACGGCAGGGACGAGAAGGGCGCCGGCCTTGTCTTTCGCGGCAGCCCATGGAATGACGGGTTCGAGAATAGCGATCCCCGTACCCGCACCCGGTGAGCCGCCGGAGTTGGTCTTCACCTCGGCACCACTGATGGTCACTCCGCCGGCATCAACCTTCACAAAACTCCCACCAGCCTTGGCCGTGAGCTCCATCGCGCCTTCAACCACAACCTTCTCGCCAGCGTGGTAGTGAATCTCGGTGCCAGCCTCGACAAACTGCGCAGTCCCGACCTTAAGGTGCTGAGTCACTGCAACCGTCAGGTGATCATCCGCACGCATCTCGCTAATTCGATCCAGATGCGTAATCCGATGCTCTTCAACCTTGAACTCGCTCAGCGTATTGGCTTCAACGGTGTCATGCCGTTCGTTGCCGACACGAATCTTTTGATCGTGCTCGATGTTCTCGTCCCAATCGCGCTGGGCGTGGATGTAGATCTGCTCGACGCCTTTCTTGTCTTCAATCCGGAACTCGTTGTAGCCCTTGCCGCCCGGTGAACTCAGGGTTTTGAAGGTGCTGCGGGTCTTGTTTGCCGGCAGGTCGTAGGGGACGACGTTTTCCTTGTGGTACAGGCAGCCGGTTACGAGTGGCTGATCGGGATCGCCTTCGAGGAAGGTGACGAGGACTTCCATGCCGATGCGCGGGATGGCGATGCCGCCGTACGCGGCGCCGGCCCAGCCACTGGCGACGCGCATCCAGCAGGTGGTTTTGTCGTTG
>Ga0160444_100406_pt1 | contig 21816 bp, 31 predicted proteins | sample HID1972K_E1MG_FD_108232 | JGI IMG/M metagenome (GOLD analysis project Ga0160444, IMG submission 108232) | Enriched pill bug-associated microbial communities from UW Madison campus, WI, USA - HID1972K_E1 MG | ecosystem: Host-associated > Arthropoda: Insects > Digestive system > Unclassified ... | reverse complement strand
ATGGCAAAGGGTAAGTTCGAGCGCACCAAGCCGCACGTGAACGTGGGCACCATCGGTCACGTTGACCATGGCAAGACCACGCTGACCGCCGCACTGACCAAGGTCGGCGCCGAGCGTTTCGGCGGCGAGTTCAAGGCCTATGACGCGATCGACGCGGCGCCGGAAGAGAAGGCGCGCGGCATCACGATCTCGACCGCGCACGTGGAATACGAATCGCCGACCCGCCATTACGCGCACGTCGACTGCCCGGGCCATGCCGACTACGTCAAGAACATGATCACCGGCGCAGCCCAGATGGACGGCGCGATCCTGGTGTGCTCGGCCGCGGACGGCCCGATGCCGCAGACCCGCGAGCACATCCTGCTGTCGCGCCAGGTCGGCGTGCCGCACATCGTGGTGTTCCTGAACAAAGCCGACATGGTCGACGACGCCGAGCTGCTCGAGCTGGTCGAGATGGAAGTGCGCGAGCTGCTGAGCAAGTACGACTTCCCGGGCGATGACACCCCGATCATCCACGGCTCGGCCCGCCTGGCGCTGGAAGGCGACCAGAGCGAAATCGGCGTGCCGGCGATCCTGAAGCTGGTCGAGGCGCTGGACACCTTCATCCCGGAGCCCGAGCGCGACGTGGACAAGGCGTTCCTGATGCCGGTCGAAGACGTGTTCTCGATCTCCGGCCGCGGCACCGTGGTGACCGGTCGTATCGAGCGCGGCATCATCAAGGTTGGCGACGAAATCGAAATCGTCGGCATCCGCGACACCCAGAAGACCACCGTGACCGGCGTGGAAATGTTCCGCAAGCTGCTGGACCAGGGTCAGGCGGGCGACAACGCCGGTCTGCTGCTGCGCGGCACCAAGCGTGACGACGTCGAGCGTGGCCAGGTGCTGTGCAAGCCCGGTTCGATCAAGCCGCACACCGAGTTCGAGGCCGAAGTCTACGTGCTGAGCAAGGACGAAGGCGGCCGTCACACTCCGTTCTTCAAGGGCTACCGTCCGCAGTTCTACTTCCGCACCACCGACATCACCGGTGCGGTGCAGCTGCCGGAAGGCACCGAGATGGTGATGCCGGGCGACAACGTGAAGATGACCGTGACCCTGATCAACCCGGTGGCAATGGACGAAGGCCTGCGTTTCGCGATCCGCGAAGGCGGCCGCACCGTCGGCGCCGGCGTGGTGGCCAAGATCATCAAGTGACGATCTGACCCCTGCGCGCCGTCGGCGCGCAGGGCTTTGTCAGATCGTCATCCCCGAGCGCTTTAATCGGGGATCCAGCGACTTTAAGCTTTACCGCTTCACCGCAGTAACCCCGCCGGTCTCTCCCTGGGAGATGGACCGGCCTACCGCGAAAAGAGGTGCAGGAAGCGCCTCGTGTTCGCCAGACAGGAAGTTGATGCGTGAACCGCCGGCGCGAAAAGGCAACTTTTCGCGCGGTTGTGCGTCCGGGTTGTTGACGGGCGTAGTTCATGCGTTCTATACTTTTCCGTCTGGGCAGGCCGTTCATCGGTCTGCCTTGTTTGTCAGGAAGATTCCCGGGCCTTTGACGGCCCCGGCGCGCAGCCTGGATCAGGCGGCACGGGCGCAGGGACTTTCAAAAAAGCACGTGAACCATTACCGGGGCAAGGCATCCCAGAGGCCGCGCCCGTCGCTCTTTCAACACAGGAAATCGTCATGGCGGACCAGAAGATCCGTATCAGGCTCAAAGCCTACGATCATCGCCTGATCGACCGCTCGGCAAGCGAGATCGTCGAAACGGCAAAGCGGACCGGCGCGCAAGTGCGCGGCCCGATCCCGCTCCCCACCAAGATCGAACGCTACACCATTCTGGTGTCGCCGCACGCCGACAAGGACGCGCGCGATCAGTACGAGACCCGCACCCACAAGCGTGTGCTGGACATCGTGGACCCCAACGACAAGACCGTCGACGCGCTGATGAAGCTCGAGCTGGCCGCTGGCGTTGATGTCCAGATCAAGTTGACCTGAGGCAAACGACCATGACTGCGAAGAAATTTTCGTTGGGCATCGTTGGCCGCAAGGCCGGCATGACCCGGGTGTTCACCGAAGATGGCAAGTCCATCCCGGTCACCCTGATCGAAGCTACTCCCAACCGCATCACCCAGATCAAGACCACGGAAGTCGACGGCTACACCGCCGTGCAGGTTGCCGTCGGTACGCGTCGTGCTGCCCTGATCAACAAGCCGGTTTCCGGCCACCTGGCCAAGGCCAAGGTCGAAGCGGGTCGCGGCCTGTGGGAGCTGCGCGTGGAAGCCGACAAGATCGGTGACTTCAGCATCGGCGGCGAGATCAAGGCCGACATCTTTGAAGTGGGCCAGAAGGTCGACGTCCAGGGCGTGACCAAGGGCAAGGGCTTCCAGGGCACCATCAAGCGCTACAACTTCCGGATGGGCGACGCCACCCACGGTAACTCGCTGTCGCACCGCGCGCCGGGTTCGCTGGGTCAGCGCCAGACGCCAGGTCGCGTGTTCCCGGGCAAGAAGATGTCCGGTCACATGGGTGCCGTGCAGCAGAGCACGCAGAACCTTGAAGTGGTCCGCGTGGATGCCGAGCGTGGCCTGATCGCCATTCGCGGCGCCGTGCCGGGTGCGCCGGGTGGTGACGTGATCGTGCGTCCGGCGAGCAAGGGCTAAGGAGAACGATGATGGAACTTGCCATTAACGGCAGCGCCAACAAACTGTCGGTCTCCGACGAAGTGTTTGGTCGCGAATTCAGCCAGGACCTGGTTCACCAGGTCGTCGTGGCTTACCGCAACGCAGGTCGCGCGGGCACCAAGGCCCAGAAGACCCGTTCGGAAGTCAACGGCACCACCAAGAAGTCGAAGAAGCAGAAGGGCGGCGGTGCGCGTCATGGCGCGCTGACGGCTCCGATCTTCGTCGGCGGCGGCGTGACCTTTGCGGCCAAGCCGCGCAGCTTCGAGCAGAAGGTCAACCGCAAGATGTACCGCGCCGCGATGAAGGCCATCCTGAGCGAGCTGGCTCGTCAGGACCGTCTGACGATCGTCGACACGTTCGACGTCGAGGCGACCAACACCAAGAGCCTGATCACCAAGCTCAAGGACCTGAACGTCGGCAAGCGTCCGCTGATCGTGACCGAAGATGCTTCCGAACACCTGTACCTGTCGGCCCGCAACCTGCCTTACGTCGAAGTGCGTGACGTGCAGGGTCTGGATCCGGCATCGCTGGTCGGCGCCGACACCGTCGTGATCACCGCCGATGCGGTGAAGAAGATCGAGGAGTGGCTGGCATGAGCATCAGCAACGAGAAAATCTTCAGCGTGCTGCGCGCCCCGCGCGTGTCTGAAAAGACTGCACGACTGCAGGAAGTATCCAATCAGTACGTCTTCGAAGTCTCGAACGACTCCACCAAGGCCGATGTCAAGGCCGCGGTTGAGCAGCTGTTCGACGTCAAGGTCGAGGCTGTCAACGTGGTGAACGTGAAGGGCAAGAACAAGTCCTTCCGTAACCGCAATGGCCGTCGCGGCGACTGGAAAAAGGCGTACGTGCGTCTGGCCGATGGCCAGGCCATCGACGTGTCGGCCACGGCCTGAGGTAGACCCACATGCCATTGATGAAATTTAAACCCACTTCCCCCGGCCGTCGTTCGGCCGTGCGCGTGGTGACGCCGGACCTGCACAAGGGTGCCCCGCATGCTCCTCTGCTTGAAAAGCAGAGCAAGACCGGCGGTCGCAACCACCATGGCCGCATCACCACCCGCCACATCGGCGGTGGTCACAAGCAGCATTACCGCATCATCGACTTCAAGCGCGACAAGGTCGGCATTCCCGCCCGCGTCGAGCGGATCGAATACGATCCCAACCGCACCGCGCACATCGCGCTGCTGTGCTACGTCGATGGCGAGCGCCGTTACATCATCGCGCCCAAGGGCCTGAAGGCCGGCGACCAGGTGATCGCGGGCCGTGACGCCCCGATCCGCGCCGGCAACACCCTGCCGCTGCTGAACATTCCGGTCGGCACGACGGTCCACTGCATCGAGCTGAAGGTCGGCAAGGGCGCGCAGATTGCCCGCGCCGCCGGTGCCGCGGTGCAGCTGGTCGCCCGTGAGCAGGGCTTTGCCACGCTGCGCCTTCGCTCCGGCGAAATGCGCAAGGTGCCGGCCGAGTGCTGCGCCACCGTGGGCGAAGTCGGCAACGACGAGCACAGCCTCGAGAAGCTGGGCAAGGCCGGCGCCAAGCGCTGGCGCGGCGTCAAGCCGACCGTCCGCGGCGCGGCCATGAACCCGGTCGACCACCCGCACGGTGGTGGTGAGGCCAAGGCTGGCCAGGGTAATCCGCATCCGGTCACCCCGTGGGGTGTGCCGACCAAGGGGTACAAGACGCGCCATAACAAGCGCACCCAGCAATTCATCGTCCGCGATCGTAGGGGCTAATCGACCATGGCACGTTCACTCAAGAAAGGCCCGTTCGTCGATCACCACCTCGTCAAGAAGGTGGAGGCTGCGGCCGGTAGCAAGCGTCCGATCAAGACCTGGTCGCGTCGTTCCATGATCCTGCCGGAAATGGTGGGTTTCACCATCGCCGTGCACAACGGCAAGAACCACGTTCCGGTGCTGGTCAACGAGAACATGGTCGGCCACAAGCTCGGCGAATTTGCCGTCACCCGGACCTTCAAGGGTCACGGTGGCGACAAGAAGTCGGCCGGCAAGCGCTAAGGAGAGATGACAATGGAAGCGAAAGCCATCCTGCGCACCGCGCGCATCTCCCCGCAGAAAGCCCGCCTGGTCGCCGACCAGGTGCGCGGTCTGTCCGCAGAGCGCGCCGTCAACCTGCTGAAGTTCTCGGACAAGAAGGCTGCGGCCCTCATCAAGAAGGTGGTCGAGTCGGCCATCGCCAATGCCGAGAACAACCAGGGCGCCGACGTCGACGAGCTGAAGGTCCAGACTATCATGGTCGACGAAGGCCCGACGCTGAAGCGTTTCATGGCCCGCGCCAAGGGCCGCGGCACGCGCATCCTCAAGCGCACCAGCCATATCACCGTGGTGGTTGGCGAAGGCAAGGGCAAATAAGACTATGGGCCATAAAGTACATCCGACCGGTATCCGCCTTGGCATCTCCAAGGACTGGAACTCCAAGTGGTTCGCCAACAAGGGCGACTACGCCAGCTATCTGGCTGCCGACCTCAAGGTCCGCGAGATGCTGCGCAAGAAGCTTGCCCAGGCCGGTATCAGCAAGATCCTGATCGAGCGTCCGGCCAAGACCGCGCGCGTGACGATCCACACCGCCCGTCCGGGCGTGGTGATCGGCAAGCGCGGTGAGGACATCGAAAAGCTGCGCAAGGAAGTGAGCGAGATGATGGGCGTCCCGGCGCACATCAACGTCACTGAAGTGCGCAAGCCGGAGCTGGACGCCCAGCTGGTGGCCGAGTCCATCGCCCAGCAGCTGGAGCGTCGCATCATGTTCCGCCGCGCGATGAAGCGCGCAGTCGGCAACGCGATCCGCCTGGGTGCCCTGGGCATCAAGGTGAACGTCGCCGGCCGCCTGAACGGTGCCGAGATCGCCCGTTCCGAGTGGTACCGCGAAGGTCGTGTGCCGCTGCACACCCTGCGCGCCGACATCGACTACGGCTTTGCCGAAGCGAAGACCACCTACGGAATCATCGGCATCAAGGTGTGGGTCTACAAGGGCGAAGTGTTCGACTTCAGCCAGGTGGGTCAGGAAAAGCAGGACGACTCGCGCCCCGAGCGCAGTGAACGTCCGTCGCGTCCGTCCCGCGATCGTGACGCGAGGTAACCGGCAATGTTGCAACCCAAGCGAACCAAATACCGCAAGATGCACAAGGGCCGCAATTCGGGCCTGAGCTGGAGCGGAAACCTCGTCTCGTTCGGCGAGTACGGCCTGAAGGCCACCGCGCACGGTCAGCTGACCGCGCGCCAGATCGAGGCAGCGCGTCGTTCCATCAGCCGCTATGTCAAGCGCGGCGGCAAGATGTGGATCCGTGTGTTCCCCGACAAGCCCATCACCAAGAAGCCGATCGAAGTCCGCATGGGCTCCGGCAAGGGCAACGTGGAGTACTGGGTCGCCCAGATCCAGCCGGGCCGCATGATTTATGAAATCGAAGGCGTGGATGAGGCAACGGCACGCGAGGCGTTCCGCCTGGCCGCCGCCAAGCTTTCGGTCACCACCACCTTTGTTTCCCGGACGGTGCGCTAATGGCTATCAAGGAACTCCGCGAGAAGTCTGCTGACGAGCTGAACGCCCACCTGGGCGAGCTGCGCAAGGAACAGTTCTCCCTGCGTATGCAGAAGGCCACCGGCCAGCTGCCGAAGACCCACGAAACCCGCCGGGTCCGCCGCGAGATCGCTCGCGTCAAGACCCTGCTCGGCAGCAAGAAGTAAGGACAGCCGACATGAGTGACAACGAACAGAAAACGCAGCGCACGGTCGAAGGCCGTGTCGTGAGCAACAAGATGGACAAGACGGTCACCATTCTGGTGGAGCGTCAGGTCAAGCACGCGCTGTACGGCAAGTACATCAAGCGCTCGACCAAGCTGCATGCCCACGACGCCGACAACGCCTGCAACGAAGGCGACCTGGTCCGGATCGTCGAGATCGCGCCGCTGTCCAAGACCAAGAACTGGCGCGTGGTCGAGATCGTCGCCCGCGCGGCCGAATAAGAGGAGTCTGAATCATGATCCAGATGCAGAGCTATCTCGACGCGGCCGACAACTCCGGCGCCAAGGAACTGATGTGCATCAAGGTGCTCGGCGGCTCCAAGCGTCGCTACGCCGGCATCGGTGACATCATCAAGGTCACCGTGAAGGATGCAATCCCGCGCGGCAAGGTCAAGAAGGGCGAAGTCTACGACGCCGTCGTGGTGCGGACCCGCAAGGGTGTGCGTCGCGCCGACGGTTCGCTGATCCGCTTCGACGGCAACGCCGCGGTGCTGCTCAACAACAAGCAGGAGCCGATCGGCACCCGTATCTTCGGACCGGTGACCCGTGAACTGCGCTCCGAGAAGTTCATGAAGATCGTCTCGCTCGCACCCGAAGTGCTGTGAGCGGAGGAAATCAAGATGGCTAACCGAATCAAGAAAGGCGACCAGGTGGTCGTTCTCACCGGCAAGGACAAGGGCAAGCAGGGCGACGTGCTGCGTGTGGAAGGCGACCGCGTGGTCGTGTCCAACGTGAACATCGTCAAGCGCCACACCAAGCCGAACCCCCAGGCTGGTGTTGCTGGTGGCGTCGTCGAGCGCGAAGCCTCGATCCATATCTCCAATGTTGCTCCGTTCAACGCCGCCAGCGGCAAGGGCGAACGCATTGGCTTCAAGGTGCTGGAGGATGGACGCAAACTGCGTGTGTTCCGCTCCAGCGGTGAGGCGCTAGACGCCTGAGGAATGAGGTAATGACCACTCGTCTCGAAAAAATCTACAAGGAAGAGGTTGTTCCGAACTTGACCAAGAAGTTCGGCTACACCAATCCGATGGAAGTCCCGAAGATCACCAAGATCACCATCAACATGGGTGTGGGTGAAGCGGCGACCAACAAGAAGATCCTGGAAAACGCCGTCGCCGACCTGGCCAAGATCACCGGCCAGAAGCCGATCACGACCAAGTCGCGCGTCTCGGTGGCGTCCTTCAAGATCCGTGACGGCTGGCCGATCGGCTGCAAGGTCACCTTGCGCCGCGCCCAGATGTACGAATTCCTGGACCGCCTGGTCAGCATCGCGCTGCCGCGCGTGCGCGACTTCCGTGGTGTGTCGGGCCGCTCGTTCGACGGCCGCGGCAACTACAACATGGGTGTGAAGGAACAGATCATCTTCCCGGAAATCGACTTCGACCAGGTCGACGCCGTCCGCGGCATGGATATCGCCATCACCACCACCGCCAAGACCGATGCCGAAGCCAAGGCACTGCTCGAAGCGTTCAAGTTCCCGTTCCGCAACTAAGTCGAGGAGACATTCATGGCAAAGACCTCCATGGTCAACCGCGACATCAAGCGGGCGAAGCTGGCCAAGAAGTACGCGGTCAAGCGCGAAGCACTGAAGAAGATCGTTTCCAGCCCGGAAGCGTCTTACGAAGAGAAGATCGAAGCCTCCACCAAGCTGCAGAAGCTGCCGCGCGACTCCTCGCCGAGCCGGTTCCGCACCCGCTGCGAGCTGTCCGGCCGTCCGCGCGCCGTGTACAGCAAGTTCGGTCTGGCCCGCAACAAGCTGCGCGAAGCCACCATGCGTGGCGACGTGCCCGGCCTGCGCAAGGCCAGCTGGTAACGTCTCAGCAAAATATGGTGTAGAATCCGCGGCCCGGATTTCACGCCAACCGCAAGCCTGGCTGCCTGCTGCAGCCGGGCTTCGGTGTTGAAGGAAGTTCGATAAAAGGGCCCGGCGCCTACAGGCCGCCAGCCATCACAACCTGAAGATCTTCGCGAAAGCGGATATCGGTGCTACTCATAGGAATCGCACATGAGCATGACTGATCCCATCGCCGACATGCTGGTCCGCATCAAGAATGCGGCCGCCGTTGACAAGCAGACGGTGAAAATGCCGTCCTCCACCATCAAGGTCGCCATCGCCGGCGTGTTGAAGGCCGAGGGCTACATCGCCGACTCGCGCGTCACCAAGACCGAGAACAACAAGGCCGAGCTGGAAGTGGTCCTCAAGTACTTCGAGGGCAAGCCGGTCATCGATACGCTCAAGCGCGTGTCGCGTTCGGGCCTGCGCCATTACCGTGGCAAGGACGAACTGCCAAAGGTCCTCAATGGCCTGGGCATCGCCATCATCTCCACCTCCAAGGGCATCATGACCGATTCGCAGGCGCGCCAGCAGGGCGTCGGCGGTGAAGTCCTGTGCTTCGTGGCCTAAGCGAAGGAGCTTGCGACCATGTCCCGCGTAGCCAAGAAGCCGATCACCCTGGCCAAGGGTGTTGAGTACAAGAACGAGAACGACACGCTGACCGTCAAGGGGCCCAAGGGCACCCTGTCGCTGGCCAAGCCGGCCGGCGTCGAGATCGCCCTGGAAGACGGCGTGCTGAACCTGTCCCCAGTTGCCCCGGGCGACGACGCTATCACCGGCACCATCCGCGCGATCCTGGCCAACATGGTGCAGGGCGTGTCGGAAGGCTTCCAGCGCAAGCTGGACCTGGTCGGCGTGGGTTACCGCGCCACCATGCAGGGTGCCGACCTCAGCCTGGCGCTGGGTTTCTCGCACCCGATCCTGTTCAAGGCGCCGGAAGGCATCACCCTGGCAGCCCCGACCCAGACCGAAATCCTGGTGCAGGGCGCAGACAAGCAGCGCGTCGGTGAAGTTGCGGCCAAGATCCGCGGTTTCCGTCCGCCGGAGCCATACAAGGGCAAGGGCGTGAAGTACTCCGACGAAACCATCATTCGCAAGGAAGCCAAGAAGGCCTAAGGCATACGCAGGTCCCTCTGCTAGAAGCCCGGCCATCCATGGCCGGGGATTCAACAGGGAGGAGCGTAGTTGCAAGCCGATCCGCTTCTGTGAGGTCATTGAATATGAGCATCAAGAATACCGCCCGTCTGCGTCGCGCCAAGTCCACCCGTTCGCACATCCGTGTGCTGGGCGTGCCGCGCCTGAGCGTCCTGCGTACCGGTCAGCACCTGTACGCGCAGGTCTTCACCGCCGACGGCTCCAAGGTGATCGCTTCGGCCAACACCCTGCAGGCCGACGTCAAGGAAGGCCTGAAGAACGGCAAGAACAGCGAGGCCGCCGCCAAGGTCGGCAAGCTGATCGCCGAGCGCGCCAAGGCCGCAGGCATCGAGAAGGTCGCCTTCGACCGCTCGGGCTACCGTTACCACGGCCGCGTCAAGGCGCTGGCCGACGCAGCCCGCGAAGGCGGCCTGCAGTTCTAAGCTTGAACGGCGTGGGGCTAGTCCCCACGCTTTTCCTGCCGGTGCGGGCTGCACCGGGCGTTCCGTCTCTTCTGCATTCGGCCACGCGTCACCGCTCCAGACCACAACCATAAGCGGCCAAGCCGTACAGACCCTTTCAACAGGAATATTCAACATGGCAGAAGAACAACGCTCGCGCGGGCGCGATCGCAACCGCGAAGAGAAAGTCGACGACGGCATGATCGAGAAGCTGATCGCGGTTAACCGCGTCAGCAAGACGGTCAAGGGCGGTCGCCAGTTCACCTTCACCGCACTGACGGTGGTGGGCGACGGCAACGGTCGCATCGGTTTTGGTTACGGCAAGGCGCGCGAAGTGCCGGTCGCCATCCAGAAGTCGATGGAATATGCGCGCAAGGGCATGCTCAACGTGACCCTCAACAACGGCACCTTGTGGCACCCGGTCAAGGCCGGCCACGGCGCGGCCCGCGTGTTCATGCAGCCGGCTTCGGAAGGTACGGGCGTCATCGCCGGTGGCGCGATGCGCGCCGTCCTGGAAGCGGTCGGCGTGAAGAACGTGCTGGCCAAGGCCGTCGGTTCGCGCAACCCGATCAATCTGGTCCGTGCCACCCTGCGCGGCCTGGAAGACATGCAGTCGCCGGCCCGCATCGCGGCCAAGCGCGGCAAGTCGGTGGAGGAACTCACCCATGGCTAATGAGTCCAACAAGACTGTGAAGGTCCGCCTGGTGCGTGGCCTGCGTGGTTCCCAGGCCCGTCACCGTCTGTCGGTGAAGGCGCTGGGCCTGAACAAGCTCAACGATGTGCGTGAACTGAAGGACAGCCCGCAGGTACGCGGCCTGATCGCCAAGGTTCACTACCTCGTCCGCGTCGAGGAGTAATCACTATGCGTCTCAACACTCTCGCGCCCGTCGACGGCGCCCGTACCGCACGCAAGCGCGTCGGTCGCGGTATCGGTTCGGGCCTGGGCAAGACCGCCGGCCGCGGCCACAAGGGTTCCTTTGCCCGTTCGGGCAAGGGCAAGATCAAGGCGAAGTTCGAAGGCGGCCAGATGCCGCTGGTCAAGCGTCTGCCGAAGGTCGGTTTCCGCTCCAAGCTGAAGAAGAACGTCGCTGAAGTGCTGTCCTATGAACTGGACAAGCTGCAGGCCGGCGAGATCGACTTCGCTGCGCTCCGCGCCGCCAAGCTGGTGCCCAGCACCGCAAAGCGCGCCAAGATCGTGCTCAAGGGCGGCCTGACCAAGGCCTTCACCCTCAAGGGCGTGACCGCGACGGCTGGTGCCAAGGCCGCGATCGAAGCTGCCGGCGGCAGCATCCAGGAGTAAGCGAAGCATGGCGCAACAAGGCATCGCAGGTGGTCTGGGCAAATTCACCGAGCTTCGGCAGCGTCTGCTGTTCGTGCTGGGGGCCCTGATCGTTTATCGGATCGGTTGCTACGTTCCGGTTCCGGGTGTGAACCCGGACGCGATGATTGCGCTCATGCAGCAGCAGGGCGGCGGCATCGTGGACATGTTCAACATGTTCTCGGGCGGCGCCCTGCATCGCTTCAGCATCTTCGCGCTGAACGTGATGCCGTACATCTCGGCGTCGATCGTGATCCAGCTGGGCGCACACATCTTCCCGGCGCTCAAGGCGCTGCAGAAGGAAGGCGAGTCCGGCCGGCGCAAGATCACCCAGTACTCGCGCATCGGCGCGGTCCTGCTGGCAGTGGTGCAGGGCGGCAGCATCGCCCTGGCGCTGCAGCACCAGACCGCACCGGGTGGCGCGCCGGTGGTGTACATGCCGGGCCTGGGCTTTGTGGTCACGGCCATCGTGGCCCTGACTGCGGGCACTATCTTCCTGATGTGGGTCGGTGAGCAGGTGACCGAGCGCGGCGTCGGCAACGGTGTATCGCTGATCATTTTCTCGGGCATCGTTGCCGGCCTGCCGGCCGCGGTGATCCACACCTTCAGTGCGGTCAATGACGGCACGATGAGCCCCATCGCGCTGATCATCGTGGCGCTGGTGGTGTTTGCCTTTACCTGGTTCGTGGTATTCGTCGAACGCGGCCAGCGCCGCATCACGGTGAACTACGCCCGTCGCCAGGGCGGCCGCAATGCCTACATGAACCAGACCTCGTTCCTGCCGCTCAAGCTCAACATGGCAGGTGTGATTCCGCCGATCTTCGCCTCCTCGATCCTGGCCTTCCCGGCCACGCTGGCGATGTGGTCCGGTCAGTCGCCGGCCGCGGTGACTCTGCAGCGTATTTCGCAGGCGCTGTCGCCGGGTGAGCCGCTGCACATGATCGTGTTCGCGGCGATGATCATCGGCTTCGCGTTCTTCTATACGGCGCTGGTGTTCAACTCGCAGGAAACGGCCGAAAACCTGAAGAAGTCCGGCGCGCTGATCCCGGGTATCCGTCCGGGCAGGGCCACCGCCGACTATGTCGACGCCGTGCTGACCCGCCTGACGGCCGCCGGTGCGCTGTATCTGGTGGCGGTCTGCCTGCTGCCGGAAGTGATGCGCACCCAGTTGGGCACCTCGTTCTATTTTGGCGGTACCTCGCTGTTGATCGTGGTCGTGGTGGTGATGGACTTCATCGCCCAGATTCAGGCGCATTTGATGTCGCATCAGTACGAAAGCCTGTTGAAGAAGGCCAACCTGAAGGGCGGTTCGCGCAGTCTGTCGCGCGGCTGATCGCAGGTTAGAAATATCGGCGGTCCCATCCGCCACTAAGACCGGCCATCGGCCGGACTTTCAAAATGGGCGGCTCGTGCGGCGGTCTCGCGCGCGGGTGTGAAGCGTCCAGTCCCTGCGCCAGAGTAGCGCGGGGCGGCGGAGGAGCCTTCGGGTTGTTTCGCCAGCCGCTTCCGGCGCCGGAGCATGGGCACACTCCCCATGCCGGGTCCGTGGAACCGCTTTGGTTCCATGGGCTTCCAAGTAACCCGAGACCTTGCTATCATTTCCAGTTCACTACGCCACAAGTGCGTCTGTCCGTCCGCGGATTGGCGCGCATCGGCCATCAAACAGTTTGGAGAATCGCGTCATGGCGCGTATTGCAGGTGTCAACCTGCCTGCCCAGAAGCACGTCTGGGTGGGGCTGCAGAGCATCTACGGCATTGGCCGTACCCGGTCCAAGAAGGTCTGCGAAGCCGCAGGCGTGACGGCGACCACCAAAATCCGTGACCTGTCCGAACCCGAAGTCGAGCGCCTGCGCGCCGAGATCGGCAAGTACATCGTCGAAGGCGACCTGCGTCGCGAAGTGGGTATGGCGATCAAGCGCCTGATGGACCTGGGCTGCTACCGCGGCCTGCGCCATCGTCGTGGTCTGCCGCTGCGCGGCCAGCGCACCCGTACCAATGCCCGTACCCGCAAGGGTCCGCGCAAAGCCATCAAGAAGTAAGGGGCGCACATCATGGCCAAGCCAGCTGCAAAGGCACCGAAGAAGAAGATCAAGCGCGTCGTCACCGACGGCGTCGCCCACGTCCACGCTTCGTTCAACAACACCATCGTCACCATCACCGACCGCCAGGGCAACGCGCTTTCGTGGGCCACTTCGGGCGGTGCAGGCTTCCGCGGTTCGCGCAAGTCGACCCCGTTCGCCGCACAGGTCGCCGCCGAGAAGGCCGGCCGTGCAGCGCTGGACTACGGACTGAAGTCGCTGGAAGTCCGCATCAAGGGTCCGGGTCCGGGCCGTGAGTCGGCCGTACGTTCGCTCAACAACGTCGGCTACAAGATCACCAACATCATCGACGTGACGCCAATCCCGCACAACGGGTGCCGTCCGCCGAAGAAGCGTCGCGTCTAAGGGAGCGATAAGAAATGGCTCGTTACATCGGTCCTACCTGCAAACTCGCCCGCCGCGAAGGCGCAGACCTGTCCCTCAAGAGCCCGGCGCGCGCGCTGGACTCCAAGTGCAAGCTGGAGCAGAAGCCCGGCCAGCACGGCGCCACTGCCCGCCGCGGCAAGCTGTCCGACTACGCCAACCAGCTGCGTGAAAAGCAGAAGGTCAAGCGTATCTACGGCCTGCTGGAGCGCCAGTTCCGCAACTACTACAAGAAGGCCTCGACCAAGAAGGGCAACACCGGCGAGAACCTGCTGCAGCTGCTGGAAACCCGTCTGGACAACGTGATCTACCGCATGGGTTTCGCGGTCACCCGTCCGGCCGCTCGCCAGCTGGTTTCGCACCGTGGCGTGCTGGTCAACGGCAAGTCCGTCAACCTGCCGTCCTACCAGGTCAAGGCCGGTGATGCGATTGAGCTGTCCGAGAAGGCCCAGAAGCAGCTGCGCGTGCAGGAATCCCTGAACGTGTCGGCCCAGCTGGACCTGAGCCCGTCGTGGGTGGAAGTGGATTCGAAGAAGTTCGCCGGCGTGTTCAAGGCCGTGCCGGTCCGTTCGGACCTGCCCGCCGACATCAACGAAGCGCTGATCGTCGAGCTTTACTCGAAGTAATCACATTCGCACCCCTGCCATGGCAGGGGTGTTTGCAGGAGACAAAGCAACATGACGGGTATCACTCAGCAAGTGCTGCGCCCCCGCGGCCCGCAGATCGAGCGCCTGACCGACAACCGCGCCAAGGTGGTCATCGAACCGCTGGAGCGTGGTTATGGTCATACGCTGGGCAATGCGTTGCGCCGCGTGCTGTTGTCGTCCATCCCCGGCTTCGCCATCACCGAGGTCGAGATCGACGGCGTGCTGCATGAATACAGCACCATCGAGGGTCTGCAGGAGGACGTGCTGGAAGTCCTGCTGAACCTCAAGGATGTGGCCATCCGCATCCACACCGGCGACAACGCCACCCTGAGCCTGACCAAGCAGGGTCCGGGCGTGGTGACCGCCAGCGACATCAAGACCGACCACAACGTCGAGATCCTCAATCCCGACCACGTGATCGCGCACCTGACCAAGGACATCGCGGTCAACCTGCGTCTGAAGATCGAGCGTGGTTTCGGCTACCAGCCGGCCGCCGCCCGTCGTCGTCCTGACGAAGAAAACCGTGCCATCGGCCGCCTGGTCCTGGACGCGTCGTTCTCGCCGGTCCGTCGCGTCGCCTATGCCGTCGAGTCCGCTCGCGTCGAACAGCGCACCGACCTGGACAAGCTGGTCCTGGACATCGAGACCAACGGCACGATCGACGCCGAGGAAGCCGTGCGCACCGCCGCCGACATCCTCAGCGACCAGCTGTCGGTGTTCGGCGACTTCACCCACCGCGACCGCGGCGCGCCGAAGCAGCAGACCGGCGGTGTGGATCCGGTGCTGCTGCGCCCGATCGACGACCTGGAACTGACCGTGCGTTCGGCCAACTGCCTCAAGGCCGAAAGCATCTACTACATCGGCGACCTGATCCAGAAGACCGAAGTCGAACTGCTCAAGACCCCGAACCTCGGCAAGAAGTCACTGACCGAGATCAAGGAAGTCCTGGCGCAGCGCGGCCTGTCCCTGGGCATGAAGCTGGAAAACTGGCCGCCGGCCGGCGTCTCCCAGCACGGCATGCTGGGGTAAGCGCCCGCGCTTAGCCGATGCCCTATCGGCATCGGCTGCGGGCGCGAACGGCCGGCCATGGATGGCCGGGCCGGGCATTCCGGAGCCAGCGCAGACCCGCCATGGATGGCAGGGTAGAAGCCGGAGCATCAAGCAGGCAGTAACACGCAGACAGCAACACACACACCGACAGGCCGCAAAGGCCTGCGGTGATGTCCGGACAGGATGACCGGACCCGGGCCAACCGCAGTCCATGCAACAACGCCACGATGGCGACAGCGAACCTCAACAGACTCAACATTCACCAGGAACCATAGTCATGCGCCACCAGAAAGCCGGTCGTAAGTTCAACCGCACCAGCTCGCATCGCACCGCGATGTTCTCCAACATGGCCGCCTCGCTGATCAAGCACGGCCTGATCAAGACCACCCTGCCCAAGGCCAAGGAACTGCGTCGCGTCGCCGAGCCGCTGATCACCCTGGCCAAGGTCGATGGCGTCGCCAATCGCCGCCTGGCCTTCTCGCGCCTGCGCGACAAGGAAGCGGTGGGCACCCTGTTCACCACACTGGGCCCGCGCTACGTGTCGCGCCCGGGCGGCTACCTGCGCATCCTCAAGTGCGGTTTCCGCGCTGGCGACAACGCGCCGATGGCCTACGTGGAACTGGTCGACCGTCCGGACGCCGCCACCGAGTAATCGGTTGGCCGAAGACGCAAGATCCGTGCAGACCCCGGCCACGTGCCGGGGTTTTGCTTTGTGGGGAGAGCGCCGCGATGCGGCATGCCGTCCTGTCATTGGCCGTCGGCGGCCGGGATGGCGATAATGCAGGCACTTTCCAGATGCACGTGCCCATGAATCCTTTCCGCTGGTCGTTCCGAGCGCAGTTCCTGTCCGGTTTCGTGGTGTGCGTCGCACTGCTCGGGGCGGCACTGTACACGCAGTATTTCCAGCACCAGATCCCATGCCCGCTGTGCACGTTCCAGCGGGGCGCGTTCGCGCTGCTGGGGCTGGTGTTCCTGCTTGGCGGGCTGCATGCGCCGAAGCGCTCTGGTGGCCGGGCGACGTATGGCGTGCTGGCGCTGATCCCGGCGGTCATCGGGCTGGGGATCGCCGGCCGCCACGTCTGGCTGCAGCACCTGCCGCCGGACCAGGTGCCGGCCTGCGGCCCTGACCTGGCCTACATGATGGAGGCCTTCCCGCTGGGCGACATGCTGCGCCAGGTGCTGACCGGCTCGGGTGAATGCGCCGAGGTGACCTGGCGCCTGCTGGGACTGTCGATGCCCGAATGGAGCCTGCTGTGGTTCGTGCTGCTGACGGCATGGCTGCTGGTGGCCGCCTTCCGCAGCCGCAAGCCGGATCTGCTGCGCGACCTGCGTTCCTGAGGCGCCACGCGCCTCACCCTCCAAGCGATGCGGTGCCGTCGCGGATGTCATTCCATGAAGAGTCCTGATCGTTCCCTGTACGCCGTCAACCTGCCCAAGGACTGGGCACCGGACAGCTGGCGCGGCCGGCCGGCGCTGCAGATGCCGACCTATCCCGATGCCGATGCGCTGAAGTCCGCGCTGGACGAACTGGGCCGGCTGCCGCCGCTGGTGACTTCGTGGGAGATCTTCGCGCTGAAAAGGCAGCTGGCCGAGGCGCAGGAAGGCAAGCGCTTCCTGCTGCAGGGCGGCGACTGCGCCGAAAGTTTCAGCGACTGCGAATCCGGGCTGATCTCCAATCGACTCAAGGTGCTGCTGCAGATGAGCCTGGTGCTGGTCCACGGCCTGCAGCTGCCGGTGGTGCGCGTAGGCCGTTTCGCCGGCCAGTACGCCAAGCCGCGCTCGACCGACATGGAAACCCGCGGCGACATCACGTTGCCCAGCTACCGCGGCGATCTGGTCAACGGTCCGGAGTTCACCGAAGCGGCGCGCATCCCCGATCCACAACGGATGATCCGCGCGCATTCGCGCTCGGCCATGACGATGAACTTCGTGCGCGCCCTGATCGATGGCGGCTTCGCCGACCTGCATCATCCCGAGTACTGGAACCTCAACTGGGTCGGTTATTCGCCGCTGGCCAATGAGTACCAGCAGATGGTGTCGGACATCGGCGGCGCGGTGCGCTTCATGGAGACCCTGGCCGGCGTGGAGGTGCACAACCTCAACCGGATCGACTTCTACACCTCGCACGAAGCGCTGCTGCTGCCATACGAGGAAGCGCTGACTCGCGAGGTGCCGCGCCAGTGGGGCTGGTTCAACCTGTCCACGCATTACCCATGGATCGGCATGCGCACCGCCGCGCTCGACGGCGCACACGTGGAATACCTGCGCGGTGTGCGCAATCCGGTCGCGATCAAGGTCGGCCCGTCGGTCCAGCCGGAGCAGCTGCTGCGCCTGATGGACGTGCTCAATCCCGATGACGAGCCCGGCCGCCTGAGCTTCATCCATCGCATGGGCGCGGCGCAGATCGCCGACAGGCTGCCGCCTTTGCTGGACGCGGTGAAGCGCGACGGCCGCCGCGTGCTGTGGGTCTGCGATGCGATGCATGGCAACACCGAGAGCACGTCCAACGGCTTCAAGACCCGTCGCTTCGACAACATCCGCAGCGAGGTCGAACAGTCCTTCGATCTGCATGCGGCCGCAGGCACGCGCCTGGGCGGCGTACATCTGGAACTGACCGGCGAAGACGTCACCGAGTGCACCGGTGGCGCGCGCGAACTGACCGACATCGATCTGGAGCGCGCATACCGTTCCACCGTCGATCCGCGCCTGAACTACGAGCAGTCGCTGGAGATCGCGATGCTGATCGTGCGCAAGCAGCGCCAGTCCACCGCTGCCGCATAGCTAGGTAGATGTCGGCCATGCCATCGCCTGCCGACATCACGTAGACACCGGGTTTGGCAGTGTCGGTCGCCGATGAGCGATCTCCACTGGAATGACATCAGCCCGTACGTGGTGCCGCTGGGCATCTCGCTGCTGCTGGGTGTGCTGGCCTGGGCCCTGTTTGCGTGGCTGGCGCGCCGCACGCGCGGCAAGGATTACCGGCGCGCGCGGATCACCCGGATCCTGAGCCTCCCGCTAGCCTTCGTGCTGCCGCTGGTGTTTCTGCGGGCCGGGCTGGAGGCCACGCCACTGAAAGACGAACAGCTTGCGCTGATCAGGCAGGTTCTGCACGTGGGCATCGTCGGCTGCGTCACCTGGCTGCTGGTGCGCGTGGTCAACGGCATCGTTGCTGCGATTCTGCGCGACCACCGGATCGACGTGGCCGACAACCTGGCTGCGCGCCAGATCCACACCCAGGCACGCGTGCTGGGCCGCGTGGCTGCGGGACTGGTGATCGTGGTCGGCGTCTCGGTGGAGTTGCTGCAGTTCGACGAGGTCCGCCAGCTGGGCAAGACCCTGCTGGCCTCGGCCGGCATCATCGGCCTGGTTGCCGGTATCGCGGCCAAGTCGGTGTTCGGCAACCTGATCGCCGGCCTGCAGATCGCGCTGTCGCAGCCGATCCGACTGGACGACGTGGTGATCGTGGAAGGCGAGTGGGGCCGGATCGAGGAGATCACCAGTTCGTTCGTCGTGGTCCACATCTGGGACGAGCGCCGGATGGTGGTGCCGCTGACCTGGTTCATCGAGAACCCGTTCCAGAACTGGACCCGGCGCAGCGCCGACATGCTGGGCACGGTGTTTCTCTGGCTGGATTACCGCACGCCGATGGCCGCGGTGCGGGCCGAGACCGAACGGATCTGCAAGGGTGATCCGCGCTGGGATGGCCGGGTATGCATCGCCCAGGTCACCGATACGTCCGAGACCGCGATTCAGGTGCGCCTGCTGATGAGCACGCGCAGTTCCGGTGATGCCTTCGACCTGCGCTGCGTGGTGCGCGAGCGGGTGCTGGATTTTCTGGCCCGTGAATATCCCTATGCGCTGCCGCGCCAGCGCAACGAGCTCACCCGCGAGCACACTCCGCCGGATACGCCGCAGGTGGTGCCCAGCGCGCGCCAGACCAATTCTCCCGGTGCCGAGGATGGTCCGCCGCCGATCTCGGCGCCCGACGAACCGGCGGAGAAGCCGCCGGCGTCGTAGGAGTCAATCGACTTGGGCGTGGGAGCCGCCGTGGCGGCGATGAAGCTTTCCAGGCAAGGCCTGGTCGCCGCCATGGCGGCTCCACAGATTCATGGCCCGTGCGATAGCGTCGCGCAGGCGCGACCTGCCTCTACGGCAGAGTGGGCAGATAGCGCGGCGGCGTGCGTGCCTGAGTGCGCTGCTCGTAGTCGTAGCCCAGTTCGATCAGCCTGGCCTCGCTCCAGGCGGTGCCCATGAACAGGATGCCCAGCGGCAGGCCATGGCTGTCGCCCATCGGCACGGTCAGGCTGGGATAGCCGGCCACCGCCGCCGCGCCGTAACCCGCGCCGGGGAACGGATCCTTGAACTTCGGATCGGTGCGCCAGGCCGGGCCGGTGGCTGCCGATACCAGCGCATCCAGATCCTGGGCCTTGAGCGCGGCGTCGATGCCCTCGGGGCCGGCCAGGTGCCTGATCCGCGCGCGCGCCTGGATGTAGGCCGGATCGTTCAGTCCGCCCATCGCGGCCGATTGTTCGAACAGGTCCTGGCCGAACAGGCCCAGTTCTTCGCGCGCATGCTGCTGGTTGAACCCGATCAGCTGCTGCAACGAGGTCAGCGGTGCATCGTGGCGGGTCAGGTAGCGGGCCAGTCCGTTTTTGAACTCGGTCTTGAGTACCAGCAGCTCGTCGTCGTCCCATTGGCCGGCGGTCGGGATCTCGGCATCGACCACGGTGGCGCCGGCCTGGCGCAGGGTCGCGACCGCGCCCTCCATCGCCTTGGCCACGTCGGGACTGAACTTGAAGCTGCCGCGGATCACGCCGATCCGCGCGCCCTTCAGTCCGCCGGTGCGCAGGCGCGCCTGGTAGTCCAGCGGCGCGTTGAGGGTGGCGTAGCCGGTGGTGGCGTCGGCGCTGTCGCGGCCGGCCATCACCGCCAGCAGCGCGGCCGCGTCAGCGACCGTGCGGGTGATCGGGCCGGCGGTGTCCTGGCTCCAGGAAATGGGCACGATGCCATCGCGGCTGACCAGGCCGACGGTCGGCTTCAGCCCGACCACGCCATTGACCGCCGCCGGACAGATGATGCTGCCGTCAGTCTCGGTGCCGACCGTGGCCGCGGCCAGGTTGGCCGAGGCCGCCACGCCGCTGCCGGCGCTGGAACCGCAGGGGTTGCGATCCAGTACATAGGGATTGTGGGTCTGGCCGCCGACGCCGCTCCAGCCGGAAATCGAATCGTTGGCGCGGAAGTTGGCCCATTCGCTCAGGTTGGTCTTGCCCAGGATCACCGCGCCGGCTTCGCGCAACCGTTTGACCAGGAATGCGTCCTGCCTGGGCCGGAAATCCTTCAGCGCCAGCGACCCGGCCGTGGTCGCCATCGGCGTGGTGTCGATGTTGTCCTTGAGCAGGATCGGGATGCCATGCAGCGGCCCGCGGACTGCGCCATTGGCGCGTTCCTGGTCGCGCAGTGCCGCCTCGGTCAAGGCCTCGGGGTTGAGCTGGATCACCGCGTTGAGCTTGGGCCCGGCACGATCCACCTGGGCAATGCGGTCCAGGTAGGCGCGGGTCAGGGTGCGGCTGTCCAGCTGGCCGTCCTGCATGCGCTGCTGCAGCTGGGCGATGGACTGTTCGGCGTAGAGAAATTGCGCCGGCCCGCCAGCAGTGTCCTTCGGTGAGGTCGCCGGTGCGGTGCAGCCGACCAGGGCGAGCAGGCACGACAGGATCAGCGCAGGCCAGGCACGCATCAGGGATTTCCGCATCTCAGGACGCCGCAGGCTAAACGCAGGCGAAGGGCCGCGCAACGTCAGTGGCGACGCCGGCGAAGCAGGTCGCGGGCCAGGATGGCCACGACCAGCAGATTGATGACGACCACCGCGCCGGTGTGCCAGCCCGGGTGCCGGGCCAGTGCATACATGTCGAAGGGCAGGTAGATCGCGGTTCCCACGCAGCCCAGCCACGATGCCCAGGCCTTGGCGCGCCACAGACCCCAGGCTTCCACCAGCCGCCAGATGGCGTAGATGGCCACCACCGCGACCGCCAGATGCACGGCCTCCGGGCTGATGGCCTTCAGCAGCGAGGGCAGGGTGCCGCGGTCGGGGTCCAGGTTGAACCTGGCGATCATCTCGTGGATGAAGCGGCGGATGGGCCCGGGGCCCATCACTTCCAGGCTGGCCCCGGCAATCAGGGCCAGCAGGCCCTTGGCCAGTTCGAACAGCGCCAGCGCATGCAGGCCCGGATGCGCATGCGGATCCGGGTCGTAGGGGCGTTGGGGCTGCATCGAACGGGAGAAGGGCCGTGCTGCGCGGCGATTACGCGGCGCGGGATGCGCGCTTGCGGTCGCTTTCGGTCAGGAACTTCTTGCGCAGGCGGATTTCCTTGGGCGTGATCTCCACCAGCTCGTCGTCGTCGATGAAATCCAGGGCCTGCTCCAGCGAGAACTTGATCGCCGGGGTCAGCTGGATCGCATCGTCCTTGCCCGAAGCGCGCATGTTGGTCAGCGGCT
>Ga0160444_100405_pt1 | contig 21950 bp, 16 predicted proteins | sample HID1972K_E1MG_FD_108232 | JGI IMG/M metagenome (GOLD analysis project Ga0160444, IMG submission 108232) | Enriched pill bug-associated microbial communities from UW Madison campus, WI, USA - HID1972K_E1 MG | ecosystem: Host-associated > Arthropoda: Insects > Digestive system > Unclassified ... | reverse complement strand
GGGCGACAACGTGTCGATCACGGTGAAGCTGATCAACCCGATCGCGATGGAAGAGGGCCTGCGCTTCGCCATCCGCGAAGGCGGCCGCACCGTGGGTGCGGGTGTGGTGGCCAAGGTCATCGAGTAAGAGGGATCGAAGGGGTATAGCTCAATTGGCAGAGCGTCGGTCTCCAAAACCGAAGGTTGTAGGTTCGATTCCTACTGCCCCTGCCACCTGAGCGGTGGCGACCCCGCCCGAAAAGCCCGTCGTGACCCGACGGGCTTCGGCGTCTCAATGGATGCATTGGTGACGCGTTGAATTGAAGGCCGAAAGGCTGCAGGAAATTTGCCCAAGATGGCCACTTCTCAAATCGAAACCGTGACCACCGGCGCCGACAAGGCGAAGCTGGCTGCGGCTGTCGTGCTCGCGGTCGGCGCCTTCGTGGCGTTCTACCTGCTGGCGCGCCAGGGCCCGCTCGTGCAGTGGGCTGCGCTGATCGTGGGCCTGGCCGCGGCTGTGGGCGCCTTCGGCAGCTCGGAGAACGGGCGCCAGCTCTGGTCCTTCGGGCGCGACGCCTGGCGCGAAGTCAAGAAGGTCGTCTGGCCGACGCGCAAGGAGGCCATCCAGATGACGGCCTACGTGTTCGCCTTCGTGCTCGTGATGGCCATTTTCCTCTGGCTCACCGACAAGGCCGTGGAATGGGTCTTCTACGACCTGATCCTCGGTTGGAGAAACTAATGAGCGACGACGCCGTGGACAACGCCGCAACGACCGCCCTCGCGCCGGCCGCCAACCCCGACCTGCGCTGGTACGTCGTGCATGCCTATTCGGGCATGGAAAAGGCGGTGGAGCGCAACATCACCGAGCGCATCCAGCGCGCGGGCATGCAGCACAAGTTCGGCCGCATCCTGGTGCCGACCGAGGAGGTCGTGGAGGTCAAGAACGGCCAGAAGCGCACCACCGAGCGCCGCTTCTTCCCGGGCTACGTGCTGGTCGAGATGATCATGGACGACGAAAGCTGGCACCTGGTGAAGCACACCAGCAAGGTGACGGGCTTCGTCGGCGGCGCCAAGAACCGCCCGGCCCCGATCTCCCAGAAGGAGGTCGAGGACATCGTCAACCAGATGCAGCAGGGCACCGAGAAGCCGCGCCACAAGGTCGAGTTCATCGCCGGCGAGCTGGTGCGCGTCAAGGAAGGCCCGTTCACCGACTTCAACGGCACGGTCGAGGAAGTCAACTACGAGAAGAGCAAGGTGCGCGTGTCGGTCATGATCTTCGGCCGCGCGACGCCGGTGGAGCTCGGGTTCGCCGAGGTCGAGAAGACATAAACAGGGAGAGAACAAGGCCAGGTGTCCTGGCCTTGACCTCGAATGTGGTGGATCCCCTTTTCCAGGCTCGGGGGATCCTGAAGAAGAGAGAGCCGTCAACCCCCGGGGAGCCATGGCAAAGGCCGTGGCGCTATCACCCGCAAGGAGTCAAGCATGGCGAAAAAAATCGTCGGCTTCATCAAGCTGCAAGTGCCGGCTGGTAAAGCCAATCCGTCGCCGCCGATCGGTCCCGCGCTGGGCCAGCGCGGCCTGAACATCATGGAGTTCTGCAAGGCGTTCAATGCGCAGACCCAGGGCGTCGAGCCCGGCCTGCCGCTGCCGGTGGTCATCACCGCGTTCGCCGACAAGAGCTTCACCTTCATCATCAAGACGCCGCCGGCGATCACGCTGATCAAGAAGGCCATCAAGCTCGAGAAGGGTTCCGCCCGTCCGCACACCGACAAGGTCGGCAAGATCACGCGCGCCCAGCTCGAAGAGATCGCCAAGGCCAAGATGAAGGACCTGACCGCCGCCGACCTGGACGCTGCGGTTCGCACCATCGCGGGTTCGGCCCGTTCGATGGGTGTCAACGTGGAGGGCGTGTGAGATGGCCAAGCTGACCAAGAAAGCCAAGGCCCAGCAGGGCAAGGTCGATGCCACCAGGCTGTATCCGCTGGCCGAAGCGCTGGCGCTGGTGAAGGATGCGGCCACCGCCAAGTTCGATGAGTCCATCGACGTGGCCGTGCAGCTCGGCGTGGACGCCAAGAAGTCCGACCAGGTGGTGCGTGGCGCCGTCGTGATGCCCAACGGCACCGGCAAGACCAAGCGCGTGGCCGTGTTCGCCCAGGGCGCCAAGGCCGAGGAAGCCAAGGCCGCCGGCGCCGACATCGTCGGCATGGACGACCTGGCTGCCCAGGTGAAGGCCGGCGACATGCCCTTCGACGTGGTCATTGCCGCGCCGGACGCGATGCGCGTGGTCGGCACGCTGGGCCAGATCCTGGGCCCGCGCGGCCTGATGCCGAACCCGAAGGTCGGCACCGTGACGCCCGACGTCGCCACCGCGGTGAAGAACGCCAAGGCCGGCCAGGTGCAGTTCCGCGTCGACAAGGCCGGGATCATCCACGGCACGATCGGCCTGCGCTCCTTCGAGACGGAAAAGCTGCAGGGCAACCTGGCGGCGCTGATCGAGGCGCTGAACAAGTCCAAGCCGGCTTCCAGCAAGGGTGTGTACCTGCGCAAGGTGGCCGTGTCCTCGACGATGGGGATCGGTGTCCGCGTGGACACGCAGACCATCGCCGCGCAGGGCTGAAAGTGATTTGCCCTGCCGCCGCCTCCCGGGGCGGCGGCAGGGCGGATGTGGTGGGTCGGGCGCTCGCACGAGCGCACCGGGCCATCCAAGACCGCTGGCGGGCAGTTCGCTGCCCTTAATCGATCGCAAGACCGGCCAGCGCAGATGGCGATCCCGCCGCAAGGAAACCTGGTTTTCCGAAACGGTTGGTCGCTGCATGAAGGCGTGGAGCCAGTCAGTCATGACGAACTCCACATTGAAAAGGAGTAGACCTTGAGTCTGAATCGCAGTGAGAAAGAAGCGGTCATTTCCGAAGTGACCAGCCTCGCCGCTAAAGCTCAAACGCTCGTTCTGGCGGAGTACCGTGGCATCACGGTCGCCGACATGACCCGTCTGCGCAACGACGCGCGCAGCAAGGGCGTGAGCCTGAGTGTTCTGAAGAACACCCTGGCCCGCCGTGCTGTCGCCGGCAGCGCTTTCGAGATCGTGGGCGACCAGATGACCGGCCCGCTGATCTACGGCTTCTCCGAAGACGCTGTGGCCGCCGCGAAGGTGGTGGCCGATTTCGCGAAGACCAACGACAAGCTGGTCATTCGCGGCGGCGCATTCGGCGGCAAGGCCCTGGACGTGGACGGCGTGAAAGAGCTGGCCAACATTCCTTCCAAGGAAGTGCTGCTGGCCCAGCTGTGTGGCTTGCTGATGTCGCCGATCTCGCGCACGGCCGTGGTGCTGAACGCGCTGGCGACCCAGCGTGGCGAAGGCGCCGCAGAACCGGCGCCCGAGGCTGCCGAAGCCGCCGCGGCTTGAGCACGCGGCCCGTAACCCCAATCTGTTTTAGGAAACTGAAAAATGGCATTCGATAAAGACGCATTCCTGACCGCGCTCGACAGCATGACGGTCCTCGAACTCAACGACCTGGTCAAGGCCATCGAAGAGAAGTTCGGCGTGAGCGCCGCAGCCATGGCCGCTCCGGCCGCCGGCGGTGGCGCTGCCGCACCGGCCGCCGAAGAGAAGACCGAGTTCAACGTCGTCCTGCTGGACGCCGGCGCGAACAAGGTCTCGGCGATCAAGGCCGTGCGTGAAATCACCGGCCTGGGCCTCAAGGAAGCCAAGGACCTGGTGGAAGCCGCGCCCAAGGCCGTCAAGGAAGGCCTGCCGAAGGCTGACGCCGAGGCTGCCAAGAAGAAGCTGGAAGACGCCGGCGCCAAGGTGGAACTGAAGTAATTCGTCCTGCCCGCGGGGCTGGAGGTGCCTGGAAAGGCCCTCCAGCCTTTGCCGCTTTCAGAGCGCACCCGAAAACAGTCTTTTTTTGTTTTTTCCTCGACCCTTCGGGTCATCGGGAAACCAAGAAAGCCAGTTTTCGAGTGTCTTCTGACCCCGACTGCAGAAGACCCCTTGGTTCGGGCGATGTGCAACGCATCGCCGTCCGCCATCGGCTGGTAGTGGCCAGCCGCCAAGCAGAGGCACCGAAAGTGCCGCTGACAAGTCGCTGATGATCTCAAGCCCCGGAGCTCTCATGGCCCAAGCATCGACCTACAGTTATACCGAACGCAAGCGCATCCGAAAGAGTTTCGGCAACCGCGACAGCGTCGTTGAAATCCCCTACCTCCTGCAGATGCAGAAGGACGCGTACACCGCGTTCCTGCAGGCCAATGTGGCCCCCGGCAAACGCACCGACGAAGGCCTGCAGGCGGCGTTCAACGCCGCGTTCCCGATCGTCTCGCACAACGGCTTCGTGGAGATGAAGTTCCTCGAGTACAACCTCGCGCGGCCGGCCTTCGACGTGCGCGAGTGCCAGACCCGCGGCCTGACCTTCGCGTCGGCCGTGCGCGCCAAGGTGCAACTGATCATCTACGACCGCGAGTCCTCGACTTCGCAGTCGAAGGTGGTCAAGGAAGTGAAGGAGCAGGAGGTCTACATGGGCGAAGTGCCGCTCATGACCGACAAGGGCTCGTTCATCATCAACGGCACCGAGCGCGTGATCGTCTCGCAGCTGCATCGCTCGCCGGGCGTGTTCTTCGAGCACGACAAGGGCAAGACGCACAGCTCGGGCAAGCTGCTGTTCTCGGCCCGCGTGATCCCCTACCGCGGCTCGTGGCTGGACTTCGAGTTCGACCCGAAGGACATGCTGTACTTCCGCGTCGACCGCCGCCGCAAGATGCCGGTGACGATCCTGCTCAAGGCGATCGGCCTGAACCCCGAGTCGATCCTGGCGAACTTCTTCGTCAACGACAACTTCCGCCTGATGGACAGCGGCGCGCAGATGGAGTTCGTCGCCGAACGCCTGCGCGGCGAAGTCGCGCGCTTCGACATCACCGACAAGTCGGGCAAGGTGATCGTGGCCAAGGACAAGCGCATCACCGCACGCCACACGCGCGAGCTGGAGCAGTCCGAAACCACCCACATCAGCGTGCCGGAAGACTTCCTGGTCGGCCGCGTCATCGCGCGCAGCATCGTCGACGCCGATTCGGGCGAGATCCTGGCCAAGGCCAACGACGAGCTGACCGAGGCACTGCTCAAGAAGCTGCGCACCGCCGGCGTGCAGGAGCTGCAGTGCATCTACACCAACGAGCTCGACCAGGGCGCCTACATCTCGCAGACCCTGCGCATCGATGAGACCGCCGACGAGTTCGCCGCGCGCGTGGCCATCTACCGCATGATGCGCCCCGGCGAGCCGCCGACCGAGGACGCGGTGCAGGCCCTGTTCCAGCGCCTGTTCTACAACCCCGACACCTACGATCTGTCGCGCGTCGGGCGCATGAAGTTCAACGCCAAGGTCGGCCGCGACGAAGCCACCGGCCCGATGGTGCTGACCAACGAGGACATCCTGGCCGTGGTCAAGATCCTGGTGGACCTGCGCAACGGCCGCGGCGAAGTCGACGACATCGACCACCTGGGCAACCGCCGCGTGCGCTGCGTGGGCGAGCTGGCCGAGAACCAGTACCGCACCGGCCTGGCGCGCATCGAGAAGGCCGTCAAGGAGCGCCTCGGCCAGGCCGAGCAAGAGCCGCTGATGCCGCACGACCTGATCAACAGCAAGCCGATCTCGGCGGCGCTGAAGGAATTCTTCGGCGCCTCGCAGCTGTCGCAGTTCATGGACCAGACCAACCCGCTGTCCGAGATCACGCACAAGCGCCGCGTCTCGGCCCTCGGCCCGGGCGGCCTGACGCGCGAGCGCGCCGGCTTCGAAGTGCGCGACGTGCACGTCACCCACTACGGCCGCGTGTGCCCGATCGAGACGCCGGAAGGCCCGAACATCGGCCTGATCAACTCGCTGGCCCTGTACGCGCGCCTGAACGAGTACGGCTTCATCGAGACGCCGTACCGGCGCGTGGCGGACGGCAAGGTCACGATGGACATCGACTACCTGTCGGCCATCGAGGAAGGCAAGTACGTCATCGCCCAGGCCAACGCCGCGCTGGACGCCGAAGGGCGCCTGACCGGCGACCTGGTGTCGGCCCGCGAGAAGGGCGAGTCGATCCTGGTCGGCGCCGACCGCATCCAGTACATGGACGTGTCGCCGGCGCAGATCGTGTCGGTGGCCGCCTCGCTGGTGCCCTTCCTGGAGCACGACGATGCGAACCGCGCGCTGATGGGCGCCAACATGCAGCGCCAGGCGGTGCCGGTGCTGCGTCCCGAGAAGCCCTTCGTGGGCACCGGCATCGAGCGCGTCTCGGCCGTGGACTCGGGCACCGTGGTGACCGCCACCCGCGGCGGCGTGGTCGACTACGTCGACGCGACCCGCATCGTGGTGCGCGTGAACGACGCCGAGGCGCAGGCCGGGGAGGTGGGGGTGGACATCTACAACCTCATCAAGTACCAGCGTTCGAACCAGAACACCAACATCCACCAGCGTCCGATCGTCAAGCGCGGCGACAAGATCGCCAAGGGCGACGTGATCGCCGACGGCGCCTCGACCGACCTGGGCGAGCTGGCGCTCGGCCAGAACATGCTGATCGGCTTCATGCCGTGGAACGGCTACAACTTCGAAGACTCGATCCTGATCTCCGAACGCGTGGTGGCCGACGACCGCTACACTTCGATCCACATCGAGGAGCTGGTGGTGATGGCCCGCGACACCAAGCTGGGCGCCGAGGAAATCACCCGCGACATCCCGAACCTGGCCGAGCAGCAGCTCAACCGCCTGGACGAGTCCGGCATCATCTACGTGGGCGCCGAGGTCATGCCCGGCGACACGCTGGTGGGCAAGGTCACGCCCAAGGGCGAGACCACGCTGACGCCTGAAGAGAAGCTGCTGCGCGCGATCTTCGGCGAGAAGGCTTCCGACGTGAAGGACACCTCGCTGCGCGTCGACCAGGGCTCGCAGGGCACCGTGATCGACGTGCAGGTGTTCACCCGCGAAGGCATCCAGCGCGACAAGCGCGCCCAGCAGATCATCGACGACGAGCTCAAGCGCTTCCGCCTCGACCTGAACGACCAGCTGCGCATCGTCGAGGCCGACGCCTTCGACCGGATCGAGAAGCTGCTGAGCGGCAAGGTCGCCAACGGCGGCCCCAACAAGCTGGCCAAGGGCACCAAGATCGACAAGGCCTACCTGTCGTCGATCGAGAAGTTCCACTGGTTCGACATCCGTCCGGCCGAGGACGAGGTGGCCGCGCAGCTCGAGTCGATCAAGAACTCGATCGAACAGCAGCGCCACAGCTTCGACCTCGCCTTCGAGGAAAAGCGCAAGAAGCTCACGCAGGGCGACGAGCTGCCCGCGGGCGTGCTCAAGATGGTCAAGGTCTACCTGGCTGTCAAGCGCCGCCTGCAGCCCGGCGACAAGATGGCCGGCCGCCACGGCAACAAGGGCGTGGTGTCCAAGATCGTTCCGGTCGAGGACATGCCCCACATGGCCGACGGCACGCCGTGCGACATCTGCCTGAACCCGCTGGGCGTGCCCTCGCGGATGAACGTCGGGCAGGTGCTCGAAGTGCACCTGGGCTGGGCCGGCAAGGGCATCGGCCAGCGCATCGGCGACCTGCTGCAGCAGGAGGCCAAGGTGGCCGAACTGCGCAAGTTCCTCGAGCAGTTCTACAACGGCGCCGGCCGCAAGGAAGACCTGTCCAAGCTCGGCGACACCGAGATCGTCGAGATGGCGCACAACCTCTCGACCGGCGTGCCGTTTGCCACTCCGGTGTTCGACGGTGCCTCGGAAGACGAGATCCGCGCGATGCTCAAGCTCGCGTTCCCGGACGACATCGCCAAGCTCAAGGGACTGACCGACACGCGCACCCAGGCGTACCTGTACGACGGGCGCACCGGCGACCAGTTCGAGCGTCCCGTCACCGTGGGCTACATGCACTTCCTGAAGCTGCATCACCTGGTGGACGACAAGATGCACGCCCGTTCGACCGGCCCGTACTCCCTGGTCACCCAGCAGCCGCTGGGCGGCAAGGCGCAGTTCGGCGGCCAGCGCTTCGGTGAAATGGAAGTGTGGGCGCTGGAGGCCTACGGCGCCTCCTACGTGCTGCAGGAAATGCTCACCGTCAAGTCCGACGACGTGCAGGGCCGCACCAAGGTGTACGAGAGCATCGTCAAGGGCGAGCACGCGATCGAGGCCGGCATGCCGGAGTCGTTCAACGTGCTGGTCAAGGAAATCCGTTCGCTGGGGCTCGACATCGAGCTCGAGCGTTCGTAATCGGAAGGGGAAAGAGTCACATGAAATCGCTACTCGACCTGTTCAAGCAATTCACCCCGGATGAGCATTTCGATGCCATCAAGATCGGCATGGCTTCGCCCGAGAAGATCCGTTCGTGGTCTTTCGGCGAGGTGAAGAAGCCCGAGACGATCAACTACCGCACCTTCAAGCCCGAGCGCGACGGCCTGTTCTGCGCCAAGATCTTCGGCCCCATCAAGGACTACGAGTGCCTGTGCGGCAAGTACAAGCGCCTGAAGCACCGCGGCGTGATCTGCGAGAAGTGCGGCGTCGAAGTCACGCAGACCAAGGTGCGCCGCGAGCGCATGGGCCACATCGATCTGGCCGCGCCCTGCGCCCACATCTGGTTCCTGAAGTCGCTGCCGTCGCGCCTGGGCCTGGTGCTCGACATGACGCTGCGCGACATCGAGCGCGTGCTGTACTTCGAGGCCTACGTCATCACCGACCCCGGCATGACCCCGCTGAAGAAGTTCGGCATCATGTCCGAGGACGACCATGACGCCAAGCGCAAGGAATACGGCGACGAGTTCATCGCCAAGATGGGCGCCGAGGGCATCAAGGACCTGCTGGAAGGCATCGACCTCGACACCGAGATCGAGAAGCTGCGCGGCGACCTGACCGGCTCCGAAGTCAAGGTCAAGAAGAACTCCAAGCGCCTGAAGGTGCTGGAAGCCTTCCGCAAGTCGGGCATCAAGCCCAACTGGATGGTGCTGGACGTGCTGCCGGTGCTGCCGCCGGACCTGCGCCCGCTGGTGCCGCTGGACGGCGGCCGCTTCGCGACCTCCGACCTAAACGACCTGTACAGGCGTGTGATCAATCGCAACTCGCGTCTGCGCCGCCTGCTGGAGCTCAAGGCGCCGGAAATCATTGCCCGCAATGAAAAGCGCATGCTGCAGGAGGCCGTCGACAGCCTGCTGGACAACGGCCGCCGCGGCAAGGCCATGACCGGCGCCAACAAGCGTGCGCTGAAGTCGCTGGCCGACATGATCAAGGGCAAGAGCGGCCGCTTCCGCCAGAACCTGCTGGGCAAGCGCGTCGACTACTCGGGCCGTTCGGTCATCGTGGTGGGCCCGACGCTCAAGCTGCACCAGTGCGGCCTGCCCAAGCTGATGGCGCTCGAGCTGTTCAAGCCCTTCATCTTCTCGCGCCTCGAAGCCATGGGCATCGCCACCACCATCAAGGCGGCCAAGAAGGAAGTGGAATCGGGCACGCCGGTGGTCTGGGACATCCTTGAAGAAGTGATCAAGGAGCACCCGGTGATGCTCAACCGCGCACCGACGCTGCACCGCCTGGGCATCCAGGCCTTCGAACCGATCCTGATCGAAGGCAAGGCCATCCAGCTGCACCCGCTGGTGTGCGCCGCCTTCAACGCCGACTTCGACGGCGACCAGATGGCCGTGCACGTGCCGCTGTCGGTGGAAGCGCAGATGGAAGCCCGCACGCTGATGCTGGCCTCCAACAACGTGCTGTTCCCGGCCAACGGCGAGCCCTCCATCGTGCCCTCGCAGGACGTGGTGCTGGGCCTGTACTACACCACCCGCGACCGCGTGAACGGCAAGGGCGAGGGGCTGATCTTCTCCGACATCGGCGAAGTGCAGCGTGCGCTGGACGCCGGCGTGGTCGAGCTCACCGCCAAGGTGGCGGTGCGCATCACCGAGTGGAACAAGAACAAGGAAACGGGCGAATTCGAGCCCTCGACCTCGCTCGTGGACACCACCGTGGGCCGCGCGCTGCTGTCCGAGATCCTGCCCAAGGGGCTGGCGTTCTCGAACATCAACAAGGCGCTGAAGAAGAAGGAGATCTCCAAGCTCATCAACGTCTCGTTCCGCAAGTGCGGCTTGAAGGAGACCGTGGTCTTCGCCGACAAGCTGCTGCAGAACGGCTTCCGCCTGGCGACCAAGGCCGGCATCTCGATCGCCATCGACGACATGCTGGTGCCGGCCGAGAAGCACGAGATCATCGAGGCTTCGTCCAAGGAAGTGAAGGAGATCGAGCAGCAGTACGTCTCGGGCCTGGTGACGGCCGGCGAGCGCTACAACAAGGTGGTCGACATCTGGGGCAAGGCGGGCGACGCCGTGTCCAAGGTGATGATGGCCAAGCTGTCCAAGCAGAAGGTCACCGACCGCCACGGCAAGGAAGTGGAGCAGGAGTCCTTCAACTCCATCTACATGATGGCCGACTCGGGCGCCCGCGGCTCCGCGGCCCAGATCCGCCAGGTGGCCGGCATGCGCGGCCTGATGGCCAAGCCGGACGGCTCGATCATCGAGACGCCGATCACCGCGAACTTCCGCGAGGGCCTGAACGTGTTGGAGTACTTCATCTCCACCCACGGCGCGCGAAAGGGCCTGGCCGACACGGCGCTGAAGACGGCGAACTCGGGCTACCTGACCCGCCGCCTGGTCGACGTGACGCAGGATCTGGTCGTGACCGAGCAGGACTGCGGCACCCACGAAGGCGCGGCAATGCGCGCCATCGTCGAGGGCGGCGAGGTGATCGAATCGCTGCGTGACCGCATTCTCGGCCGCGTGACGGCCGACGAGGTGCTGCATCCGGAAAACCGCAGCGTGCTGCTGGCCGCCGGCGAGATGCTGGACGAAGATGCCATCGAGGGCCTCGAGGCCGCCGGCGTCGACGAGGTGAAGGTGCGCACCGCGCTGACCTGCGCCACCCGCTTCGGCCTGTGCGCCAAGTGCTACGGCCGCGACCTGGGCCGCGGCGGCCTGGTGAACAACGGCGAGGCGGTGGGCGTGATCGCCGCCCAGTCGATCGGCGAGCCGGGCACGCAGCTGACGATGCGGACCTTCCACATCGGCGGTGCGGCCTCGCGTGCGGCGGTCGCCTCCAGCGTGGAAGCCAAGAGCAACGGCGTGATCGGCTTCAACGCCACGATGCGCTACGTGACCAACAGCAAGGGCGAGCTCGTGGTGATCGCGCGTTCGGGCGAGATCGTCATCCATGACGAGCATGGCCGCGAGCGCGAGCGCCACAAGGTGCCCTACGGCGCCACGCTGACGGTGAAGGCCGACCAGCAGATCAAGGCCGGCCACGTGCTGGCCAACTGGGATCCGCTGACCCGCCCGATCATCACGGAGTTCGCCGGCCAGGTGACCTTCGAGAACGTCGAGGAAGGCGTCACCGTGGCCAAGCAGGTCGACGACGTGACCGGCCTGTCCACCCTGGTGGTGATCGATCCGAAGCGCCGCGGCGCGACCAAGGTGGTGCGTCCGCAGGTCAAGCTGCTCGACGCGTCCGGCACCGAGGTCAAGATCCCCGGCACCGACCACTCGGTGACCATCGGCTTCCAGGTCGGCGCGCTGATCCAGGTGCGCGACGGCCAGGACGTGGGCCCCGGCGAAGTGCTGGCCCGCATCCCGGCCGAAGGCCAGAAGACCCGCGACATCACCGGCGGTCTGCCGCGCGTGGCCGAGCTGTTCGAGGCGCGTTCGCCCAAGGACAAGGGCCTGCTGGCCGAGATGACCGGCACCGTGTCCTTCGGCAAGGAGACCAAGGGCAAGATCCGCCTGCAGATCACCGACCCCGAGGGCAAGGTGTGGGAAGAGCTCGTGCCCAAGGAAAAGAACATCCTGGTGCACGAAGGCCAGGTGGTGAACAAGGGCGAGAGCGTGGTCGACGGCCCGGCCGATCCGCAGGACATCCTGCGCCTGCTGGGCTCGGAAGAGCTGGCGCGCTACATCGTCGACGAGGTGCAGGACGTGTACCGTCTGCAGGGCGTGAAGATCAACGACAAGCACATCGAGGTGATCGTTCGCCAGATGCTGCGCCGCGTCGTGGTCGAGAACCCCGGCGATTCGGGCTACATCCAGGGCGAGCAGGTCGAGCGTTCGGAAATGCTCGACACCAACGACCGCCTGCGCAGCGAGGACAAGCTGCCCGCCACGTACACCAACCTGCTGCTGGGCATCACGAAGGCGTCGCTCTCGACCGACAGCTTCATCAGCGCCGCGTCGTTCCAGGAAACGACGCGCGTGCTGACCGAAGCTGCGATCATGGGCAAGCGCGACGAGCTGCGCGGCCTGAAGGAGAACGTGATCGTGGGCCGCCTGATCCCCGCCGGCACCGGCCTGGCCTACCACCAGGCGCGCAAGGCCAAGGAGCAGATGGACGAGGCCGAGCGCCGAGCCATCGCCGACGCCGAGGCGGCCGAGCTGGCCGGTGCGGCCAGCGACGACGGTGCGACCACGGCCGACGCCAACGAAGGCGCTGCCACCGAGTAGCATCCGTACCCAGGCGTCGGCCACGCGTGGCCCCGTGCGCCCTTCCTCCGCTGGCGGGGGAGGGGCGTTTTTCCGTCCGGCTGCCGGCATCGCACCATGAACGATCATCTGTCCGAATCGCTGCTGACCTGGGGTGCCGGGGCGGTCGCACTCTTCTGGTTCGTCGGCGCGCACAACCGGCTGGTGCGTCTGCGCGCCGCGGCCCTGCAGGCCTACGCGACGCTCGATGCCGCGCTGCTGCGCCAGCTCGAGTTCGTCCAGGCGCAGCTCGCGCAACCCGTCGACGAGAGGGCGGAGGTGGGCGCGCCCGGCGATCCGACCGCGCTGCGCGCGGCCTTGGCGCAGCTCGGCACACTGCTGGCCGCGACGCGGCTGCAGCCGCTCGACGCCAGCGCGATGGCGGCGCTGTCGACGGCGCTTCACATCCTGCTGGCCGCATGGCGGCGCCTGTACCCCGAGGCCGTGGTGAGCTTCGAGGCGGACGGCACGCTTTCACGCCCCGCGCCGTTGTCCGAAGCGGCGGCGATGCCGCCGGCCTCGGCGACCGCGCCGCCGATCGCCTGGCCTGAACCTTCCGCCGCTGCCGAGATCGCACGTTCCCAGTTCAACCTGGCGGTAGCGCACTACAACGCGGCCATCGCGCAGTTCCCCGCCTGGGTGGTGGCCAGGATCTTCCGGCTGCGGCCCGCCGCCCAGCTGGCCTGAGTCCTGCTGGCGGCAGGCATCCGCGCCGGCGTGGTCGGCGCAGGCGCAACCCTTACCATTCCATCCAAGTTGTCAGACCTTCACGCTTCCTCCGATCTTCCGTCTCCGCCGCCCCTGTGGCTGCAACTGCAGAGCGTGGCCGGCGCCCTGGCTGCGATACGGGGCGGCACCTCGGGCACGGCCGCCTTCGAGGCGGTCGATGCGGCGCTGCGCCCCGGCGTGCAGGCGCTGGGCTTCCAGGCGCTGCGCGCGCTCGGGCGTGCCGAGGCGCTGCGCCGCCACCTGGCCAAGCGCACGCCGCCGCCCGGTGCCGATGCGCTGCTGTGCACCGCGCTGGCGCTGGGCTGGGACGCCGAGCGTGCGCCCTACGAGCCCTTCACCCTGGTCGACCAGACGGTCGAGGCGGCCAAGCGCAATCCGCAGACGCGGGCGCAGGCGAGCTTCATCAACGCCTGCCTGCGGCGCTTCCTGCGCGAGCGCGACGACCTGCTGGCCGCCACCGACAGCGAGCCGGTCGCGCGCTGGAATCATCCGCGCTGGTGGATCGAGCGGCTGCGGCGCGATCACCCGCGCGAGTGGCAGCAGGTCCTGGAGGCCGACCAGACCCAGGCCCCGATGACGCTGCGCGTGAATGTGCGCCAGACCAATCCCGCCCACTACCGGCTGGCGCTGCTCGCCGAGAAGCTGGACGCGCACCCGGTCGGCGACAGCGGCCTGCAGCTGGCGCGGCCGGTGCCGGTGCAGCAGCTCCCGGGCTTCGCCGAGGGCGAAGTCTCGGTGCAGGACGCTGCCGCCCAGCTGGCCGCGCCGCTGCTGCTCGACGGCCTGGCCGGCGGCCCCGCGCTGCGCGTGCTCGATGCCTGCGCGGCACCCGGCGGCAAGACGGCGCACCTGCTCGAACACGCAAAAGGCGGCCGGCTCGACGTGACCGCGCTCGAGATCGACGCGTTCCGCAGCCGCCGCATCCACGACACGCTGGCCCGGCTGGGCCTGCAGGCGCGGGTGCTGGTGGCCGACGCGGCGCGCCCGGCCGAGTGGTGGGACGGCACGCCCTTCGACGCCATCCTGCTCGACGCCCCGTGTACCGCCTCCGGCATCGTGCGGCGCCACCCCGACGTGCGCTGGCTGCGCCGCGAGAGCGACATCGAGCAGCTGGCGCTGCAGCAGGCGATGCTGCTGGCGGCCCTGTGGCCCCTGGTGCGGCCCGGCGGCCGGCTGCTGTACTGCACCTGTTCGGTGTTCCGGGCCGAGGGTTCCCAGCAGATCGATGCGTTTCTTGCACACAACACCGACGCGCGATTGCGCCCCTCGCCGGGGCATTTGCTCCCGCGAAGCGGGGCCAAGCGCCCCGGCGTCCAGGACAATCCCCTGGGTGAGCACGACGGCTTCTTCTACGCACTGCTTGAAAAGCATGCCGCGCGCTGAGCGGCGGCGCGCGGCCGCCTGGCTCGCAGCGCTGCTGCTGGCCGTGCTGCTGGCCGTGCTGGCGCCGCCGGCGGGGGCGCAGTCGCGCCGCGGCGCCGAAGTCACCCAGCTGCGACTGGAGCGCGGCGACGACGGCGTGTACTTGAGCGCGGCGGTGCATTTCGAGCTCCCGCCGCCCGTCGTGGACGTGCTCGACAAGGGCATCGCCGTCTATTTCGTCGCCGAGGCCGAACTCTTCCGCGAGCGCTGGTACTGGACCGACCGCAAGGTCGCGGAGGCAGCGCGCCACATGCGCCTGGCCTACCAGCCGCTCACGCGGCGCTGGCGGCTCAACGTGTCGCCCGTGCCGATCTCGCAGGCCATGGCGGGCATCACGCTCAACCAGAACTTCGACAGCCTCGAGGAGGCGCTGGACGCGATCAGCCGCATCGGCCGCCTGCGCCTGGGCGATGCCGCCGACATCGGCGATGCCACCGAGCACCCGGTCGTGTTCCGCTTCCGGCTCGACACCTCGCAACTGCCGCGCCCCTTCCAGATCGGCCTGGTCGGCCAGAGCGACTGGAACGTGGCCGTCGAGCGCAGCGCCAGCCTGCCGCTGGAGGCGCTGCGATGAGCGAGCCCGCGCGCGCGCCGATCGCGCCGCCGCGCCGATCGCGCGGCGTGCGCTGGGCCGTGGGCGTCGGCGCCGCCATGATGACGGCCATCGGCCTGGTGCTGATGTTCCTGCTGGCCCAGGCCACCAACAACCGCGCCTTCTACGAGCGCAACTACGCGCGCCTGTTCGGCATCAACGTGGTCGTCGCGGTGATGCTGCTGCTGGTCATCGGCTGGGTCGCGTTCCGCCTGTTCCACCGGCTGCGCCAGGGCAAATTCGGCAGCCGGCTGCTGATCAAGCTGGCGGCGATCTTCGCGCTCGTCGGCGTGATGCCGGGCATGCTGGTGTACGTGGTGTCCTACCAGTTCGTCTCGCGCTCCATCGAGAGCTGGTTCGATGTCAAGGTCGAGGGTGCGCTGGACGCCGGGCTGAACCTGGGGCGCGCCACGCTCGACTCCCTGACGGACGACCTGACGGCCAAGGCGCGCACGGCGAGCACGCAGCTGGCCGGCGTGCCCGACACCAGCGCCGGCCTGATGCTCGAGCGCATCCGCGACCAGCTCGGCGCCACGGATGCGGTGCTCTGGACCGGCACCGGACAGCTCGTGGCCGGCGCGGGCGTCTCGCGCTTCCAGCTCAATCCCGAGCGGCCGACGCCGCAGCAGTTCCGCCAGGCGCGCGCCGACCGGGCCGTGGCCCACATCGACGGCCTCGACGAGACGGCGTCGCCCGGCGTCGCCCCGCCGGCAGCCAGCGTGCGCGCGCTGGTGCTGGTGCAACGGCCCGGCTTCGACTTCAGCGCCGAGCCGCGCTTCCTGCAGATCACCCAGTTGCTGCCGCCGGCGGTGGTGGCCAATGCGCTGGCGGTGCAGGAGGCCAACCGCGAGTACCAGGAGCGCGCGCTGGCGCGCGAGGGCCTGCGCCGCATGTACATCGGCACGCTCACGCTCAGCCTGTTCCTGGCGGTGTTCGGCGCGGTGCTGCTCGCCATCCTGTTCGGCACGCAGCTGGCGCGACCGCTGCTCGTGCTGGCCGACGGCGTGCGCCAGGTGGCGGCCGGCGACCTGCGGCCGACCGCCGTCTCGCCGTCGCGCGACGAACTCGGCGGCCTCACCCGCTCTTTCGCGGTGATGACCCAGCAGCTTGCCGAGGCGCGCGGCGCGGTCGAGAAGAGCATGGGCGAGCTCGACGCCGCGCGCGCCAACCTGCAGACCATCCTGGACAACCTCACCTCCGGGGTGATCGTGCTCGATGCGGCAGGCACCATCGTGTCGACCAATCCCGGCGCCACCCGGGTGCTGCGCGCGCCGCTGGCTGCCTACGAGGACCGGCCGCTCGCCGAGGTACCCGGCCTGGCCGAATTCGCCCTGGACGTGCAGCACCAGTTCGACGACTTCGAGGTCGAGCAGGCGCAGCATGGCCTGGACCACTGGCAGCACGCCTTCGAGCTGCACGCCACCGGCTCGGGCGCGGAGCGCGGCGCCGTCAGCATCGTGGCGCGCGGCGCGCGGCTGCCCGGCGCCACGCGGCTGCTGGTGTTCGACGACATCTCCGAGATCGTGTCCGCGCAGCGCATGCAGGCCTGGGGCGAGGTGGCCCGCCGGCTGGCGCACGAGATCAAGAACCCGCTCACCCCCATCCAGCTCTCGGCCGAGCGGCTGGAGATGAAGCTCACGGGCAAGCTCGAACCGGTGGAGCAGGGCGTGCTCGCCAAGTCCGTCAAGACCATCGTCGACCAGGTCGATGCGATGAAGCGGCTGGTCAACGAATTCCGCGACTACGCGCGCCTGCCCGCGGCCGACCTCAAGCCGGTGGACCTCAATGCGCTGGTCACCGACATCCTGCACCTGTACGAGGCCGAGAGCGCGGCCGTGCCCGTGCGCGCCGAGCTCGATCCTCGCTGCCCGCCCATCCGCGGCGACATCCAGCAGCTTCGGCAGGTCATTCACAACCTGTTGCAAAACGCGCAGGACGCCACCGAAGCGGCCGTGGGCGGCGCCGCCGTGAGCCCCGTGCTGATCCGCACGCGCCTGGGCGACTCCGGTCAGCGCGTGCGGCTGACCGTGCAGGACCAGGGGCACGGCTTCGCCGAGCGCATCCTGCAGCGGGCGTTCGAGCCCTACGTCACCACCAAGGCCAAAGGGACCGGCCTGGGCCTGGCGGTCGTCAAGAAAATCGCCGACGAGCACGGTGCGCGCATCGAACTGTCCAACCGCATGGCAGATGGGGCTGTGGTTGGCGCGCAAGTCTCGCTATCATTTGCGCTGGCGGGCGAGCGGCTCGCCAGCGTGACGACGAACGAAGCAAAGACCTCTTCCGCTGCCTGAGCGCCTGCACGAGTGCAGGGCCCGGCGCGCAACCCAAGCATTCATGGCAAACATTCTCGTGGTCGACGACGAGCTGGGCATCCGGGACCTGCTCTTCGAAATTCTCAACGACGAGGGCCACAACGTCGAACTCGCCGAGAACGCCGCCGAGGCACGTGCGGCGCGCCAGCGTGCGCGCCCCGACCTCGTGCTGCTCGACATCTGGATGCCCGACACCGACGGCGTCACCTTGCTCAAGGAATGGTCGACCGCCGGCCTGCTCAGCATGCCGGTGATCATGATGAGCGGCCATGCCACCATCGACACCGCCGTCGATGCCACGCGCATCGGCGCCTTCGCCTTCCTCGAAAAGCCCATCACCCTGCAGAAGCTGCTCAAGGCCGTCGAACAGGGCCTGGTGCGCGAAAGCGCCCGCCGCGCCACCGCCAGTGTCGTGCCGCCGACGGGCAGCAACGGCGTGCCGATGGGTGCCGTTGTGCAGGGCGCCGGCAGCGCGGCGGCGGTGATGCCCGCGCAGATCGTCGATACCGGCCCGCGCGCCACACAGAGCTTCGACCTCGACCGCCCGCTGCGGGATGCCCGCGACGGCTTCGAGAAGGCGTACTTCGAGTTCCACCTGGCGATGGAAAACGGCTCCATGACCCGCGTCGCCGAAAAGACCGGCCTGGAACGCACCCACCTGTACCGCAAGCTCAAGCAACTGGGCGTCGATCTTTCGCGCGGCCGACGCGCCGGCACGGCCTGAGGGCTTTCGTCCTGCTATAATTCAAGGCTCCCTTGGCCCGGTAGCTCAGTTGGTAGAGCAGCGGATTGAAAATCCGCGTGTCGGTGGTTCGATTCCGCCCCAGGCCACCATCCCTTCTACGCCTAGTCCCTCCTGACTAGGCGTTTTCGCTTCTGGGACAAGGACTTAGCTCCGAAACGTCGCTCAGAACGTCCCAAGTCGTTCCGTTACATCCCCGATTTGCCCGTACCCCGAGCCGTACCCTAGAGTCGTTTCATCGAAAACGGCCTTTGGGGGTACGGGATCATGGGACAGCTCAGCGAAACGCAGATCAAAGCCATCAAGCCAGGCCCGAAGGAGTTCTTCCTCAACGACGGGGACAATCTCTTCCTGCGTGTACGCGATACCGGAAAAGCCTGGGTCTATCGCTACGAGAAGGGTGGCAAGACCGTCAAACTCGGATTGGGGCCGTACCCTGCCGTGACACTTGCGCAGGCGCGTGCCAAGGCCTACGAGGCCAACAGCCTGCGCGCCGACGGCCAGGACCTCAAGGAAGTCCGTCGGCAGAAGGAAGAGCAGGAGCGAGCCGCGCGGTTGAACACCTTCGAACTGCTGGCGCGCGCCTGGGTTGCCAGCGCGAAGAAGGACCGGGAGTGGTCCAGCGGCTATGCCGACAAGGTCATCCGGCACCTGGAGATCCACACCTTCCCCTGGGTCGGTGATCGGCCCATCGAGACGATCGCGCCGACAGAGATCGTGCGATGCCTGCACCGCATCAAGGACCGCGGCAACTTGGAGACTGCGCAGCGCGTGCGCGAGGCCGTGCAGCACGTCTACCAGTACGCGGTGGATCTCGGTGCCTTGGAGCCGGCCAGAAACTTCGTCAACAAGCGCACCGCTGGCCTGCCATCGCCGCGCAGCAGGCACTACGCCGCCATCACGGATCCTGCGCAGCTCGGACAACTGCTGCGCGACATCCGCGACTACAACGGCGCATTCATCACGCGCTGCGCCCTGCGGCTCGCGCCGATGATCTTCCAGCGTCCCGGCCAGTTGCGCCTTGCCGAATGGCAAGACATCGACCTCGACCGCGAACTCTGGCGCTGCCCGCCCGAGAAGATGAAGCTGCGCGAATGGCAAAAGCGTGACGTTCGCACGCCAGCGCATTTGGTGCCACTGCCGACCCAGGCGACCGCGCTGCTTCGGGATCTGCATCCGCTGACTGGCCCGACGGGCCCGGTCTTCCGCAGCATGTCGCGCCGCTCGGAGAAGAGTCGCTACATCAGCGACAACACCATCAATGCTGCGTTGCGCACCATGGGCTATGACACGAAGGAGCAGATCACCGGCCACGGCTTCCGCGCCACGGCCCGCACCATGATTCGGGAGTACCTGGGCTGGGACTCGGACGTCATCGAGCGCCATCTGGCGCACGTGTCCGACGAGGAGCTGGGTGGCAGCTACGACCGTACGACTTTCCTGACCCAACGCAAGACGATGGTGCAGCAATGGGCCGATTTCCTGGACGACCTGGAGGCCGGAAAGATGCCTGTGGAGGAGGGCAACGTGCTGCGCTTTGTGCGGCCTCCGGCGCGCCCGGTCTTGTATGGCTGATCGCGACAGAACATCCTCGAACTGGTATATTAATGAGAAACGCTGTTGAACGACCGCTGCTATGGGTGGGCAGTAGCAAGAAAGATCTGCTTGAACTCCCAGTTCCCGTGCGTCGGTTCTTCGGTCACGCGCTGGATTTCGCGCAGCGCGGTGAACAGCATGGCGCGGCCAAGGTGCTCAAGGGCTTCGGCGGGGCTGGCGTGCTGGAGGTTGTGGAGGACGACGCGGATGGGACGTACCGCGCCGTCTACACGGTGCGGTTTCGCGAGGCGGTGTTCGTACTGCACGTCTTCCAGAAGAAGAGCAAGCGGGGCATTGCGACACCGCAGGCGGACATGGCCGTCATCCGCCAGCGGTTGAAGGTGGCCGCGATCGTTGCGCAGGAGTTGAGAGATGAAAGAGCGGATCGTTGAAGGCATTGATGTCGAGGCTGGTTCTGGCAACGTGTTTGCCGACCTTGGACTGCCCGACGCCGACAAGCTCAAGATCAAGTCCGGCCTGACGGTGGAGATTGCCAGGGCCATCCGCGAGCGAGGGTTGACGCAGGCGGAGGCGGCACAGCGCATGGGCCTGACACAGCCCAAGGTCTCCGCGTTGCTGAAGGGCGAGTTCTCGAACTTCTCCGAGCGCAAGCTGATGGACTGCCTGAACCGGCTGGGTTACGACATCGAGATCCGTGTACTTGCCACGGAAGCTTCTGTCGGGCACTTGGTGCTCACTCACGCCTAAGCGAGCCTCCCGCGGTCATCGCGACGCGTCGCACGCGAGCGCCAGCGGCACTGCGCTGCACTTCGTACGTGCCCAGCTGGTGGAAACCGGATGGGTCACCAATCCAGGCTTGCAAGCCTTCCCTGCGCCAGCCCTTTGCGCGCCCACCGAGTGACACCTGCGGTGGAAAGTCGCCAGCAGCAATGCGGCGGTAGATGCTGGATCGGCTCAGCGCCGTGATCCGAATGACGTCGGTCAGACGGTAGAACGCAGGCTCCGGCGAGGGAGTAGTGATGTCCTGAGCGTGTGACATGCGGCACCTTCTGAGCAGTCTTGGTATGTCGAAGCTTGCTGCATGCGCGAGGGACGGAAAACCCGCTACAGCGTAGAAGGGCGCAGACCAAGGGCCAACTAAGGCGGCTTCCAAAGAACCTGCATGGCAGATCTGCCGAACGCAATCGCGTGCGAGTTCCGTGGCAGCAGCGTTGTGACGGCAGGTGTCGCGGACTCGCTATGCTGATGCCCAACGAGTCGGATGGGCACCGTTCAAGGCTCTTGCGGTCCGGTCGACCTGAATGGCATGCCAATAGACAGACTCGGGAGGTCCCTGCTGTGCGAATCAATTACCTTAGCCCCCGAGGCGTTCTGGAGGTCGAGCACGCCACACTGCGCGAACTCGAAGCCAAGTTACCCAGCGCCTGGGGCGCCTATGCAGCATTTCGACTGCTTACACGAGGGTCCAAGCAGCCGCTGGACATCGATCTGCTGCTGCTCACGACAAACCGGATCCTGGTGGTCGAACTGAAGAATTGGTCTGGCGACATCGAATATTCGTCCGGTCAGTGGTTCCATCGGGGCGCACCGATGCCCTCTCCCGTGGACACCACCGACAACAAGGCACGCGCGCTAAAGACTTTCATCCGCGAGAAGAACGCGTCGATCAAGATTCCTTTCATCGAAACACTTGTGGTGCTGTGCCACCCAAAGTGCCGCCTAATCAATTTTCCGGGCGAGCAGCGCCGGTTCGTCACCACGCTTCCTGACTTCTTGCATGTCGCTTCGGATGCGAACCGCTACAAGAAGCGCTTTCCCGACACGCCGCCGAATTGGGCTTACAAATCGGCCGATCCTCTGCCCGATCGCCAGCCATACAACGCCATCTTCACTACCGCCAACCCAGCGGTACTCAAGCGCCGCACCGTCCTTCATGGTTTCGAGCAGATCGATGACCGAGCGGACTACGTTCACCTGCGCAAGATATGGGCTGCTGCCGGTTTCGTTGACACCGACCTAAGCTTTTTGAGCTTGTTCGAACTGTACGGGACTGACGTAGCCGAGCGTCGAATGCCGGCGCGTTGGGTTGTAAAACCGCTCGATGTAGTC
>Ga0160444_100402_pt1 | contig 22118 bp, 20 predicted proteins | sample HID1972K_E1MG_FD_108232 | JGI IMG/M metagenome (GOLD analysis project Ga0160444, IMG submission 108232) | Enriched pill bug-associated microbial communities from UW Madison campus, WI, USA - HID1972K_E1 MG | ecosystem: Host-associated > Arthropoda: Insects > Digestive system > Unclassified ... | reverse complement strand
TCAATCAGTTCACTCTCAGCAGCTGCGGACTGTTTCTCGACTATTCGAAGAATTTGATCAACGCCGAGACCCGCAATCTGCTGGTGGGTCTGGCCAACGAAGTCGATCTCAAGGGCGCAATCAAGGCGCTGTTCGACGGCGAAATCGTCAACTCGTCCGAAGGCCGCCCGGCGCTGCATACCGCCCTGCGCCGCCCGGTAGGCGACAAGTTATCGGTCAACGGCGTCAACGTGATGCCGGAAGTCCACAAAGTGTTGAACCAGATCACCGATCTGGTCGGCCGCATCCACGACGGTCTGTGGCGCGGTTACACCGAGAAGCCGATCACCGACGTGGTCAACATCGGCATCGGTGGCTCGTTCCTCGGCCCGGAGCTGGTGTCCGAAGCGCTGCTGTCGTACGCACAGAAAGGCGTACGTTGCCATTATCTGGCGAACATCGACGGCAGCGAATTCCACGAGCTGACGCAGAAGCTGCGCGCCGAGACCACGCTGTTCATCGTTTCGTCGAAGTCGTTCAACACCCTCGAAACCCTGAAGAACGCCCAGGCTGCTCGTGCCTGGTACCTGGCGCAGGGCGGTTCGGAAGCCGAGCTGTATCGTCACTTCATCGCCGTCTCGAGCAACAACGCGGCAGCCGTGGCGTTCGGTATCCGCGAAGAAAACATCTTCCCGATGTGGGACTGGGTTGGCGGTCGTTATTCGCTGTGGTCGGCCATCGGTTTGCCGATTGCCCTGGCCATCGGCATGTCCAACTTCAAGGAACTGCTGTCCGGTGCCTACACCATGGACCAGCATTTCCAGACCGCGCCGTTCGAACAGAACATGCCGGTCCTGCTGGCGCTGCTCGGTGTCTGGTACGGTAACTTCTGGGGTGCGCAGAGCCACGCGATCCTGCCGTACGACCACTACCTGCGCAACATCACCAAGCACCTGCAACAACTGGACATGGAATCCAACGGCAAGAGCGTGCGTCAGGACGGCACGCCGGTGTCGACCGATACCGGTCCGGTGATCTGGGGCGGCGTCGGCTGCAACGGTCAGCACGCCTACCACCAGTTGCTGCATCAAGGTTCGCAGCTGATCCCGGCCGACTTCATCGTGCCGATCGTCAGCTTCAACCCGGTCTCCGACCACCATCAGTGGCTGTACGCCAACTGCCTGTCGCAGAGCCAGGCGCTGATGCTCGGCAAGACCTTGCCGGAAGCCGAGCAGGAACTGCGCGACAAAGGCATGAGCGAAGCAGAAGTGCACAAACTCGCACCGCACAAGGTGATCCCGGGCAATCGTCCGAGCAACACCCTTGTGGTCGAGCGCATCAGCCCGCGTCGTCTCGGCGCACTGGTGGCGATGTATGAACACAAAGTGTTCGTGCAAAGCGTGGTCTGGGGCATCAACGCCTTTGACCAATGGGGCGTGGAACTGGGCAAGGAACTGGGCAAAGGCGTTTACAACCGCCTGGTGGGCAGCGATGAAACCGTTGCCGATGACCCTTCCACCCAAGGCCTGATCAACTACTTCCGCGGTCGTCACCGCGGGTGATCAGTCGCTTGATAGAGAGCCCCTGAAGTTCAGGGGCTTTTTTTCGTCTGGCGTTTGGCGTGGATTTCGCGCTGACAGCCAGATCGTTTCCCCCTCACCCCAGCCCTCTCCCCCAAGGGCGAGGGGGAAAGGGAGCCGATTTTCGCGCTTTTCATTACTTGAGTTGGACTCAGGAATTTCAGGTCGATGTATCAAGCCCAAACACCTCGGTCAGTCCCCTCTCCCTTTGGGAGAGGGTTAGGGTGAGGGGCTCTTCGCGGTGGGGAGCCGTCTGCCGCCCTTGAACCCTTGCCCCCATCGGCGCATCTTTATCCTTGTCGCACCACAAGAATAAGGAACCGTCATGTTCGATATCAGCACGTTCCCCAAAGCCGATGCCGTCCGCCGGGCTGCGCAATTGACTCAGGAAGACTATCGGCGCCTGTACCGCGAATCCATTGAACACCCCAGCACCTTTTGGGCCGAACAGGCCACGCGCTTCCTCGACTGGAGTACGCCGTGGCAGACCGTTCAGCGCTATGACCTGAAAACCGGAGAGGCCGCCTGGTTTGCCGGGGGCAAACTGAATGTCAGCTACAACTGCATCGACCGCCACCTCGCACAACGCGGCGAGCAGACCGCCCTGCTCTGGGAAGGCGACGACCCCGCCGAATCGGCACAAATCACTTACAAAAAACTTCACCACCATGTCTGCCGACTGGCCAATGTGCTGAAAAGCCGTGGCGTGAAGAAAGGCGACCGGGTGTGCATCTACATGCCGATGATCCCCGAAGCCGCTTACGCGATGCTTGCCTGCTCGCGGATCGGCGCGGTCCATTCGGTGGTGTTCGGCGGTTTCTCCCCGGACTCCCTGCGCGACCGCATTCTAGACGCCGACTGCCGCACCGTGATCACTGCCGACGAAGGCGTGCGCGGCGGCAAGTTCGTGCCACTGAAACAGAACGTCGACAAAGCCCTGCAGAGTTGCCCGGACGTCAGCACCGTTGTAGTGGTCGAGCGTACGCAGGGCAAAGTCGAATGGGTCGAGGGCCGCGACCTCTGGTATCACCAGGCCGTGCGCGACGTCAGCGACGATTGCCCGCCGGAGCCGATGGACGCCGAAGATCCGCTGTTCATCCTTTACACCTCCGGCAGCACCGGCAAACCCAAAGGCGTGCTGCACACCACCGGTGGCTACTTGCTGCAAGCGGCGATGACCTTCAAGTACGTGCTCGATTACCGCGACGGCGAAGTGTTCTGGTGCACCGCCGACGTCGGCTGGGTCACCGGCCACAGCTACATCGTCTACGGCCCGCTGGCCAATGGCGCGACCACGCTGATGTTCGAAGGTGTGCCGAGCTACCCGAGCAGCTCACGCTTCTGGCAGGTGATCGATAAACACAAGGTCAACATCTTCTACACCGCCCCCACCGCCCTGCGCGCATTAATGCGCGAAGGCGCCGAGCCGTTGAAGGAAACGTCGCGCGCCAGCCTCAGATTACTCGGCAGCGTCGGTGAGCCGATCAACCCGGAAGCGTGGGAATGGTATTTCAACGTCGTAGGAGAACAACGCTGCCCCATCGTCGATACCTGGTGGCAGACCGAAACCGGCGGCATCATGCTCAGCCCGCTGGTCAGCGCACAACGGATCAAGCCGGGTTGCGCCACGCAGCCGATGTTCGGCGTGCAACCGGTGCTGCTCGATGAACACGGCAAGGAAATCAAAGGCGCCGGCAGCGGCGTGCTGGCGATCAAATCCAGTTGGCCGGCGCAGATCCGCAGTGTCTATGGCGACCCGCAGCGAATGGTCGATACCTATTTCAAACCCTACCCTGGCTACTACTTTACTGGCGACGGCGCGCGCCGCGATGAGGACGGCGATTACTGGATCACCGGGCGCATCGACGACGTGATCAACGTCTCCGGCCACCGCATCGGTACGGCCGAAGTGGAAAGCGCACTGGTCCTGCACGACAGCATCGCCGAGGCCGCCGTGGTCGGTTACCCCCACGACGTCAAAGGCCAGGGCATCTATGCCTTCGTCACGCCCATGAACGGCGCCGAACCGAATGACGAGTTGAAGAAACAATTGCTCGACCACGTCAGCAAGGAAATCGGCAGCTTCGCCAAACCGGACCTGATTCAGTGGGCGCCAGCCTTGCCGAAAACCCGCTCAGGCAAGATCATGCGGCGCATCCTGCGCAAGATCGCCTGTAACGAACTCGACAGCCTCGGCGACACCTCGACCCTGGCCGATCCGAGCGTGGTACAGGGCCTGATCGACAAGCGCCTCAATCAGTAACATCCCGGGCGCGGTCAACTGGTCGCGCCCGCTCTTCTTCACTGAGTGGTCATGGAATTCATCCGCAGCCGTATCGAACAGCAACTCATGAGCCTGACCGGGCTGTCCCTCGGCCAACTCGACCTGGAAAACCCCAAGGGCGATCCCGGCCTGTTCGGCCCCGACTCGGTCAGTTGGCAAGTGCACGGCGACTTCAGCAGCATGTTGATCGGAGGCATCAGCGCGTTGCTGCTGCAAGCGCTGCATCCGCTGGCGTTGGCCGGGGTTTGGGATCATTCGAATTTTCGTCAAGACATGCTCGGGCGCTTGCGCCGTACCAGCCAGTTTGTTTCCGGTACCACATTTGGATCGCGACGAGACGCCGACTGGTTGATCGAGAAAGTCCGAACCATTCACTTGCAGGTGGTGGGCACCGCACCGGATGGCCGGCCCTACGCGGCGAGCGATCCGGATTTGCTGACGTGGGTGCATGTGGCCGAGGTCAGCAACTTTCTCGCGGCACATTTGCGCTATCGCAATCCGCACTTGTCGGCGGCCGATCAAGATCGTTATTACGCGGAAATCGCCGTGATTGCCGAACGCCTGGGCGCACGGGATGTGCCGAAATCGCGGCAGGCCGTGGCTGATTATCTGCAAAGGATGCGCCCGCAGCTGCTGTGCGACGAGCGCAGCCGTGAGGTGTTGCGCCTGTTGCTCGCCGCGCCGGCACCGAGTGTTCTCGCGCGGCCGTTTGGCGATTTGATGATGAAGGCCGGTATTGATCTGCTGCCGGACTGGGCCAGTGCCATGCTCGATGTGCGGCAGAGTTCGCTGCAACGCCAGCTGATTCGCGCCAGCGTCAGACGCAGCGCGCCGATGCTGCGCTGGGCGATGCGCAATGGCTCGGTGCAACGGGCCAAACGGCGGATGGGCTTGCTGAGCTGAAAGCTTCGTCAGGCCCTTCGCGAGCAGGCTCGCTCCCACAGGAGATTTGATTTGCAGCACAGATCCCATGTGGGAGCGAGCCTGCTCGCGAAGGGCGCAACTCGATTGCCCACCAAGCTGCTAAACTCCCGCGCCCCAATTCTCTCCAGCAAGGCGCCCGCATGTCTTCCTTGAATCAGGCGCTGCGCGCCGCCCTCGATCAACGCCAGGATCTGCTGGCCGAGTTGCACCGCCAGGGCACCGATTGCTATCGCTTGTTCCATGGCAGCCAGGAAGGCGCCGGCGGTCTGACCATCGACCGCTATGGCCCGCAATTGCTGGTGCAAAGCTTCCACCAGACGCTGGAACGCGACGACCTGCTGCAACTGCACGCCATGGTCAATCAGACATTGGGCCTGGAAACGTTGCTGGTTTACAACGACCGCTCCCGTGGCAACTCGCGTATCGACCGTGAAGACAGCGTCTACAAGGCCGACGACGCTGCGCTGGTCGATCTGATCGGTCACGAATGGGGCCTCAATTACCGCGTGCGCGGGCGTCACGCCGGGCAGGATCCGCTGCTGTTCCTCGACCTGCGCAACACTCGCGGCTGGGTCAAGGATCACGCCAAAGGCAAATCCGTGCTCAACCTGTTCGCTTACACCTGCGGTGTCGGCCTCAGCGCAGCCGCCGGTGGCGCGAGTGAAGTGTGCAATCTGGACTTCGCTGAAGGCAATCTGGCGGTCGGTCGCGAGAACGGTCAGCTCAACCCGCAATTGCCGGAAATGCAATTTATCCAGTCCGATTACTTCCCGGCCATCCGCCAACTCGCCGGCTTGCCGATCAGTCAGCGCCGTGGACAAAAGCTGCCGAGCTATCAGCGCCTCGATCAGCGTCAATACGATCTGGTGCTACTCGATCCACCGGCATGGGCCAAGAGCGCGTTCGGCACCGTCGACCTGCTGCGCGACTATCAGAGCCTGCTCAAGCCAGCGCTGCTGGCCACCGCCGACAATGGCGTGCTGATCTGCTGCAACAATCTGGCGAAAGTCAGCATGGACGACTGGCGCGAACAGGTACTGCGCTGCGCCGAGAAGGCGGGCCGGCCAGTCCGCGAGTGGAGCGTAATGACCCCGGGCGCCGACTTCCCGTCGATGGATCAGCAACCGCCGCTGAAAACCCTGATCTTGCAGCTCTGAAGCGCTCGCGCGGCGGACAACTATCCAATGTGGGAGCGAGCCTGCTCGCGAAAGCGGTGTATCAGCCACCAGATAGAGCGACTGATATGACGCCTTCGCGAGCAGGCTCGCTCCCACATGGAAAGCGTTCCTACAGAACAATCTGAACAATCCTGCTCCATGCGAGGTACTTCGGAACCAGAATCGCGTGCCATACTCCAAGGCACTCCGATTCAGACAGATGAAGCCGCACATGCCCAAAGGATTGATTCGCGCGATTGGCGCCTTGTTGACTGCTCTGGCTCTCTACAGCCTGCTGGGGTTTCTGATTTTGCCGGGCATCGCCCTGCGGGTGGCCAACCAGCAGTTGGCCAATTACGCGACGGTGCCTGCGCATATCCAGCGCATCGAGCTCAACCCGTTCAGCCTTGAAGTCACCCTGTGGGGGCTGGTCATCGGCGAACCGGGCAAGGAACAGGTCGGTTTCGAACGCCTGTACGCCGACCTGCAAATCGACAGCCTGTGGACAAAAGCGCTGCACCTGTCCGACATCGAACTCGACAAGCCGAAGAGTGAAATCCTCTTTGCCAAAGACGGCAAGCTCAACCTGCTCGGCCTGTTCAACGTGCCGGCCAGCGAGCCGACACCGGCCGACCCGAACGCCAAACCGTTTCCGCTGCGCATCGACAACATCAAACTGGCCGGGGGCGTCGTGCATTTTCAGGATGTGCGCCCAAGCGAACCCATCGAGTTCCTCTACGACGATCTGAATTTCGAGCTGAAGAATCTCAGCACCCTGCCCGAAGACAGCGCCGACATGACTTTGGTCGCCATCGGCCCGCAAGGTGGGCGAATCGACTGGGCCGGTAATTTCAGCCTGATCCCTTTCACCTCCGAAGGCACCCTGAAAGTCACCGACGGCAAGATGAAAGCCTTTTGGCCCTACGTGCGTGACTCCGTGCCGCTGGTACTCGAAGACGGCGTGATCAGCCTCAGCACTGAATACAAACTCAATCTGTCGAAAGAAACCGAACTGCTGCTCAATAACGTCGCCGTGAGCATCGCCCCCTTCGCCATCAAGGCCCCAGACGGGCGCCCGCTGGCGAAACTCGAACGTCTGGACGTCAGCGAAACGTCGGTGGATCTGGCCAAGCAACAAGTCGTGGTCGGCAAGATCCGCAGCCAGAAACTGGAAACCTGGGCCGCCCTTGAGGCCGACGGCCAGTTGGACTGGCAGAAACTGTTCGCCAGCCAACCATCGAAACCGGCTGCCAAAGCCGCGGCCGAACCGGCAACGACACCGGCGGCTGCAGACTCGCCGAAAGCTGAACCGAACGCCCCGAGCAAACCGTGGCAAGTGCTGCTCAAGGATGTGCAACTGCGCAATTACACCGTGCACCTGGCAGACCGTTCGGCGAATCCGCCGGTGGCGCTGGATATCACCCCGCTGAACGTCGACCTGGAAGGTATCGACAGCCTCAACGGCTCGCCCTTCAAGCTCAAGCTCGACAGCGGGCTGGGCAAACAAGGCAAGATCAGCGCTGATGGCACGGTCAATCTGGCCCCGGTCAATGCTCAGCTCGATGTGAAAACCCAGGACATCGACCTGCGTGTCGCGCAGTCCTACATCAATCCGTTCATTCGCCTCGAACTGCGCAGCGGCATGCTCGGCAGTGACCTGAAGGTCAACCTCAAAAGCACTGAACCGCTGGCGCTCAGCGTGACCGGACGGGCGCAGATCGATCAATTGCACACCCTCGACACCCTGAAAACCCGCGACTTCCTCAAGTGGCAGCAGGTGGTGGTCGAAGGCCTCAACTATCAGCACGGCGACAGTCTGTCGATCGACAAGGTCAACCTGTTCCAGCCTTATGTGCGGTTCATGATCAACGACGATCGCACTACCAACATCGACGACCTGCTGATCCCGCAGCCCGCCGACAGTGGCGCGAAAACCGCAGCGGCAAAACCGGCCAGCAAAGACAAACCGCTGGGCATTCACATCGGTGGTATCGCGATCAATGACGGCTCGGCGAACTTCGCCGACTTCAGCCTGACACCGAACTTCGCCACCGCCGTGCAGCAGCTCAACGGTCAGATCGGCACCATCGACAGTCGCCAGGCGAAACCGGCCAGTGTCGACATCAAAGGCAAGGTCGACCGTTATGCGCCCGTGACCATCAAGGGCGCGGTAAATCCCTTCGATCCGATGGCCAGTCTCGACATCGCTACCAGTTTCAAACGCGTCGAGCTGACCACGCTGACCCCCTACTCCGGCAAGTTCGCCGGTTACCGGATCCGCAAGGGTCGGCTCAATCTCGACCTGCATTACCTGATCACCAAAGGTCAGCTCAAAGCTGAAAACAAAGTGGTGGTCGAACAACTGCAACTCGGCGAAAAAGTCGACAGCCCGGATGCCGTTAGCCTGCCGCTGAAACTGGCGATTGCCCTGCTCAAGGACGTCGACGGCAAGATTTCCATCGAACTGCCGGTGACCGGCGACTTGAACAATCCGCAGTTCAGCGTGATGCCGATCGTCTGGCAGACCCTGCGCAACCTGATCGTCAAAGCCGCTGCCGCCCCGTTCAAATTGATCGGGGGACTGGTCAGTGGTGGCGGTTCGCAAGACCTCGGCACCGTGTCGTTCGCGCCGGGTTCCAGTGAGCTGAACAAGGACGCCGAAGCCGCGTTGGTCAAGCTGTCTCAAGCGCTGAAGGAACGTCCGGCATTGCGCCTGGAAATCGAAGGCACCGCCGCCAAAAGCAGTGACGGGCCGTTGCTCGCCGAACAGCGTCTGGAGCGTGAATACCAGTACAACTACTACAAGATGCTCCAGCGTCGTGGCGACAAAGTACCGGCTCAGGCGTCGCTGATCGAAGTGCCGGACAGCGAGAAAGGTCCGCTGCTCGAAGGCATCTATCGCACGCGTCTGAAAACCCAGCCACCGGCCGAATGGAAGGAGCTGGGCAAGGAAGAACGCACAGCGAAGATGCGCGACGGCGTAATCCAGTTCTGGAGTGGCAGCGATGTGCTGCTGCGTCAGTTGGGTCAGGACCGTGCCAGCAGCATCAAGGATTATCTGGTCGATAAAGGCCAACTGGCAGACGACCGCGTTTACTTTATCGATGCCAATCTTGGTGAGGCCGAGAGCGACGGCCGCGTGGTGACGCAAATGCATCTGGATGCCGAGTGATGAAACAACAGTGGCTGGCCTTGCTCGCAATGACGCTCGCGGCCAGTCACGCCTCGGCGTCCGATACGCTGCGCTGCGGCAGTCAATTGATCAGCCTTGGCGACCGCTCCAGCGAAGTCCTGCAGAAATGCGGTGAGCCGGTCAGCCGTGATGTGTTGGGCTACAAGCGCAGCGCCAATCGCCGCGAGGAGTTTCAGGTCGAGGAGTGGACCTACGGCCCGAGCAACGGCATGTACCAATACCTGCGCTTCGAAGGCAATCGCCTGCGCCAGATCAACAGCAAACGCGGTAATTGACCCGCAGCGATCCCCTTGTAGGAGTGAGCCTGCTCGCGATAGCGGTGTGTCAGTCAGCAATTCAATTAGCTGACACACCGCTATCGCGAGCAGGCTCACTCCTACATTTGTTTTGTGTTGCCCCGCAAATAGAACAGGCCCCGACACAAGTGGCGGGGCCTGTAATGGTCACATCCGTGTGACCGTTCGCATGAACTCTAAAGTTGCGGCAGACGTATGGCTCGGCCCGTCTGTCGCGCCTTCTCCCGGTCCAGGCGAGAAGTCATGCCTTACTCGGCTTTGAGGCCGTCAGCGGAGACCGCTTTGACGCCTTTGATTTTCTTGGTGATGTTCACGGCGGTGGTTTTCTGAGCCTCGGTCACGGCTACAGTCGACGACAGCGAAACAACGCCTTTGTTGGTTTCTACTTTGATGTCGGTGCCTGGAATGCCTTTTTCGGTCACCAGGTCACTTTTGACTTTGGTGGTGATCCAGGTATCGGAAGTAGCTTCTTTAGCCTGGGTGACTTCACCGGCGGCCAGAGTCATTGGAGCCTGGGTGGCCTGGGTGGTTTGTGCGAAAGCGCCGGTCATGGTCAGGGTCAGCGCGGTAGCAGCAGCGGCAGTGATAGCGAACTTCTTCATACGAGTAACTCCTGTTTTTCTGGAAAGTCTGCTGGATTACTTGTCAGCAGGGTTACCGAGGTAGTTGCGAACGCTGTGCCAACTTTTTCAAAGACATAAATCACTTATAAATCAATAGCTTATGAATAATTAAAAAATCCGGATTCATGCAAAATGCATGACTCGGGGAATATTCACATGCAAGTTGCGGTTTTTTGAAAAGTTCCTAAGACGCTGAAATTATTGAAGCTTTTGTGAAGCGACAGGCAATGAAAAATGCCCCGCAAGTGCGGGGCATTGATTCGTTTGCAAGCGAGGATCATGTACCGCTGGCAGTACAACCTTTAGGCGAGTAGTCCGCTGACACAGTCGTTGCACATGACCATCCGTTGGCGGCGGTACGACTCAACGTAATCGTTTTGCCCAGCACCGGGGCCGGCGCATTGGCAATCGTGCACACGATAGATCCCGCCCCATCAGCCGCAGTCCCCGAAGCCGACAACGAGCAGTTGGAAGTCGTGGTTACCGCGTCGCCTTTGACAATGGCGAGCGTAGGATTGGTCCCTTGATTGATGGTGTCTTCAAACGGCACCTTGAGTGCGCTGATTTCAGCCAGGCCCGCCGTTACCTTCGAACGCGCCTGATATTTCGAATACTGCGGCAGGGCGATAGTCGCCAGAATCCCGATGATCGCCACAACGATCAGCAGCTCGATCAGAGTGAAACCTTGTTGTTTTTTCATAGACACGCTCCATGCATGAGTCGAAATCTCATGATCTGAAAAGGACGCAGCATAGGCCATGCCAATGCACGCGAGACCCCGTGCATTGGATATGAAACGCGAGCAGCGCCGTTTCCTACAACCTGCAACCGCACTATCTGACACTTTTTGTCACCTGCACCTGGCGTGTTTGGCGCTGTCACTTGACTAGGCTATAAGTCATGAACTGCAAGCGTGCGGAATCCCCATGAATGACATCGCTCTGAGCGGTCTGGCCAAGCAATTGGTGCAGGCCGAACTGCTGACCGAAAAAAGCGCCCAGCAGGCCTGGCAGCAGGCCCAGCGCAACCGGCTGTCGCTGGTCAGTTATCTGGTACAGAACAAACTGGTGAAGAGCTCCCAGGTGGCCGAAATCGCCTCGGAGCATTTCGGCATGGCGTTCCTTGATCTCAATTGTCTGGACAAGGAAACCCAGCCCAAGGGACTGGTCAGCGAAAAACTCGTGCGCCAGCACCATGCCCTGCCCTTGTGGCGACGCGGCAACAAGCTGTTCGTGGGCATTTCCGACCCGAGCAATCATCAGGCGATCAACGATATCCAGTTCAGCACCGGGCTGAGTACCGAGGCCATTCTGGTCGAAGACGACAAACTCACCGATGCCATCGAAAAATTCTTCGACACCCACGCCAGCGGCCTGGAAGACATGGCCGACGTTGATCTCGACGGTCTCGATGTCGAAGCCATCGATGACAGCAAACAGGAGGCTATCGGTGGACTCGACGCCGATGATGCGCCGGTGGTGCGTTTCGTTCACAAGATGCTGCTCGATGCGATCAAGAGCGGCTCGTCCGACCTGCATTTTGAACCCTACGAGAAAAACTACCGGGTGCGCGTGCGTACCGACGGCATGCTGCGCGAGGTGGCAAAGCCGCCGATCCAGTTGGCCGGGCGGATTGCCGCACGCCTGAAAGTCATGGCCAGCCTCGATATTTCGGAGCGGCGCAAACCGCAGGATGGGCGAATCAAGATGCGCTTGTCGAAAAGCAAGTCAATTGATTTTCGGGTCAATACGCTACCGACCTTGTGGGGCGAAAAAGTCGTGATCCGGATTCTCGACCCGTCCAGCGCACAGATCGGCATCGACGCGCTCGGCTATGAACCGGCGCAGAAAGACCTGTACATGGCGGCACTCAAGCAGCCGCAAGGGATGATTCTGGTCACCGGCCCCACCGGGTCGGGCAAGACCGTGTCGCTGTATACCGGCCTGAATATCCTCAACACCGTCGATATCAATATTTCCACCGCCGAAGATCCGGTGGAGATCAACATGGAAGGCATCAACCAGGTCAACGTCAATCCTAAACAGGGGCTGGACTTTGCCCAGGCCCTGCGCTCGTTTCTACGGCAGGACCCGGACGTGATCATGGTCGGCGAGATTCGCGACCTGGAAACCGCCGAGATCGCCATCAAGGCGGCTCAGACCGGCCACCTGGTGCTGTCGACCCTGCACACCAACAGCGCGGCGGAAACACTCACACGCCTGCACAACATGGGCATCCCCGGTTTCAACATCGCCACGTCAGTGAGCCTGATCATCGCCCAGCGCCTGGCACGCAAATTGTGCAGCCATTGCAAGAAGCCCATCGAGATCCCGCGCGAAACCCTGCTCAAAGAAGGTTTCCCCGAGGAACGCATCGGTCTTTTCACGATCTACGAGCCGGTCGGTTGCGATCACTGCAACGGCGGTTATAAGGGACGCGTGGGGATTTATGAAGTGGTGAAAAACACTGCGCAGCTGCAACGGCTGATCATGGCCGAGGGCAACTCGCTGGAAATCGACAGCCAGATGCGCCGCGACGGCTTCGACGACCTGCGCACCTCAGGGTTGCACAAGGCCATGCAAGGCATCACCAGCCTTGAAGAAATCAACCGGGTCACCAAGGACTGAACATGGCGGTCAAGGCAGCGAAAATCAGCGTCTACACCTGGGAAGGCATGGACCGCAAAGGCAGCAAGGTCACGGGAGAACTGAGCGGGCAAAACCCCGCACTGATCAAGGCACAGCTGCGCAAACAGGGGATCAACCCCGGCAAGGTGCGCAAGAAGTCCGCCTCCTTGCTGAGCTTCGGCAAACGCATCAAGGCTCAGGACATCGCCCTGTTCACCCGGCAGATGGCGACCATGATGAAGGCCGGCGTGCCGCTGTTGCAGTCGTTCGACATCATTGGCGAAGGCTTTGAGAACCCGGCCATGCGCAAACTGGTGGACGAAGTGAAACAGGAAGTCGCGGCCGGTAACAGCTTCGCCACGGCCCTGCGCAAGAAGCCGCAATATTTCGACGAGCTGTATTGCAACCTGGTCGATGCCGGCGAGCAGTCCGGTGCCCTCGACACACTGCTCGAACGGGTCGCGACCTATAAGGAAAAAAGCGAACGCCTGAAAGCCAAGATCAAGAAAGCCATGACCTACCCGACTGCCGTGGTATTGGTCGCGGCCGTGGTGACCGGGATTCTGCTGGTGAAAGTGGTGCCGCAATTCCAATCGGTTTTCTCGGGTTTCGGCGCCGAACTGCCGGCCTTCACCCTGATGGTGATCAGCCTTTCCGAATTCATGCAGCAATGGTGGTGGGCGATCCTCGGCGTATCGGCGGTAGCCATTTTCGGCACCCGCCACGCTCTGAAAAAATCTCAGGAGTTGCGTGACCGTCGCGACACCTGGCTGCTGAAACTGCCCTTGGTCGGCACGCTGATGTACAAATCCGCCGTCGCCCGTTTCGCGCGAACCCTGTCGACGACGTTTGCCGCCGGTGTACCGCTGGTGGAAGCACTCGACTCGGTGGCCGGCGCCACTGGCAATGTAGTGTTCAAGCGCGCGGTGCTGCGTATCCGCCAGGACGTCTCCACGGGTATGCAGTTGAATTTTTCGATGCGCAGCACCGGGGTCTTTCCCACCATGGCCGTGCAGATGACCGCGATTGGCGAAGAGTCCGGCGCACTGGACGAAATGCTCGACAAGGTCGCAGGGTTTTACGAAGAGGAAGTGGATAACATGGTCGACAACCTCACCAGCCTCATGGAGCCATTCATCATGGTCGTGCTGGGGGTGATCGTCGGTGGGCTGGTGGTGGCCATGTACCTGCCGATTTTCCAACTCGGCTCTGCGATCTGACATGCCTATCGACGAACTGTTTGCCCTGTATCCGCTGGCCTTCGTTTGCACCGCACTGCTGCTGGGCCTGGTGGTGGGCAGCTTCCTCAACGTGTTGATCTGGCGTCTGCCGAAGATGCTCGAGCGCGATTGGCGCCAGCAGGCCCACGACGTGCTCGGTTTGCCCGGCGAAACTCCGCTGCCCACCTACAACCTGATGCTGCCGCACTCCGAATGCCCGCACTGCGCCCACCGGATCCGCCCGTGGGAAAACATTCCCCTGTTGAGTTACCTGTGGCTGCGCGGGCGCTGCTCTGCGTGTACCGCACCAATCAGCAAACGTTATCCACTGACCGAACTGGCCTGTGGGCTGCTCTCGGCCTTCATCGCCTGGCACTTCGGTTTCGGTTGGCCCGCGTGCCTGCTGATCGTGCTTACCTGGGGTCTGCTGGCAATGAGTCTGATCGACACCGAACATCATCTGCTGCCCGATGTGCTGGTGCTGCCGTTGCTGTGGCTGGGGTTGATCGTCAACAGCTTCGGTCTGTTCGTGCCCTTGCACCATGCGCTGTGGGGCGCGGTGGCGGGCTATCTGGCGCTGTGGTCGGTGTTCTGGCTATTCAAACTGCTGACGGGCAAGGACGGCATCGGTCACGGTGATTTCAAGCTGTTGGCGCTGCTTGGCGCGTGGGGCGGCTGGCAGATTCTGCCGCTGACTATCTTGTTGTCATCGCTGGTCGGCGCCATTATCGGGGTGATTTTGCTGCGCTTGCGTAATGAGAAAACCTCGACCCCCATCCCCTTCGGTCCCTATCTGGCAATTGCCGGCTGGATTGCCTTGCTCTGGGGTGGTCAAATAACCGACTTCTATTGGCAGTTTGTCGGTTTGAAATGAATACCCCTGTGGAAAAACCCTGGATTCTCGGCCTGACCGGCGGCATTGGCAGCGGCAAAAGCGCGGCGGCACAGCACTTTATCGACCTCGGCATCCATGTGGTCGACGCAGATCATGCGGCGCGCTGGGTGGTCGAGCCGGGTCGCCCGGCGCTGGCAAAAATAGCCGAACACTTCGGCCCCGGCGTTTTGCAGGCCGACGGCACGCTGGATCGCGCCGCCCTGCGCAAACTGATCTTCGAGGTGCCGGAACAACGCCGCTGGCTCGAAGCCCTGCTGCATCCGCTGATCGCCGAGGAAATCGCTCATCATCTGGCGCAGGCACAATCGCCCTACGCGATTCTGGTTTCGCCGCTGTTGATCGAGTCCGGGCAATACGCGATGACCCAGCGCATCCTGGTGATCGACGCCCCGCAACAATTGCAGATCGAGCGTACCCTGCAGCGTGACCAGACCAGCGAACAGCAGGTTCAGGCGATCCTCAAGGCCCAGTCGAGCCGTGAAGACCGCGTGAGCCGCGCCGACGACGTGGTGGTCAACGACCGCGACCTCGCCTGGCTGCACAGCGAAGTCGAGCGTCTGCATCACTTTTACCTGACTTTATCCGGAGGCCAAGCATGAGCCAGACCCCAACCGTTGAATGCCCAACCTGCGGCGCGCCCGTTGAATTCACCCCTGAAAACAAGTTTCGGCCGTTCTGCTCTGATCGCTGCAAGCTGATCGACCTCGGCGCCTGGGCGTCGGAAGAACACAAGATTCCCGTTGCACCTGATGCCGAGGATGAACTGTTTTCCGGCGATTTCGATCCGCGCCACTGATCCCGATCAGGGCCGCATAAAGCCGTAGTCCTGATCGTCGTCGAGGTTTTCCGCCAAAAAGCGCAACTCGTCGGCCAGGTCTTCGGCGTTGCGTACCGCCTTGCTCTGTTGCACCACGGCACTGAGCAAGGCGCGCAAACTCAACCCCGGGTCAAAGCCCACCTCCTGCGCCATTTCCAGACTTTGCCGGGTCTCCTGCCTTGCCCACTCGTACACACTCATGTCGCCGCTCCTGAAGGGATTTGCGCGAGCATGAAATTTCGCGCGCATGGCGGGTTTGATATGGATCAAGACTTGGGATCGTCGTCCTTCCACGGCGCCGAAAGGTAGCGCGTGCGATTGAACGTCTCCAGCCATTCCGGGCAGAACACCACCAGCGCACTGACGACCATGCCGTTGATGAACGCCTCGGGAAACAGCAGTAGCCACAAATAACCGATGAAGTCTTCCAGCCACTCCGGCATGGCGAAGAGACCGTCGTACCACAGCAGCGTCAGACTCAGGATTAGACATAACAGCGCGGACAACGCCGCAGCGAAGAATCCGGAGCAGAAGATGTACACGAACGGATTACGTGGCTGTGCGCGCTCGACGAGGATCGCCACACATTCAGTGATCAGCACCGGTAACAGGATCAGCAGCGAGCCATTGACCCCGACCGCCAGCAGATCCTGACGACCCAATAGCACCAGGCCGATCTGTGCAATCAGGCCTGCGACAATTGCCAGCGGCCAATCCAGCAGTAAAGTCACAGCGGTCATGCCGATAAAGTGATACGACACGCCGGTGTCGAAATCCCTGCGCACCAGCCACAACAGAAACAAGGCGAACACCGTGCCGAACAGCAGATGCTGACGGCGGCTGTCGCTGAACAACTCGACCCACGGCGCACGCGCGATCGCCCACAGCAGCACAGGCAGGTAAATCAGCCAGCCGAGCGTCAGGCTCGCTATCGAAAGCAGTTCAGCTCCAATCATGACCCTCACCTTCCTACGACACATCCCCCTGTAGGAGCTGCCGCAGGCTGCGATCTTTTGACTTTAAAAAGAACAGGATCAAAAGATCGCAGCCTTCGGCAGCTCCTACAAGTGCACGATGACGCGGGGATCTGTAAACATCAGCCAAGCAAAGCTTTCTGCTTGTCGCATTTGAACGCTAAGCTTGGGCTTATGGATGACTCAGATTATTTACGCCTGCTGACCATCGCGGCCGAGCAGGCCAACGCGTTCCTGTCCAATGCCCGCAAATGGGAGCGTGAGCGTTGGGTTTGCCAGCGCCTCCTGCAAGGCTTGAACATTCCTTACCGTGTCGACGAATTCGCGCCGGCTGGTGAGCCGCCGGACGTGCTGTTTCGCGAGGCCAATTTTGAAGTGTTCTTCGTCCTCGATGAAGGGCGCCGGCTCAATGACGAATGGCGCGATGAACTGCAGCGTCGCCGCAGTGCATTTTCTCTCAGCCAACTGGTGCGCCGAGAAGCCAAGCCCAAGCGCATCCCGGCCAATGAGTTCCTCATGCGACTGGCACCGACCTTGCGCAAAAAAGCCCACAACTACAAAGAACGCGGCATGGATCTGGGCGAGCTGGACATCATTGCCTTCGCCAGTCTCAAGCGCGAAGTGCTGGATCTGAACAGTCACTTCCCGCCGCCCACCGAATATTTGCGTCAGGGTTGGCGCTCACTGTCCCTGGTCGGCCCGACCTTCGCCCGCGTGCTGTTCGCCCATCCGGATGCGCCGGATTTCTTGCGCAGCAACCTCGGACGCAGCATCGTCTTTGACGTCGGGATCAGCCTGTGACGCCGCTTCAGCAGTTGATTGCCGACGTACCGCAGTCCGGCCGTGTGCGCTGGATTGGCGTGCGTCCGGAATCCCGTGGGCCGATGATCGAGCTGGATGCCGTCGAGGCGCGGCTCGAAGCCGGGCTGACCGGCGATCATGCGCGCCCCGGTGTGCGCAATGCGCGGCAAGTGACGCTGATTCAGTGGGAACATCTGGCCGTCATCAACGCCTTGATGGGGCGTCCGGACGATCAACCGGTCAGGCCTGAAGATCTGCGGCGCAATCTCGTTATCAGCGGTATCAATTTGTTTAGCCTGAAGGGTCGGCGCTTTCGCATCGGTCAGGCAATATTCGAAACCACCGGTTGGTGTCAGCCTTGCGCGCGCTTGCAGAACAACCTTGGCCCCGGCACCTTTCAAGCCGTGCGCGGGCATGGCGGAATTACCGCGCGGGTGTTACAAAGCGGGATCATCCGCCTTGAAGATAGCGTGAGCGTCGAACCGGTTCCGGACAGCGGCTATGCTGCGTTCAACCCCGGATAAAAACCGCTGTAGCTTCTGCCCATTCAGCAACGTCTACCTGACGAGGCAAATATGACCAGCCGCCTGAACCCTGAAGACCAGAAACATGTCGAAGAGTACCTGCAACTGTCCCAACACCGAGTCGAGCGCCGACCTTTCCGGCCGTGGATGCTCCTCGTGCTGGTGCTGGCAGTGACCATTGGTCTGGGCCTGTTGAGCCGATTTATCAGTTACCTGACGCTATGAGCTGCCTCGCGCTCGCTTGGGTAACCGCACCGATTTCCTTTAAAAACCTTGCGAGTTATCCCCATGTCCCATCGTATTGTTATTGTCGGCGGCGGCGCCGGCGGTCTGGAGTTGGCTACCCGTCTGGGTAAGACTCTGGGCAAGCGTGGCACCGCCAGTGTGATGCTGGTCGACGCCAACCTGACGCACATCTGGAAACCACTGCTGCACGAAGTGGCCGCCGGATCGCTGAACTCCTCCGAAGACGAACTCAACTATGTTGCCCAGGCTAAATGGAACCACTTCGAGTTCCAGCTGGGGCGCATGAGCGGGCTCGATCGCGCACAGAAGAAAATCCAGCTGGCCGCGACCTACGACGAAAACGGCGTAGAACTGGTGCCGGCGCGTGAAGTGCAGTACGACTCGCTGGTCATCAGCGTCGGCAGCACCACCAATGATTTCGGCACTCAGGGCGCGGCGCAGCACTGCCTGTTCCTCGACACCCGCAAACAGGCCGAGCGTTTCCACCAGCAACTGCTCAACCACTATCTGCGTGCGCACGCCGGGCAAACCGATGTCGTCGAGCAGATCAGCGTAGCGATCGTCGGTGCTGGCGCGACGGGCGTCGAGCTGGCGGCAGAACTGCACAATGCCGCCCATGAGCTGGCGGCGTATGGCCTGGACCGGATCAAACCGGAAAACATGCACATCACCCTGATCGAAGCCGGGCCTCGGGTGTTGCCTGCCCTGCCGGAACGCATCAGCGGGCCAGTGCACAAGACGCTGGAGAAACTCGGGGTCAATGTCATGACCAACGCCTCGGTCAGCGAAGTGACGGCGGACAGCCTGATCACTGCCGACGGCAACGAGATCAAGGCGAGCCTCAAAGTCTGGGCTGCCGGTATCCGCGCGCCAGGTTTCCTCAAAGACATCGACGGCCTGGAAACCAACCGCATCAATCAACTGCAAGTGCTGCCGACGCTGCAAACCACCCGCGATGAAAACATCTTCGCCTTCGGCGATTGCGCGGCCTGCCCGCAACCGGGCACCGATCGCAACGTACCGCCGCGTGCACAAGCAGCGCACCAACAGGCATCGCTGCTGGCCAAGTCGCTAAAGCTGCGCATCGAAGGCAAGACCCTGCCGGAGTACAAATACACCGACTACGGCTCGCTGATCTCACTGTCGCGTTTTTCCGCCGTGGGTAACTTGATGGGTAATCTGACGGGCAGTGTGATGCTCGAAGGCTGGCTGGCGCGAATGTTTTACGTGTCGCTGTATCGTATGCACCAGATGGCGCTGTACGGGCCGTTCCGCACGGCGATGCTGATGCTGGGCAGCAAGATTGGCCGTGGCACCGAGCCGCGCTTGAAACTGCACTGATGTAAGACCTGTAGGAGTGAGCCTGCTCGCGATAGCGTTGTGTCAAACGACAACGATGTTGCCTGATACACCGCTATCGCGAGCAGGCGAAGGCCTACATTTGATTTGTGTTTCTGTCTCGTAATGTATCTGCGTCCGTAATATCTAACCTTCGCTTACAAACTCCCCAGCTGCGCGACACAGTCGCGATACACCGCCACCGCTAAATGGCCACACCCGAGCAGCAACTGCTCAGGCTTTCGCCCTTAACGTGTGGTTGCACAGCGCAGCCCAGGAGAATCCAGATGTCCCGTACTTCGACCCTCGGTAAAAATTCCATTGGCCTGATCGGCGCAGCCTTGGCTGGTGGCCTGATGCTGTCCGGTTCGGTATTTGCCGCTCAACCACTGGCGCAGGGCTACATGGTCGCTTCGGCGGAAACCTCGGTGAAAGCGCCGGAAGGCAAATGCGGTGAAGGCAAATGTGGCGATGCCTCGATGGCCAAGACTGACAGCGACGGTGACGGCAAGGTCTCGCGCGCCGAATTCCTCAAAGTCGCGCCGAAGTCCGACTTCGACAGGATCGACACTAACCATGACGGTTTTATCGACGAACAAGAGGCCTACAACAACGTGAAGGCCAACTTTGAAGCCAACGGCAAGAAAATGCCCAAAGGACTGTTCGAGCACCTCAAAGATCAAGACGGCGCCTGATCAGCAGAAAAAACCAAGCCGCGCTTCTCCTGAGAGAAACGCGGCTTTTTCACGTCTGGCGTTTACAACTGGAAGCGCCGCACCATGCCCTGCAAGGCGTTGGCCAGTTGCGACAACTCGTGGCTGGAGGCACTGGTCTGGTCGGCACCGGCGGCAGAACGTACTGACAAATCTCGAATGTTCACCAGGTTGCGATCCACTTCCCGGGCTACTTGCGCCTGCTCTTCGGCGGCACTGGCGATAACCAGATTGCGCTCATGGATCTGATGCACTGACGCGGTAATGGTTTGCAGCGCTTCACCGGCGCGCTCGGCGAGCGCCAGCGTGGTCGTGGCACGCGCGGTACTGGCCTGCATCGAATCCAGCGCCAGGCTCGAACCGCTGCGCATACCCTGGACCATCTGCTCGATCTCCTGCGTCGATTGCTGCGTGCGATAAGCCAACGCCCGCACTTCATCGGCAACCACGGCAAAACCTCGTCCGCTCTCACCCGCACGCGCCGCTTCAATCGCTGCGTTGAGTGCCAGCAGGTTGGTCTGCTCGGCAATCGCCCGAATCACGTCCAATACTTTGCCAATGTTCTGCGACTGGTTGGCCAGTGATTGCACCAACTCACCGGTCTGTTGCACGTCACTGGCCAGCGCGTTGATGGCCGTGGCGGTCTCACTGACGCGCACCTGGCCCAGATGCGCCGACTCGCTGGACTGACGAGTCGCGTCAGAGGTCGACACGGCATTGCGTGCGACCTCCTCCACCGCTGCCGTCATCTGGTTGACCGCAGTGGCGGCTTGTTCGATTTCATTGTTCTGCTGTTGCAGCCCCTGCGTGCTGTCGAGCGTCACCGCATTGAGCTCATCGGCAGCCGTTGCCAATTGCGTCGCCGAACCGCTGATGCCTTGCAGCGTCTCACGCAGGTTCTGCTGCATGGTCGCCAAGGCTTTGAGCAAGCGACTGACTTCATCATTGCCATGGGTTTCGATTGGCCGGGTCAGATCACCCTGCGCCACACTTTCTGCTGCGCTCACGGCACTGCTCAGCGGCCGGACGATACTGCGCGTGAGCATCATCGCCAGCGCCACCGTGGCCAGCGCGGCTAAAGCAATAAACAAACTGACAATGGTCCGCGAGTTTTCGTAGTGCGCAGCGGACTTCTGGCTCTCGGCAGCGACCTGTTTGGCGAACAGATCCGCCAGGTCGTTGAGTTGTTTGCCGGAACCATCGACGACGGTTTTCATGTCGACCAGCAATAACCTGGTCAGCTCATCACGCTTGCCTTGCTCGGCGAGGGTGAAAGATTGAGCGATGCCACTGCGATAGGCGGCGAAGGTCTTTTTGAATTGGTCGTATAGCTGCTGGCCTTCCGGGGTGTTGACCAGTTTGTCGTAAGCGGCGATTTTCTCGCTCAGCTCCTTGTCTCGGGTGTCCATCTGGCTGCGGTAAGTCGCAATGTTGGCCGGATCCTGATCCAGCGCCATGCGCAGCGAGATGGTGCGGATGCGCAGCATGATCTCGCGAATCTCGTCGCCGCCACGAATACTCGGCAGCCACTGGTTTTCTACCGCGACTTCACTGTCGCGAATACTCGACATCTGCCCGAGCGCAAACACACCGAGCAAAGCCACCAACACCGCGATCAGGGCGAATCCCAGGGCAGCCCGGGGAGCAATATTCAACTGACGAAGCAACATGACGCACGCCCTTATTCTTGTATTGGCCAGATTCAAGGGGCGAAGCCATGGCAGTCCCCTCGTGTTAGCGGGCTATCGGCCAGTTGTACGATGACTTGAAGGGAATTGTCTTTTCGAAGGACAAAAAAAATCCCCGTATCTTTCGATACGAGGATTTTTAATATGGTCGGGGTAAGGGGATTCGAACTCCTGACATCCTGCTCCCAAAGCAGGCGCGCTACCGGACTGCGCTATACCCCGGTAAAAAAAAGGCGACC
>Ga0160444_100389_pt1 | contig 23308 bp, 18 predicted proteins | sample HID1972K_E1MG_FD_108232 | JGI IMG/M metagenome (GOLD analysis project Ga0160444, IMG submission 108232) | Enriched pill bug-associated microbial communities from UW Madison campus, WI, USA - HID1972K_E1 MG | ecosystem: Host-associated > Arthropoda: Insects > Digestive system > Unclassified ... | reverse complement strand
CGTGCCGACGACGTGTCCGGAATCAGCAGTCGGCGAAAAGCAGGAAGTGAACCTGGAACCGTTACCTTCCTCATTGGTGTCTGTTTCAAAAGGTTGCACCCAACGAGGAAATCGCTGGCTCATTACAGACACGCGCAGCCCGATAGGCCCGCGCTGGACGAGCCGCCGGTTCGGCACAGCCGTAATCAGAGCTTGTAGCCGCCGCTCGCCTCGATCACCTGGGCAGTCACCCAACGGCCTTCATCGGAGGCCAAGAAGGCCACGACTGCGGCGATGTCCGAGGTTTCGCCAAAGCGTCCCAGCGCGGTATCGGCTTCGATCGCCTTCACCATGTCGGCGTTTTCACGGACAGCGGCGTTCATGTCCGTTCGCGTCCAACCCGGCGCCACGGCGTTCACCGTGATCCCGCGCGGCCCCAATTCCATCGCCAGCGCATGGGTCAGGTTGTTGATGGCCGCTTTGGCCATCGAGTAGATGGGCACCATCGGAAGCGGGCGCGTCGCGAGCCCGGAAGAAGTGTTGATGATCCGACCACCTTCGGAGAGACGGCTCAACGCGGATTGAACGACGAAGAACGGTGCGCGGGCGTGCACCGCGAACATCGTGTTCCAGGCGTCCGGCGTCGCATCGGAAAGCCCGCCCCACCCGGAGTTGCCGGCGTTGTTGACCAGAATGTCGAGCGCGTTGCTGCCCTTCCTTGCAGTGAACTCGCGGTCGAGCGCATCGAACAATGCAGGGATCGCCGCGGCATCGACCAGGTCGGCGTGAAGCGCGAAAGCGGTGCCGCCCGCATCTTCGATGGTCGCCACCACTTCTTCTGCGCCTGCGCTGCTCGCGTTGTAGGTGATGGCGACGGTCGCACCGTCGGCTGCAAGCCGTTCGGCAATCGCGCGGCCGATACCGCGTGACCCGCCGGTGACGAGCGCGGTCTTGCCATTGAGTGACTGGGGCATGAGATTCTCCTGGGTAAATCGGTGTGGTTTGAGTGGTGTTGCGGATCGGATTGCGAGGTGGCTCAAGCGATCCGTTCGCGCACGATCGGGCCGGGGCTTGCCTCGATGACCGACAGCGCCAGCCGGAAAAGGCCCTCCGCGTCCCCGGCATATTCATGCTCGGCGATGTGGTGCAGCAGGACGCCGGCCTGCTCCAGCTGCCGGGCGCCTTTGAGCGGGCCGGCGTTGACGGGCTTGAATCCGGCATCAGCGATCAAACCGCGCGTGACCTGTCCGGCCGATGCGTCGTCGCTGACATAGAAGACGTTGGGCTGCACCGGCGACGTCGACCACGCTGCGGCCTCGAGCAACGGCGATCCCAGCAGATTGAACGCTTTGACGATCCGAGCTTTCGGCAAGCGTCGTTGCAACACCTCGGAGGTCGAGTTGTCGCGCATGAAGTCCAGCTCGTGGAAATGCTGGAACTCGGCGGTGACGCCAAGCGGGTTCATGGTGTCGATGACGGTCTTGCCATCGAGCGCGTCGCCTACTTCGCTGACGATCGCGTCGACCCGCGGCCAGTAGATGGAGAAAAGAACGGCCTCACCAAATTCTGCGGCCTCGCGGATCGTGCCGAGCCGGGCCCGCTCGCCCAGTTCTGCCAGCAATGGTGCGATCTTGCGATCCTCGCCGTCCTTCGCAATGACGAGGTCATGACCTGCGGCTGCCCAGGCTCGCGCCAGGCGACTGCCGACATTGCCGGCATTCAATATTCCGATCTTCATCTGCTTTTCGAGCTTCCCGACAAGGCGTTGAAAGCCTCACTCTAGAGATGATCGAAAAATATATAAATGACATAAAAATCCACAGACAGTTGTCTATGGATGCATCAATAGATCGACGGGTGTAAGCGGCCGCAAGAATGGCGATCATCGGCGCGAAGAGAAGCGCCAATTGCTTGGTTCCGCTCGTCTGTCGGTTCCATGCGCACTTGTCGGCCAGAGGCTCTGAACGGTCATCGGGCGCCCGTAAGAGCGCCCGATGTAGAGGCCTTACTTCTTGACGGTCGCGGCGCTTGCCTGGGCCATGAAGAGGTCCACGTGGACCTGCGGCATGCCCTCGAACGTGCCGCCAATCGGTGACGGGCGCTTTGCCTCGTCGATCAAGCGCCGGGCATCTTCGCGCGACACGGGCTTGCCGGGCCGCGTGTAGGCGCGCTCGGCTTCTTCGCCCGTTGCCTTCAGATCTACCGTCGGCGCGTAGCGCCAAAAGTAGATGGGCGTGCTCGGTTCAATACGCCAGCTCTCTGCGAGCGAGCCCGCGTCGATGGTGTCGAAGCCGATCTCGTCGAAGAACTCGGTCACCACCTGCTTCGCTCCGGCGTCGTCACCTGCGATCGGCAGCGTCGTGCGGTTCGCCGAACCCTTCGATGTGGCGTTGGCCTTCATGTGGAGCCAGCTGAGGTTGTGAAGGCCCTTGACGACCTTCGCTCCCGGCAAACGCTGCTGGATCAGCCCACTGGAGGTCAGCTCCCCCTTGTCGAGAACGTCGTTGTTGCCGAATGCGGGGTAGTAATTCGTCTGATCGAGTACCACCTTGCCTGCGAACCTGTCCGCGGGCAGCTGCTCGGAGGCGGCGATCGGAATCGAGAGCGTGACGATGTCACCCGCCGCGATGGCCTCCTCGGTGGTGCCGGCGCTCGCCAGCGGACCCAGTTCCTCGATCAGGTCTTTGATGGTGTCGGCGCCGCGAGAGTTGCTGATCACCACCTTGTAGCCAGCTGCGATCGCGAGGCGCGCGACTGCCTTGCCGACAAGGCCAGAGCCGATGATTCCGATTGTTTGTGTCATCTTCGCATTCCTTCTATGGGGGAGCGGCGGGAACCCGCCGAGAGGTTTCATGGGACGCACGTCTGAGCGCGTCGCGATGCAAGCAGATCGTTCGAATGACAGGGCGGGAGCGCCTCGATTGCCGTGGCGCTTGCAACCGCAGCAAGCCGGGTGCCGCCGCTGTACTTGTCGAGTGCGACGTGCTGCATGAAGCGCACTATGGATTCACCCTATTGATTGATAAATACAGGGCCCAATCACATACTGTTGTCCATGAATACATCAATCGATCTGCCGGAGATGCGCGTCTTCGTGGCAGTCGTGACCGACGGCTCTTTCACGATGGCTGCGGATCGGCTCGGCACCGACAAGGCGCGCATCAGCCGCATCGTCAGTCGCATGGAGAAGAAGCTCGGCGCACAACTCCTCACCCGCTCGACGCGTCGCCTCAACGTGACCGAGGTCGGTCGCGACTACTTCGAGCGCGCCATGTGCATCCTGACCGCTGCCGAAGCCGCAGAGGCGGCGGTGGCGCAGCAGTCCAGGGAGCCCAAAGGACTGCTCAAGCTCACGGCTGGATCCGAGTTCGGAACAATGGTCGTCGACGACTGGATCGCGGCGTTTCTGCGAATGGCCCCGAAAGTAACCGTGGAAGCGGAGTACACGAACCGCTTGGTCGACATCATCCACGAAGGCTTCGATGTCGCCATCCGTGTGGGCGCGCTCGAGGATTCGGGGCTTGCGGCGCGCAAACTCGGCGAGGTGTCCTACGGACTGTATGCGGCACCTGGCTATCTGAAGCACTGTCCGGCGCCTTCCGCCGTCGGCGACCTGAAGCGCCACAGTCTGATCATGAAGACGACGCGGGGACGCTCCAATTGGGCCCTGATAAACGGTGAGAGCACCGAGAAAGTGACGGTGTCACCGCGCTGCGCGGTCAACAGCACGATTGCGGCGAAGAACCTCGCACTCGCAGGCGTCGGGATCACACACTTGCCGCGTTTCATGGCGGCACCCTATGTGGCCGCTGGCACGCTGTCTCGCGTGCTTCCCGGCTGGGCAGAGGCGCCGGCGCCGGTCCACGCCGTATTCGCATCGAGCCGCTACATGGATCCGAAAGTGCGCAGCTTCGTGGATCTCTGCCTGAGTGCCTTCAAGGAAGGTGGCGGCTCATCGTAATGACGGAGCAGATGGCGGAACCGTGTCGTCATCCTCTCGCCTGCCACACTTCGATGCTGCCTTGAAGCCTAATCCCCGAAGAGCGTCTCGACGTCGAAGCAACCGACGCTGGTGTTTGTATCGGCGATGCACTTCATCCGATTCAAAATTCGTGTCGGCGCTAACGCGCCCCGCTCCCAGTGCCAGCCAGATGAGCTGTCGCGCGGCCGCCCGATCGCAACGCTGTCGCGACGCCGGTGCTCTTGATGACCCGCCTTGCAGCACGGTCACGCAAATGTAGTATCGAGTGCGGGAGTTGGATACGCAGACATGGAGTGCCGCGATGATCGCGAGCCAGTCGAAGAGTACACGCGTGTACGGACAGCTCAGGCGCGCACTGCAATGCGGGCGTTTCGCGCCTGGCCAGCGCCTCGAGCCCGCTGCCTTGGCAGATGAGTTCGACGCCAGCCTCACCCCGGTTCGCGCTGCGCTGCATCGCCTGCACGGCGAGTGCCTCGTCAACGACAAAGGCCGCGAAGGCTTCTACGTGCTCCTGCCCACCGAGGCCGCCCTGCGTGGCCATTACGAGTACATGGAGCTGCAGTTGCTCAATGCCTGCGACAAGGGCGCATCGCCCAACGGTCGCAGGAACATCGTGCCCTCGCCTCCCGAGAGCATCGCCAAGGCCACCTGGCAGCTGTTCGACACCATCGTGCGCCGCACGCCATTGCGCGACCTGCAACATTTCGCGCAACTCGCCAATGACCGGCTCGCGCCCATCCGCATGGCCAAGCAGTCCCTCGTGCGCGATGGACATGCAGAACTCGCGGAACTGGTCAGCGCCTGGGAGCGCGCGGACATCGCACGCCTGAAATCCGCCCTGCGCGCCTACCATGCCCGCCGCCGCGAGCTGGTGCCCGCCATCGTGGAACTGCTGAACGACGCGCGCGACGCCTTGCACTGAGTGATCCGCCGGAATGAATGCACGCACGCGCAACGTGCATCACAGTTCCAGGGAATACCGGCAGTACACAACAGAAACTATTTGAGAACACCGATCCTGGGTTTCAACACTGGCTCCGTCATGGGACGTCCATGACGCAACCGAAGGAGTCAGTGATGAACGCGAACGACAACAACAGCCGCGAGCCGCAGGCCGAGGTGATCGAACTCGGCGTGGCGAGCGTCGAGACCCAGGGTCCCGACGTCGGCGCCGAGGACTTCGGCATGCCGATCGAGCAGGGAATCACCAGCGAGTGAGCACAGAAGGCGCACCGGGAGGTGCGCCTTTCACCTTGCGAGATGCCCCGATGCCCTACCAATTGCGCGATGGCCTGACCTGCTGCCAGGTTGATGGAACCGTGATTTTCCTGGATGCGTACACGGACAGATATTTCCGCCTGAGCAGCAGGCTGCAACGTGCGTTCATCGCTTGCTCCCGCGGACAATCCATTCCGGACGTCGAGGTGGCCGAGCTGATCCATTGGGGCATTCCGATATTCCACCGCAGCGCCAGCGCGCGCGAGCCGCACGATCTAGTACAGGCGCCGACGTGCAGCGCATCGGAGCGGCCGGACAACTCCGCACACCCCGGCTTGGCAACGGTCGCGGAAGTGTTCACGACGGTCGTCTCGACGCGACTGCAACTGGCAAATCGCAGACTCATCAATGTGCTCAGCTCTACGAAAGCGTACCGAGCTTCGAGATCTACCCGGCCCGAAGCGCGACTGGGCAAGGAAAACGAAAGACGCCTTGCTGAAGCTGCCCATCTGTTTTCCCACGCACGGGCGTATGTTCCGATCCAGCCACTGTGCCTGCTCGACTCACTCGCGTTGAGCAGATTCCTTTCCCGGCGCAATCTGTACGCAGATGTCGTCATCGGCGTCACCGGCGATCCGTTTGCTGCCCATGCCTGGGTACAGGCGGCCGATCTGGTGCTCAACGACACGGTGGGCAACGCGAATGCCTACACGCCGATCCGGGTGATGTGATGGGATACCGCTACATCGCATTGGTCGGTGGAAGTGCGTGCATCGATGGTGCCCTCACCCGGGACGCCATCCGTTCCGCCGGCCTGGAGGCGCGCGTCACATCTGGCCGATTCGAGCTCTTCGCTGGACCGGACACACCCACCATCCAGCTTTCCAACGGGGCCATCCTCATCGGCCATGTATTCGGTCGCGACGGCACCCCCGCTTCCGAGGACCTGCAAAAACGCGCGTTCCCGGACGATGCGCAGCTGCGCGCACACCTTGTCGACAACTACTGGGGCGATTACCTGCTGATTCAGACCGGCATACGCGAAGCCTCGAAGCTGACGATCATGCGCGATCCGTCGGGTGGCGTGCCGTGCATCTACTCGCTGGAAGGGAGCGCCGGATTTTTCACGTCCGATATCGGCCTGGCAGCCGGCTACCGCCTCTACCGAAAGCAGATCGACTGGGATTACATCGCCACGTGCCTGCGCTACCCGCACATGAAGGCGGAACGCACCGCGCTGACGGGAGTGCGTGAGCTGCTGCCCGGCACAACACTGACCGCAAGCGGCACCGGCCATTCCACGGAACTGAACTGGCGGCCATGGGATTTCGTTGAAAGACGCCATCGCTACGCCAGCCGGCGTGATGCGGAAGCCGGCGTCCGCCACGCAGTCTTGAGCGCGGTCAGAGCCTGGGCGCAGCTGGACCGCTCCGTCCTGCTGGAAATGTCCGGCGGGCTGGACTCGTCGATCATCGCCACATGTCTGCATCAGGCCGGGGCGCGTGTGGTCTGCTACACCCTGGTCACGCCTGTGCCGGGCGCCGACGAGCGGCAATACGCCTGGCTTGTCTCGAATGCCATCGGCTTCGGCCTGCACACCGAAGTGCTGGAGTTCGATGATGCGCGCTTCAACTTCAACCTGCCCTCCGCCACGGTTTCGCCCCGGATCGGCAGTCTGCAGTACGCGATCGACAGCGTGATGGGCGCCGCCGGCGCCCGCCATGACGTCACAAGCTTCTTTACCGGTGCAGGCGGGGACACCGTGTTCTCCTACCTCACGAACGCCACGCCCGCGGCGGATGCCTTCAGGGCGCAAGGGCCGTCCGCCGGATGGGCTGCAATCCGCGACCTGTGCACGCTGCATCAATGCACGGTCTGGACGGCCGGATGGCTGACACTCAAAAAGCTGATGCAGGCGCCAAGGCCGCCAAGGAGTCCACGCGGGGCGTTCATCAACCCCGCCGGGCAGCAAGCCGTCCAGGACAGCCATCCGTGGTTCACCCCGCCCGGGGACATGCTGCCGGGGGATCTGGAGCGGGTCTTCGGCCTTGCAGGGACACAGGCATACCGGGACATGGCACCGCGCGGCTCGGATCGATGGATCCGGATGCCGCTGCTTTCCCAGCCGGTGATGGAGGCATGCCTCCGTGCGCCGTCCTGGATGTGGATCAACGGCGGCCGGAATCGCGCGATCGCCAGGGCTGCGTTTGCCGACATGCTGCCAGCGGAGATCCTGACGCGCAGAAGCAAAGGGAATTTCGTCAGCTACCTCGGCGGATTCTACCGGCGCAACAGGAACGACATCCGGCACTTCATTCTTGGAGGCCAGCTTCGCAGGCGGGGCTTGCTCGACGACGCGGCGCTCGACCGCTTCCTGCGCCAGGACGGGCTGCCCACGCGCGATCGCCTGTTTCTCGAAGTGCTCGACCTGTGCATGATCGAAAACTGGGTTCGCCAGCAGGACTGATCCGGTTCCGGCGCCCGGCCGGTTTCTTTACCGATCAAATCGGGCTTTCATCTCTCGCCAACGCGCGTACTGGGCCCGCTTCGACGGATCACTGTCTTCCGTTCCCAGCAGCCAGAACTTGAACCACTCCAGATTGCGCTCGTACGCCGCAAGCTTGTGCCTTGGCTGATATTTGAAATGGGCCTCGCCCGGAAACACGTACAGGTCGGCCCGTAGATCCCGGATCAACGGAATGGCGTAGTCGAGTGCGTGGATGTACTCCTGCTCGGGGAGCTGCATCAGCATCGGCGTCTGGATTCTGTCCAGGTTGTAAAGCGGCGACAGTTGCCTCCAGCGCTCGGGCGTGTCGTCGGGTGCGCCCAGCTGCCAGAACCGGCGCAGGCGTGGCAGATAAGCCTCGGCCTTCATGCTGAGCAGCAGATACGCCAGCGGCGATGTCCGAGGCGAGCTCACCGAGGCGGCAGCAAGAAGATCGGAGTGCATGACCGTCCAGAAGGTGACTTCGGCCCCCAGGCTGAGCCCGCCCATCCCTACCCGGCTCCGATCGATTTCACCAGCCGACGCGAGCAGATCCACCGCACTCCGCACCGCCGACAGGCCTTCGTCGTACCGCTCCACTGCGTCCAGGCGAAGCGGCGCGAAGTTGATGCACAGCGCGGAAATCCCATCCCGGGCCAGCGACGCCAACGGCCACTCGTCACCGGTGCCGCCGCGAAGAAAGCCGTAGCATCGGTAGTAGTTGATGACCAGCGGTGGCGCCCGGCCGTCCGTGCGCTTTGCCGCAAAATACTGTCCTGTGAGCACGCGGCCGGATGCATCCGTCCAGCGCAGGAACGTGGCCGGCGCGGTCTTCTCCATGTCGGCGTCCAGCGCCACGTTCGGGGCGAACAGAACGCGCCGCTCCCCCGATTCCAGGTCGATCCGCTCCAGCCTGGGCGGCCGGTCCGCCTCGGCCGCAACGCACACCAGCGCCTGTGCCGAGACACCGCAGCCACTACCGACGCTGCGGCCGCCGTTGACCAGCCCACGCGAGCGCACCACCGGCTGCACCGCCCCGGTCGTGACGTTCCAGCGCAACACCGACTGCGCGTAGCCCTGTTCCGGGTCGGCGACCGTATACAGCACCTCGTCGCTGTCGGGCCTCCACTGCAGACTGATGATGTTGCTGTCGGTGCACAGCGCGTCCCCGCACTCCACCGGGCGCCGGGACCGCATGTCGGCGAGCGCCAACAGTGCAACGCCGGGCCTGTCGGCGAGCCCATTACTGTCACCCACCCGCGTCAGCATGGCGATACGCCTGCGCTGGGCATCCCGTGCAAACGCCCACGGCTCCGGCAGGCCGTGCATGCGGGCGACAGCCGAATCGGACGCGTCCACGGGCGCATCGCCTGCCGCGATATCGCCCGTTACCCGGGTGTCCAGATCGATGGTCTTCCAGCGCTCCGGCACATCACCCAGCACACCAACACGCTCCAACTCGTTGTTGCTGACGCGTTGCGTGGCCCAACGCCCCTCGGTGTAGCCCGAGCGATACAAGCTCTGACCAAGCGGCACCGTCTCGTCGATGCGGACTCCCCGGTCAAACTCCTCCCGCTCGGCCGCCTGCACCTGCGCACGCGTTGCGCCAACGCGGTACTGCAGATGCCGGCCATCCGCACTCAATGCAAAGTCACGTACATCCGCCGGGTCCAGGGTGACCGGCCCGGCGCCCGAGCCGTCTGCTGCAGCACGCCAGACGTCGATCCGCCCCTCGATCCGGGCCAGGTAGAAGATCCAGCGCCCATCGGTGGACCACACTGCACTGGGCGGCGCCGACAACCCGGAAAAGTTGTGCAGCGGGAACCCCCCATCGCCCACGCGCGTGGGCGCAGATGCGCCTTCGAGATCCTGCACGTACCAAACGGTTTCGAAGCGATCCCGGTCGACGACAGCCCGCTCGGTGCGAAAGGCCACCCTGCGCCCATCGGGAGACACCACGGGGTTGGCGATATCCACCACCTCCACCAGCTGGCGCGGCGCGACTGCACCCGCAACGCCGGTGCTGGCAAGCGCACCAAGCGCCAGGCCCAGCACGACGATGCCCCTTCGCAGTGGGGACACGGAAAACGCTCCCCCCAAAACTCCCCGGTGCCGACCCGGGCGCTGGCGTTGCGCATCAGACATGGCACGTCACCAGTGCCTGGACGCGGACACGCCGACGAGCCGGCCGATTGCCGAGTAGTTGGCGGAATCGAACGGCACGTTTGTAGGTACGGCCGGCGTGTACAGCGGTGGCGCCCGATCCAGCAGGTTCTGCGCATACAGCGCAATCTCCGTGCCGGACAATGCCCAGCCGTCACCAAACCGGTAACGGAGTGTGGCATCGAAGGTGGGAAACGAGCCGGTCTTTTCCTGCGCGTCCGTTTCCGCGTACAGCACCACGCCATCGGTGTAGTTGGCGAACATGGACGCGGTGAGACCGCCCGAAGACCACACCGCGCCCAGGCGTGCCCTGAACTTCGCCGGGTAGTGGATGGTGCCCGCGAGATCGTAGGCGTCCTGCCCTGCGGTGAGCTGCTGCCGGGTCTGCAGCCAGCTCGCGGAGCCGCGGAGTGTCCATCGCCCGCCATCGGTGTCGAAGCGGTACACCCCCGACAGGTCCGCACCCTCGATCCATTGCCGCCTGGCATTGGCGTACTGGCCATAACCGATCGCGACCACGTTGTCCGGATCGTATTCGGCGCCAGCGTTGTTGTAGAACGCATACGCGTACCGGGCCAGAATCTCCGCCAGCTCCTCCGCCCCGGGCGAATCATTGATGAACTCCGCGAATGCGGGATTGCTCAGGCTCTGGGTGCGTCCGGTGAGTGGCTGCACCACCCGGTCGGTGTAATCGATGTTGAACCACGTCAGCTCGGCTTCCAGCCCCGGCAATGCCTCCGGATGGAAGGCAAGCGAGGCCGTCCAGGTCCCTGCGCGCTCCGGGTCCAGATCGGTATCGCTACCGCCCCAGGGGAACAGCACGGTGGCGTCGTCCGGGTAGCCGGTGCCGCCCACCGCGCTGGCACGCTCGAGAAAGACGTAACGCGGCTGGAACTTCTGATCAAGCGTGGGTGCCTTGAACGACCGGCCCCAACTGCCCTTAAGCGTGAAATCCGGCCCAGGGCCGTACACCAGCCCGAGCTTGGGCGTGGTGATCCTGCCAAAGCTGTCGTAGTCCTCGGTGCGCAGCGCCGCGTTGAACTCCAGCCGCCGCGCCCCGGAGGCGTTCGCGCCCGCTCCGATCAGCGGCAGGCTGATTTCGCCATAGGCAAACCGGCTGCTCTCCGAGCCGCCGTAACGCGATTCCGACAGGAACGACCGGTTCGTGAACGTGTTGGTTCGGTAGCCCGCACCGATCGCCAGCCGGGCATCATCCGCACCCAGCCGGAAGATGGGCCCGTCCGCACTGACCTCGTACACACGGCTCTCATTGCAGTAGCAGGACTCGACCAGCAGGTTCGGTGTACCGGCCTGCCCCGTCACCCTGAAAGTCTGCCGAATGTTCTCGTCCTCGCCCCAGCTGCCGCCGGCCACCAGGGTCCAGTCGCGCGGCAGTGCCACCATCACGCTTGGCGACAGCAAGGATGTGGTGGTGTCGCCCCGGGAGTCGTAGTAGAAGGCCCCGTACCCTTGGTACACCAGTTGCTCGCGCTCGGTCCTGAGTGCATCCACCCGAAGCTCGACATTGTCGCCCAGTGCCTGGTGGCCGCTTACCAGTGCACTGCGCAGGTCCATGCGCGGATAGAGCGTGTACGGATCGTGCATCGCGTCCGTGTAGGCCCGTTGATCCGCATACACCGGGTCCGACGCGGCATGTTTGAATGCCGCGACAAACCCGCCACTGGCCCATGCGCCGCCGCCGGTGGCCGTGTACTCACGCGTCGCCAGCCCGCCATCGGTGGCGCTGCCATAGCGCGCGCCCACCGCCACCCCGTCGAAGTCGCGCTTGAGGACCACATTGCCCACACCCGCCACGGCATCGGACCCGTAGATGGCCGATGCCCCATCGGCCACGATCTCCACACGATCGATCGCGTCCAGCGGAATCGCGCTGATATCCACGGCCTGCGCAAAGCTGCTGTACGACATGCGCCGCCCGTTGAGCAGCGTCAACGTGGCATCCGGGCCCACACCGCGCAGATTGAGCCCCGAGCCACCCGTCCCGTTCTGGTTGGTGATGTTGCTGGATCCGGAACCCGCGCTGAGCACGCCGGGGTTCTGGCCGCCCGCATAGTTCTGCGGCAAGGCACGCACCACCTCGCCGAGATCGGAAAATCCTTCCGCACGGATAGCCTCGGACCCGATCGTGATCACTGGTGACGGTGTCACACCACCACGGATCCGCGTGCCGGTGACTTGAATCGTGTCGAGTTGGGTCGCGCCCGCGTCTGTCTTCTCTTCTTCTCGCTGCGGGTCAGCAACGTTGGCCTCCTGTGCTACCGCTGAAGGAGCGACGAGGACTGACATTGCCGTAACGATCGCGATCGTAAGAGCGTTGGGCTTCTGCCTCTCCTTCCATCGATATCTCTGCCGTAGCGCTCGGCAAAGAGGCAGTGCACGCCATCTCAATGCAGCTACCTCCGAGCGATTGGCTCTGCCCTCCCCTGTCTCCGCTCCTGAGCTGGCTCTTGAGGCGATCCCTCGCCTGTCACCCATCCTGTCCCAAAGCATGCGGCATCTCCGTTGCTGTCTATGCGTCCAAGCGGGCATCTGGAGGGCGCCATAAGGAATGCTCTGCCCCGCAAGTAGACACACGTCGGGACGCCCTACGACGAATCGTATCCGTTTTTCGGATATTTGAAAAGCAGATATAGCTTCGATGTGGCCTTCAACTTAGGACGCCACAAATGGGTAAGAAGTCTGTCTATCGGCCTGAGAACAAAGTCCTCACCACACTCCTTCGCGAAATTCGCAAAGAAGCCGACCTCGATCAATCGGAGCTGGCTGAGCTGCTGGATCGCCCCCAGTCATACGTAAGCAGCGTTGAAAGAGGACAACGCCGACTCGACCTACTGCAACTGCGGGACCATTGCATGCACTGTGGCTTGGACCTAGCGGACTTCGTCGAACGGTTCGAGAAATCGGTTGCCGAAGCGAACTGCCAGCTCACATAGGTCAACTTCTTCGGCGGTATCGGGAGCATCCGGTTTTCGGATAACGAAAAACCGGATATACGGTTCGTGCGGCCTTTCTCCTGTGACGCCGCATGTCTCCGAAGTCGATCCACAAACCTGAGTATCAGGTCCTGCTCGAGATGCTCCGCGAAATTCGGGTCAAGGCCGACCTGACGCAGACTGAGCTTTCAGTCGCGCTGGGTCGGCCTCAGTCATACGTGAGCGATGTCGAGCGCGGCGTACGGCGGCTGGACCTGCTTCAGTTGCGTGAATACTGCACCGCCTGCAAGCGGGATCTCACCGGCTTCGTGCGGCGGTTCGAGAAGGAGATAGGTTCGGCCTGATTTCTTGTTCCCTTCTCGGCCTACTTGGACAGTCTGCTTGGAGCCCCATCTTCGGGGCTCTGGTCGTCAGCGCTCTGTTTAGGGTTCGCGCTCTCGCCGCTAACGGACATGCTAAGCGAAGTGGCCAGGACAGCTGCCCGGTCCGGCAATCCCCACAACCCACGTCGTTGCCGCCCGAAAAATCACGTATCTGGCGCAGTTGTCCCGGTTGACGACAGGGCAGCGCGACGCGCTCGGACGCTCTCAAATATCTCGAATGCGAGATGTTCACTGGCAGCCGATCGAAACTGTCGATCCGACATCACGCGCGAGAATATCTCCTCGTTGCCTTCCATTCTTTCAATGAAGAGCTCGTCGAGCATCCGCTCCATGTAGGCGGTAAAGTCGGTAAGGTTGTTGGCCTCTGCAGCTTCTTGGATCGCGTCACTGGCTCCTGCTGCCACGCGAATCTGATCGAAAAAGAGCTGGTCCGCTTCGGTGAACTCCGTGCCGAAACGCACGTTGAGCTTCTCGACCAGGCTGGACAACGCAACCGCCTCATCTGCTACAGCGGAGGTACCCACATCTGTCGGCCCCTTGAGCGGATAGGCATCCCCCTTCGCTAGGTCGATCGAGCCGTCTGTGATCTGCTGCAGACGGTAGTAGCGAAGGCTCACCTCATCCTCCAGCTCGAAGCGGACGCCGTCATCTGCGGGCGGCAGCTTCGCAAGCAGGTTGCGGGCGAAGGTATAGAGCTTCTCCAGCTCGCTGTCCTGATACGGGATGATCTGCGACAGGAACGCGTACAGATTGCGGTAGGCGGTAAGCAGGCCACGAAACTCCGCCCGCTCTTCAAGTTCACGCTGCTTGAAACGCCCGACAACCGAGTCCAGCACTGCGTTCAGCTGCTTGTGATCGCTGCCAGAATGCTCGCGCCGCGGACGGTACCAGGCTACTGCAAACGCATCGACATCAGCCGGAGTGAAGATGGCTGGCTCCAGCAGCTTGTGCTGCAAGGCAGAGAGCTTGTGCGGATCGGCGTTCTCGCCGATCGGTGTGCTTTCGTAATACGGCTTGAACGCCTTGTGGATCTCTTCTTCGTTGTTGACGAAATCCAGGACGAAGGTGCGCTTCTTACCTGTTGCCATCCGGTTGAGTCGAGACAAGGTCTGCACGGCCTGCACCCCGGCCAGTTTCTTTACCACGTACATCGTTTGCAGCAGTGGCTGATCGAACCCGGTCTGGTACTTCTCGGCGACCAGCAGCACCCGGTACTCGGCGCCATCGAACGTCTCCGGCAGCTCACTTTCAGCCAGGCCGTCATTCATCGCCACTTCCGTGTACGACGTACCCGGGTCGTCCGGGTCTTCCACCGTGCCGGAAAACGCCACCAGCGACTTGATGCCTTCGTATCTGTTGTCCTTGATGTAGCTGTCGAACGCCCGCTTGTAGCGCACCGCCGCCAGCCGCGAACCGGTCACCACCATCGCCTTGGCGCGCCCACCCAGCTCGTGCATCACGTGCAGGCGGAAGTGCTCCACGATCACCGAGACCACCTGGTCGATGTTGACCGGGTGCAGCTCCATGTAGCGGGTCAGCGCCTTGGCAGCCTGCTTGCGCGGCACTTCGGGGTCCCCTTCCACCTGTTTGAGCAGACCGAAGAAGCGCTTGTACGTGGTGTAGTTGGCCAGCACGTCCATGATGAAGCCCTCCTCGATGGCCTGGCGCATGCTGTATTCGTGGAAGGGCGACTCGCCCGAGGGCCCCGGCGCATCGAAAAGTGTCTTGGTCTTGAACTTGGGCGTGGCGGTGAACGCGAAGAAGCTCAGGTTGGGCTGACGCGTGCGCTTCTGCGCATCACGTAGGATCGCTGCGCGTGTGGCCTCGTCGAGTTCTTCGTCCTCCTCGTCGGACAGCTGCGCGGCCACCGCCGCCTCAATGCCATTGCGGTTGAGCATGCCGCGCAACGCCATGGCGGTTTCGCCACTTTGCGAGGAGTGCGCCTCGTCCACGATCACCGCGAAGCGCTTGCCGGCAGTGTCGAGCTTCACGTCTTCGCCGTCACGCTCCAGCCGTACCAGCGCACGCGCGATGAAGGGAAACTTCTGGATGGTGCTGATGACGATCGGCGTACCGCCCGACAGTGCCCGCGTCAACTGGCGGGTGTCCTCATCGATCTTTTCCACCACGCCGGTCTTGTGCTCGAACTGGTAGATCGTGTTCTGCAACTGCTGGTCCAGCACACGGCGGTCGGTGACCACCACCACGCAATGAAAGATCTTGTCGTTGCCGGTGTCGTGCAGGCTGGCCAGCCGGTGCGCCAGCCAGGCGATGGAATTAGACTTGCCCGAGCCGGCCGAGTGCTGGATCAGGTAGTTGTGCCCGGAGCCGTGCGACTGCGCATGCCCCACCAATCGACGGACGGCGTCGAGCTGGTGGTAACGCGGGAAGACCATCGTCTCCTTGCGGATGGTGCGCGTGCCTTTGTCGGTCTTGACCTGCCGCTCCTTGACCTCCAGATGCATGAAGCGCTGCAGGATGTCGAGCAGACTGTCGGCGGCCAACACCTCGTCCCACAGGTAGTGGGTCTTCCAGTTGCCGGCCACGGGCGGATTGCCGGCGCCATGGCCATCACCTCGGTTGAACGGGAGAAACACCGTTTCGCGCCCTTTGAGCCGCGTGCTCATCCACGCCTCGTCCGGGTCCACCGCAAAATGCGCCAGCGCCCGCTGCTTGAAGGCGAACAGCCGGTCGCGCTCGTCGCGGTCGTTCTGGTACTGGTGGATTGCATCGCGGGCGCGCTGACCGGTCAGCGGATTCTTCAGTTCCACGGTCACGACAGGCAGGCCGTTCACCGCCAGCATGACGTCGATGATGCAGCGCCGTGGCTTGCCGTCGGCACGCTTCATCACCGAGGTGAAGGCCGCCTGCCGGGTGAGCGTCAGGCGATTGTGCGCGTACTGTGCTGCCGCGTCTGGATTCATGCCCGAGTTGGGACGGAAGTACGCCAGCCGCAAGGTCTTGCCGTAGCACTTGAAGCCGTGACGCAGTACGTGCAGCGTGCCCTTGGTCTCCAGCTCCTTTGTCAGCGCGTCTAGCACCGTAGTTTCGGTGTGCGCGCCCAGCAGGGTTTCCAGCTGCAGCCAGCGCGTGGGCTGGCTGTCGCGGATAAAGCCGGTCACTTCCGCGGGGAACAGCGCCAGCGTCTCGTCATATTTGGAAGGCGAGCATTTGCTGTAGCCGCCCGAAGCCAGCAGGCCGGCTTCGATAGCAGTTTCGAAGGCGTGTTCGGAGTGACTGGACATCTAGATCTCCTGCGCCGAAATATTCTCGAGCATTGCTAGCGGCTTACCGTTCACTTCATCAAAGTGGTAGTAGCGCACTGATGGATCAGCTTTCAATTGCCGGCTCTCATCCAGATACGCTTCCGGCTTTTCGTTGTCAGCAAATACAAATTTCCTGATCCGAACCTTGCGACTGTCGCCCGTGTAATGCTCAATAGTACGCTTCAAGCTTCGGACCCAGCACACACCGGCACGTAACTGAGGGACGATCTTCTCAGCAGTTAGACTTTTAGATTTAAACTCGATGCAGTCGGCATGAAATGACCGACCGCCAACGTAGAATACAACGAAATCGCATCTCTTCGACCAGGGCTTCGCAGTGTCGTCTAGAAAGTGGAATAGCGCTGGTTTAGATTTTCCCACGCCTGTATCAAAATCGTCGCTATCTAATTTGAAAGCGATTCCTTGTCCGGGAAGCAGCAATCGTATCTTTCGATCACGAGGCCTCTTGTCGCCTTCGCGAAAGTACTTTTCCGTTAGAACGACTTGCCCATCGGCGCCATCATCGACTACGTAGTCTCGATTCACGTATGCCTTGAGGTGCGACATGTAAGTCACCGCATCCAGAGTCACGATTCGCTCTCCGCCGAATCTATGCCCGCGAGCATGCCGGTAACTGCAGAGGTGATGAGTGCTGAGCGATACGCACGCAAGGCGGCGATCGATTCACCTACCTTGAAGCGAACCGCATCCATTTTCGAAACGTTTTCCTGAACAAATTTTGCGATGCGCTTTTGCTCATCCTGTCCCGGGACGCAGATTCGCAGACCAGCAGCAATCCCTTGATAGATCGTCTTGTGAGTCGAGCCGTTGGTGCTCAGCTCGAATTCGTCCGTCATTGACCGAAAAAGAAGTAACAGGTACTCGGGCACTAGTCTGGGGCCAGACACCCAATTCCAAAAATCCTGGCTCGTCGCCATGGGGATAGGCATGATTCCTGAAAACCCAACTGATGCGGTACGCGATAGGATTACCGTGCCTGCAGGAAGAAGCTCAGCGGCCGAGTTCGCCAGCCCCAGTTCGCTGATGCTCTCGGAAGTCTCTCCTAGATACCAACGGGTTCCATCGCGGATTTGCCATACGTCGGCTAGCGTGAACCAAGGAATTGTGCAGTCGTGCCAGTACTCGGTGGCCGATCTCGACGGAGTATGTCCGGTCTTCATCTTGGCAAACCGCCGAATGTTTCCAGACTCCCAATGGGCAGGAATTTCATCAACCCAGTCGAGCCTCGAAGGCTTCATTGGCACATCCGGGTTCAGGCCCTTGGTGACGGCACGGGTGATCAGAGCATGGCGCTTTTCTGCCATCCGCTCCAACAGCGACTGCTTCTTATCGATCAAGGCATCAATGCGCGCAGTTTTCGTGTCGAGAAACAGAGCGATGCGTTGCTGATCGTCCAGCGCGGGAATGCTGACTCTCGTATCCAGATAGCTCCCCAAGTCCAGATTCTGGATACCGGTGCTCTGTTTGATGTGCGGCCAGGTGCCGCGCCCCGAGTAGATGGCCAGCATCAGATAGTTGAGATACGCGGGGTCAATCTCTTCGGCTGGCCGGCATCGGGCAAGGAAGTTCGAGCAAACGCTGGGGCGCTCATCGCTGAATAGAACCGTCCGTCCAACGAGTTGCTTTTCGCCGCCGCCGGATTTCTCCATGACCAAATCGCCAGGACGAAGCGCAACTTTCTCGAAGGTTGCCTGGTCCACGGATCGCAAGGTTCGCTCTCCAGTGTTCAGCCGGCCCGATTGACCATCGAAATCGGCAGCGCGGATGCAGACAACATCATCAATGCCATCCGGTTCGTCTCCCCAAGTGCCGTTCTTGCAGTGTTCGAATGCCCACTTCAGACGTTGTGTTTGCATCTCACTGCCAAAAATCATGCCGCGCCTCCATCGGTCGGCGGTCTGCGAGCGCTTTTCGGCGGTTTACCCACTCGGGTGGGCTTCAATGTCTCCGTTGCCTGGCGCAAATCGTCCAGATACCGTGCCTCCGCGATTTGCTCGGCCTCAAGCCGCCGCCGCTCCGCAAACGCGTCGTACTGGCCCGCCGCCCACTCCTGCGCCTGCAGATGACTGACCTTGCCGGCGCTTTCCAGCACCGGCAGCTCGTTGTCGCGCAGGAACTTGTCGAGCAGACCATCCCAATCGGCGAGGCGGATATCCTGCCGGCGCATCGCGCGGAATTCGGCCTGGTCCAGGAACATCACGGTGATGCGGTTGAGGATGTCGATCTCGCCGGCGTCGAGGTAGTTCTTGGCGGTGCCGATGTCCTGCTTGAGTACGCGGCTGCCCTTCCAGGTGTTGATGCCCATGTTGGGTTTGGCCGCGTCGGCGCGCTGGCGGATGATCTCCGCCGCAGTGAGGCCGGTGGCAGCGAAGTGCATCTTGTTCTGCATGACCGCGAAGAAGCGCTGGGTGGCCTGGTCGCCCTCCCGGTAGTCCGCCGCCATCGCGAAGATCTCGCGGATGCGTTGGTAGACACGCGCTTCACTCGCGCGGATCTCGCGGATGCGCGCCAGCAGTTCGTCGAAGTGGTCCGCCGGACCGCGCGCGCCCTTGAGGCGCTCGTCGTCCAGTGCGAAACCTTTGACCAGGTATTCGGTCAGTTTTCCGGTCGCCCATTGGCGGAACTCGGTGCCGCGCGCTGAGCGGACGCGGTAGCCAACCGCCAGAATCGCGTCCAGCCGGTAGTGTTTGGCATGGCGGGAAACGGTGCGGCTGCCCTCCTTGCGAACCTGTAAGTAGTCCTTACATGTTGCCGCCTCGTCCAGCTCCCCCTCGGCGTAGATGGCCTTGAGATGCTGAGTGATGTTCTGCGGCGTGGTCTGGTATAGCGCGGCGATCTGCGCCTGGGTCAACCAGACGGTTTCCCCGGCCAGCAGCACACGGATGCCACCGCTGCCGTCATCAGCCGGGTAGATCAGCAGTTCGCCTTCCGTGGCGTGCGTCATGTTCTTGCTCATGCGATGAGTCCTTTCAGCAGATCTGCAATCTCCCCTTCGAGTCGTGCGATCTCGGCCTCGATCTCCGGCAGCGGGCGAGGCGGCGTGTAGACGTAGAAATGGCGGTTGACCGGAATCTCGTAGCCGATCTTGGTCTTGGCGTAGTCCACCCAGGCATCGGGCACATGCGGCAGCACTTCGCGGGCCATGTAGTCGTCGATCGTTGGACGGAACTTTGCGACCAGTTGGTCGTTGGGCTTGTCGGGGCCGAAGGCCATGGGTAGCGGCAGCTGCGTGCCTTCCGGCAGCGGGATATTCTCCGTGTCGCGCAGCTCGCTGTCGGGCTCGGGGTTACCCTTGCTGTCGAGACAGATGGCCGCCTTGGGGTCGCGCTCGCCCAGCGCCGCGAAGATCGCTTTCTTGAGCGGCGCCGGCAGCTTGAGTGCAGCCTTATTCACCGCTTGGCCGAGGTCGACTGCGAAGACATTCCGATCCATGTAGCAGCCCTTGTGGGCCAACGTGGCCAACAGGTCGCGGATGGATTGCTGCAGGGCCTCGCCTTCGGCGATTTCCTTCTGCGCGGCTTTGCCGTCCTTGCGCTTCTTCGAGCTGGCCAGATTGGCAAAAACCGATTGCCCATCGAGCCGGGCGATGCGCTCGGCGCTTGCCTCGAAGTTCATCCGCAACGGGCGCTCGACTGTCACCTTGAGAAAGCCGAACTCACGATTCTCGAACACGCGGGAGACTACGCGCGTAGCGGTTTGGCCGGACTTATGGTCGATGACCACTTCGGCTTGCTCTCCGTCGCTGTAGTTGCCGTAGAGGCGTGTCAGTGCACCGATCTGCTCATCAGAAATCTCGTTGCGCTTGTTGTTGAGACTTTTCTTCATCTTGTGGAAGAAGCGGGTGCCATCGATCAGCTGTACGAAACCTCGGCGCTCCTCCGGCTTGCGGTTGCTGACTAGCCAGACGTAGGTATAGATGCCGGTGTTGTAGAACAGCTGGTCAGGCAGGGCCACGACGGCATCAAGCCAATCGTTCTCGATGATCCAGCGGCGGATGTTGGACGGGCCAGAACCGGCGTCGCCGGAGAACAGAGGCGAGCCATTGAAGACGATGGCGATGCGGGAGCCCGGCTTGTCCGCATCCCCCTCATCGAAGGCATGCATCTTGGCCATCATGTGCTGCAGGAAGAGCAGTGAACCGTCATTGATGGCAGGCAAGCCAGCACCGAAACGGCCACCGAGACCGAACGTCTTGTGCTCCTTCTCGACAACGTCCTTCTGGTCCTTCCACTCCACGCCGAATGGCGGGTTAGCAAGCATGTAATGGAAGTGCCTGCCTTCAAAACCGTCCTTCGTCTTGCCGTCGCCCAGCGTGTCGCCGAGCACGATGCTGCTGGTGTCCTCGTCCTTGATCAGCATGTCGGAGCAGCAGATCGCCCAGGACTCGTCGTTGTACTCCTGACCGAACAGCGCGAGATTGGCCTGCGCGTTTTGCCCGAGGATGAACTTTTCCGACTCCGAGAGCATACCGCCCGTGCCGCAGGTCGGGTCGTAGATGGTGCGGTAGATGCCAGGTTTATAGACGTCCTGCTCGCCGGTGTAGATGAGGTTGGCCATCAGCCGGATGACTTCACGCGGAGTGAAATGGTCACCAGCTTCCTCGTTGGCCTGCTCGTTAAAGCGCATCACCAAGTGTTCAAACAGATACCCCATCTGCAGGTTGTCGATGCGATCCGGGTGGAGATCGACGCCTGCCATCGCCTTGATGAGGGTGAAAAGTCGGTTGCTGGTGTCGAGCTTCTCGATCTGGTCGCCGAACTTGAACTTCTCGAAGATGCGCTGGGCTGTCGGCGAGAAACCGTTGATGTAGCTGATCAGATTGGGTGCTATGTTTTCCGCGTCACCGAGCAGCTTCTGGAACGTGTAAGGGCTGGTGTTGTACAGCGGATACTTCCGGCCCGGATCTGCAGCTTTGCCGAGCAGCTTGTGCATTGCCTTTTCAGGCGTGTCTTTGGCCAGCAACTTCTCATGCTGTTTCAACACCGCTTCTTTGGTTGGCTCGAGCACGCAATCTAGCCGTCGCAGCACAACCAGCGGCAGCATGACGAGGCGGTATTGCGGCGGGCGATACGGGCCGCGAAGCCGGTTGGCAATTTCCCAGATCTTGCCTTTCAGTTCTTCATGGGTACTGGTGTTCATTCAATCCTGCTGTGAGCATTCGGCCAGCGCGTACGCGCAGACTCTGTCAGAAAATCAATCGTCACTGGCTAAGAACCACACCGTCCGAAGCGGCAGCCGCGCACGGGCACTGTCGTCGAGCTCGGCGTAATGGGAGGACCACAGCTCCAGTAGCTTGGGCGCGTCGATGAGCGTGATGCGCCGATGCGACTGCCGAGCTTCATAGTCGGCGTCCTTAGTGAAGCCCGACAGGGCTACGAACAGACCGACGTCACCCTCGCCCAGCACCGCCATGAAGCTTCGAAGACCCATGACGTCGATCCGCGCGGAATTGGCGTTGCGCTTGACCTGCACCTTGATGCGCGGCGGCCGTGTGCCAAGGGGATCGTTGTAGGCAATGATGTCGGTACCGCCATCTTTGCCGGGCGGCGCGACCCAGGCCACGTGGTAACCCATCGCCCGCAGCAGCGATGCCACAAGTTCCTGGAAGTCATAGGGTGGCATGGTGGAGAGAAAGGCCTCGATCTCGGCCCACGCCATCTCTTCGGCTTCCTCCAACGTGATGTTGGCCGATTCCTCGGTGAGTTCGCTTTCGGGATCATCCACTTCATCGGGGACAGGCTGGGCGCTCTTCCATTTTTTGTACAGCTGCCCTACCGCGCGAATGAACTGCTCGGGATCCGAGTAGGCGTCCAAGGCTGCTTCGCCCTCTGGTGTAAGAGTCCAGATTCCTTTGTCCTTGACCAGCCAGCCGGCCTTGACCGGCGCGACAGTGCTGAAGCGCACGATCTTCTCGAAGCGGCGGCCTCCGGTTTTGTAGTCGCCTGCCTCGTACTCGGTGAGCACGACCTGCTTCTCAAGCGCGGCCAACGCATCCGACGCACGCATGCCTTCCGGCTGGGCCTTGAGAATATGGAACAGCGCACGTGTCAGTTCACCCGTGCGGCGCCTGCTGATATTGGCCATGCGTCCTCCCTTGGACTGCCGAGCTGCTTGATACCGAGGCCAATGATAGTCGTACGGCCGATGGAGTCAGAGCTTCCGGGACGTGATCGCTAGAGTGCGTCGATCTCGATGCGTTGTTTTTGCTTTGTGGCCTAAGCCCGAACATTCCAGGGGCCACGCAAACGTCGCCATCTTGAACGTTTCCGAAGAAAAAGCCCGCACGCGGCGGGCTTTTCTTTTGCTCGGTCAGTACCGCGGATGCAAGCTCACTCCCACTCAATCGTCGCTGGCGGCTTCCCGCTGATGTCGTAGACCACACGCGAGACGCCGCGGACTTCGTTGATGATCCGGTTGGAGACGCGGCCGAGGAAGTCGTACGGCAGGTGCGCCCAGTGGGCGGTCATGAAGTCGATGGTCTCCACGGCGCGCAGCGAGATCACCCACTCATACGCGCGGGCGTCGCCGACGACGCCGACGGACTTGACCGGCAGAAACACCGCGAAGGCCTGGCTGGTCTTGTCGTAGAGATCGGCCTTGCGCAGTTCTTCGATGAAGATGTGGTCGGCCTTGGCCAGGATCTCGGCGTACTCGGCCCTGACCTCGCCGAGGATACGCACGCCCAGGCCCGGGCCCGGGAACGGGTGGCGGTAGACCATCTCGCGCGGCAGGCCGAGTTCGACGCCGAGCCTGCGCACTTCGTCCTTGAAGAGCTCGCGCAGCGGTTCGACCAGGCCCATCTTCATGTGCTCGGGCAGGCCGCCGACGTTGTGGTGGCTCTTGATGACGTGGGCCTT